>ERZ779877.3064-NODE-3064-length-11294-cov-12.630216_pt1 | contig 11294 bp, 10 predicted proteins | sample MGYA00511556_ERZ779877 | MGnify/ENA primary metagenome ERZ779877 (study PRJEB29588, sample SAMEA2159338) | human gut metagenome | biome: human gut; feature: human-associated habitat; material: faeces | place: Denmark | collected 2008/2010 ... | reverse complement strand
CGAGTAAAGGAGGTCTTTGCGGAACATCTGCGGCAAAGCCCTGATTTTGAACTGCTCTGGTCGGACAAGGTAGGCTATGTCTGGCTGGCGATTGGCGTAAATCCAGTCTATGTGGATACCGGTATCAGAATCGAATCTGCCGCCGATCTCTGCTGCAAGTGTTTGGATGATGTTGCTATGGATGTTTTGTATATGACGGGCAACGATCATGCACTGGAAGCAGCCGATCCGCTGGAATTGGCCGAAATCAAGCGGCGCTGGGAGCCATATATCAACCAGCTGCCGGAATATGCGTATATCTGCGACGATTTACTAAGTGGACGCAAATAATTCACATGCAAACGTGCCAGAAGCAATAAAATGCTTCTGGCACGTTGTTACGAATTTTAGAGCTTTCTATGGTTTCGATACTCTATTATTCCCCAAAACAGTCCGAGAATAAACAGCGTGACCACAATAATAAAGCTGTATTTGAATGGTACACCAAAATGTGCTTCTATGACATCAAGAGTTCCGATAGCACTGAGTAAAGAAATAATGTATAGCAGAACATTCAAAATCGCAGAGTTTCTGCTTTTCTTTAGTTCATTTTGTGCAGTCAAATAGGATATTTTTAGGTGAAGAGCTTCTGCATGTTTTTTGTAAGGCTCGCTTTCCTTAATGTAGTTCAATAAATTATGAGTTTCAATTGGAAGATTAGGAGAGCAAAAAAGATTCTGCAAGTAAATATCATTTCGTACCGACCGCCGAAGATCTGTTTCATTTTCAAGGTTAGAGTTTTGAAAAATATGAATATAGAGTTTTAGCGATTCCAATATAATGGCCGAATATAAAATTGGTTGAAAGTTATCACAATCAAAGTCAGAAACTACACTACAACCAGCTTGTGGATAATATTGGTATATTTCCACTGTACTAATGTCCTTAATTGGTTCAGCAGGCGCTTTCGTATCAATGAGTTTGCAAAAGTAATCTGAAATATTTTCAATATTATTCGAAAAGACCAATGTGTCATGCACAAAGAAATATTCTTGGGAACGATAACACTTATTTGTCAATTCCCAGATAAACTCAGAAATATTTTCATATATTATTTCAGAAATTTTCATTCCTGCCTCGACAGGTTTCTCTTCATCAAAGAATTGATATTTCTCCACAGACAGTAGGTTGTAGTTTTCTGCTTTTGCCCCGACATCATCTTTGGCAAGTGGTTTTCCTGTTTTGTAGTTTATGACTTCAAAAACAATGAACAAAACACTGTTCATCATAAAGGCACCGGCATCAATTTGATACATCTGACCATTTATCCAAACTAAAAATGGCTCTAGCCAGAAAGTAAATTCGATTTTGAAATATCGTTCATCAACTAAGATAGATTGTGCGTGCCTAAGATTGATATAGAAACCGGAATCTTTCAAAGAGTCACTTGCATCGTTTTCTTTTTCAGCTGAATCTTTTGATTTGAAGGAAAATGTAGTCGCTTGATGTACATAATCATATTGGGCCGTTACCTCCATTTTCCCATCAACAGAAGTAATAGTCTCGTCTGTTGCCACGAAAGAAAGATGATGCTTTTCCAGTAAGGATTGCATCTGCTTCTTTTTGTGCGGGATAACATTACGAAGTTTTCGTAAAAACCAGTTTGTCGCTTTATACTGTGTCGAATTATATGCGCTTAAAAATAAAACAGTATCATCCACTTGCAATGACCTCCGATCTCGTCAGTAAAATTTATATTATTAATTATACAGCCAAATGACATACACAACAAGCATAGTGCAACAGATAATACTGTTGCTTATTTTTTTGATAAAAAGTCCTTGACAACTCGTTTCTGGCAAGACAGCGAAAAGCATTTTGGTGAGCGCCGCTGTGCGGCTGGCCCCATTCAATCTGCCGCAGATCAAGGCCATCACCGACCATGATGACATGGATTTGTATACTTTAGGCGAGAGAAAATGTGCTCTTTATGCCGTGATCCCAGATAATGATACGACCTTCAATTTTCTTGTCAGCCTGCTGTACTCCCAGATATTCCAGACGCTGTACTACTGTGCCGACCAGATCCACCACGGGGCGCTGCCGTGTCACGTCCACTTTATTTTGGACGAAGCGCCATCGGTCAATCTGCCGGGGCTGCCACGGGAACTTGCGACCATGCGTTCCCGAAATATTTCGTGCAGCACCATCATCCAGAACATGGCGCAGATCAAGGAACTGTACAAGGATTCGTGGGAAACCATCCCCGGCAACTCGGATACCCTTCTTTACCTCGGCGGTAACGAGAGCAGTACCCACAAATACATTTCGGAGGCCCTGGGCAAGTCCACCATCGACACCAAGACCCACGGGCAGACCAAAGGGCGGTCCGGGTCTTACTCCACCAACTTCCAGATCAGTGGGCGGGAACTGCTGACGCCGGACGAGGTGCGGATGCTGGATAACCGGTATTGTATTCTGTTCATCCGCGGCACACGGCCGGTGATGGACGAAAAGTATGAGCTCATGGAGCATCCCGCCATCCGCTATACGATGGATGGCGGCGGACCGCCCTACATCCACCACGGGACGGCAGAGCCTCCCATTCCGGGAGAGCCGCTGTTCCAAACTGATTTTGACAATGAAAAGGAGAATGCTGCAGCATGAAACATGATTTGAACAACAAAAATTTCGAGAGAAAGGCAAAGCGCGTCTATTCCGTCTTTGCCTGCGTTGCCCTGCTTCTGGTCGCCACCGCGGTGCCCGCGCTGGCCGCAGACGATCCGCTGACGGTGGTCAACAACCTGTCCGATTTTATTTTCTCGCTGATCCGCGCCATTGGCCTCATCCTGCTGGGCTTCGGTATTTTGCAGGTGGGCCTGTCTCTCAAGAGCCATGACCCCTCCCAGCGCGCCAACGGTATGCTGACGGTGGCAGGCGGCATCGTCATTACCTTCACCAAGGAGATCCTCTCCCTCATCACCGGCTGAAAAACGCGGCAGGGTGAACGGCATGATACCGTTCACCCTGTTCTTCCCGTAGGAGGTGATTTTGAATGGGAAGCGGAAACTGGATCGTAGACAATTTGAACTCTGCGCTGGAAATGTGGAACGGAAGGCTGGCAGAGATCTGGCAGCTTATCAGCACCTCGCCGGAGTCCTTCAAGGGTGGCGGTGTCTGGAATGTCATCGTCGGCATCAACGGCGGATTGAAGGCTGTGGGTTATGCGCTGTTAGTGCTGTTTTTCGTAATGGGCGTGGTCAAGACCTGCGGCAGCTTCACCGAGATGAAGAAGCCGGAGGTGGCCTTCAAATGCTTCATCCGCTTTGTGCTGGCGCAGGCGGCGGTGTCGTGGGGCATGGAGCTGATGACCGGCGCGTTTCGTGTTGCCCAGGGCATGGTGGCGACCATCATGGATTCCTCCGGGCTGACGTCCATGTCCGCCACGACATTGCCGGACGAGCTGGTGAGCATCATCGAGGATGTGGGGTTTATCGACTCCATCCCGCTGTGGGCAGTGACGCTGCTGGGCTCACTTTTTATCTGGGTGCTGTCTCTCGTAATGATCCTGACGGTGTATAGCCGCTTTTTTAAGCTCTACATCGCCACGGCCATCGCGCCTATCCCGCTGGCCAGCTTCGCAGGACAGCCCTCCAGCAGTATCGGCGTTGCTTTTCTGAAAAGCTATGCCGCCATCTGCATGGAGGGCTGTGTCATCGTATTGGCCTGTGTGATCTTCTCTGCCTTTGCATCGTCCCCGCCCGCCATTGCGGACGATACGCTGGCGGCAGCCACCATCGTGTGGAACTATGTGGGTGAGTTGATCTTCAATATGCTGGTGCTGGTGGGCGCGATCAAGATGAGCGACCACATCATCCGGGAGCTGATGGGCCTTGGCTGATTCAGCGCCACAGACCCTCTGTGCTGACGGTGTCTTCGCCGTTCTCCCGTGCTTTGCGAACACGGTAGGAGAAATACTCCATAGCGGCAGCGTCATCTCGTGTCTGCGTGACAAAATCGCAGACAAAGCGGATCAGCGAAAGCAGCCAGGACAATGCCACCAGCCCTACAAGAGCGAACAGAATGCGGTCTGCCAGCATGGTATGGGCGCGATACCAGCCGTGGAGCACCGTCAGCATAGACACGGTGTACAAAAGCGGGATGGTCATCCGTGCCAGCGCAGCCAACCGGGAGAGAAGTGCCAGGACGCCAAGCCCGGCGATCATCAAAAAAGCGATCATGTGTCACGACCTCCTTCATCGGGTTTGTGGCATAGTACCATGACTGCGCAGACAAAGCAAGAGTCTGTTCAGCAAAACTCAGAAAAAACTCGGAGGTGATCCATTGGAGGTCCGCATCAACAAAGAAGTACGAAATTACCAGGAGAGTCTATTCTTCGGCCTGTCCCTGCGGCAGCTGCTGTTCGCACTGCTGGCGGTCGCTGTGGCAGTGGGCGTATATTTCGGCCTGCGCCCTGTGCTGGGGAATGGGGAGATCGGCTGGGTCTGCGTGCTTGCAGCCTTTCCCTTTGCCCTGGGCGGCTTTTTTCAGTATAACGGCATGACGCTGGAACGCTTTCTGCTCGCGTATATCCGCTCGGAATTCCTGTTTCCCCGCAGACTCGTGTTCAGATCGGACAACATATACGCCAAAGCTCTGGAAAATTCAACGATAAAGGAGGCTCTCAAACTTGATTAAAACTCTGCAAAATACACTGAAGCAGGACAAAGAAAGATTTACGGTTCCGAGATCTGTACAGGACATCATCCCCATCCGCCGCATCTGGCCGGATGGGGTCTTTCAATTTGGCAGCAAGTATTCTAAAACACTGCGTTTTAGCGACATCAATTATGCCATTGCCTCGAAAGAGGATAAGACAGCCATGTTTCTCAGCTATTCCGAGCTGCTGAACGCACTGGACACCGGATCCACCACGAAGATCACCATCAACAATAAGCGCCTGGACCGGCGCAATTTTGAGCAGGAGATCCTCATCCCGCCCAAGGGAGATGATCTGGACGGCGGACGCAAGGAATACAACGCCATGCTGCTGGATAAGGTTACCGATTCATCCAACAGCGTGGTGCAGGAGCGCTACATCACCCTGTCCGTCCACAAGAAAAATGTAGAGGAGGCCCGCGCATTTTTTGACCGCACGGTCCATGACGCCTCTTCCCGTCTGAACCACATGGACTCCCACTGCGAGGAGATGGATGCGGCAGACCGCCTCCATATCCTGCATGATTTCTACCGTGTGGGTGAGGAAAGCGAGTTCCGCTTTGACCTCCGGGAGAACATGAAAAATGGGCGCTCCTTCAAGGACGCCATCTGCGCGGACAGCATGGAATTCAAAAAGGATCATTTTATCATGGGCGGTAAGTATGGCCGGGTACTGTTTCTGAAGGAGTATGCCAGCTATATCAAGGATTCCATGATCAATGAGCTTACCAGCCTGAACCGCAGTCTCATGCTGTCCATTGACATCATCCCTGTCCCTACCGATGAGGCGGTGCGGGAGATGCAGAACCGCCTGCTGGGTGTGGAGACCAATGTGACCAACTGGCAGCGCCGGCAGAACGCTAACAATAACTTTTCTGCCGTTGTCCCCTACGATCTGGAGCAGCAGCGCAAGGAGACCCGCGAGATGCTGGACGATCTCACCACCCGCGACCAGCGGATGATGTTTGCCGTGGTGACGCTGGTGCATCTGGCAGACAGCAAGGAAGAACTGGACAGTGATACGGAAACGCTCCAGTCCATTGCCCGCAAGCACCTCTGTCAGCTCACGACACTGAACTGGCAGCAGGCGGACGGGCTGGTGACGGCGCTGCCGCTGGGCCTGCGCCGCATCGATGCCCTGCGCACTCTGACCACGGAGGCGCTGGCTGTCCTCATGCCCTTCAAGGCCCAGGAGATCTGGGACCGGGGCGGCGTGTACTACGGGCAGAACGCCATCAGCAAAAATCTCATCGTGGCGGACCGCAGGCAGCTTCTCAACGGCAACGCATTCATTCTCGGCGTCTCCGGTTCCGGCAAATCCTTCAGTGCCAAGAAGGAGATGGTGTCACTGGCATTGTCTACCGAAGATGATATTATCATCATCGACCCTGAATCCGAGTACCGTCCGCTGGTGGAAGGGCTGGGCGGTCAGGTCATCAATATCTCCGCCACATCACCCAACCATATCAACGCCATGGATATGGAGCAAGGCTACGGTGACGGCGAGAATCCCGTGGTGCTGAAATCCGAGTTTCTGCTGTCGCTTTGTGAGCAGCTCATCGGCGCCGGGAAGCTGTCTGCCAAGGAAAAGTCCATCATTGACCGCTGCACCGCCCAGGTCTATCGGGACTACATCCGCGGCGGATATCAGGGGCAGGCCCCGACCCTGCAGGACTTCCACGCAGAACTGCTCCGCCAGCCGGAAAAGGAAGCTGCGGACGTGGCGCTGGCAATCGAATTGTTTACGGAGGGCAGTTTGAACACCTTTGCCAAGCCTACCAATGTGGATACCAATGCCCGTATCCTTTGCTATGATATCCGGGATCTTGGCAAGCAGCTCCTGCCGGTAGGTATGCTGGTGGTGCTGGACAGCATCTTCAACCGCATCATCCGTAATCGCGGGCTGAAGCGGAATACCTGGATCTATATCGACGAGATCTATCTGCTGTTCCAGCATGAGTACAGCGCCAATTTCCTGTTCACCCTCTGGAAACGCATGAGAAAGTATCAGGCTTGCGGAACGGGGATCAGCCAGAATATCGAAGACCTGCTCCAGTCTCACACGGCCCGCACCATGCTGGCAAACAGTGAATTCCTCATCATGCTGAATCAGGCGGCAACGGATCGGGAGGAATTGGCGCGTCTGCTGAAGATCTCAGACAACCAGCTCTCCTACATCACCAACGTGGACTCCGGGCGTGGGCTCATCAAGTGCGGCAGCGCCATCGTGCCTTTCGTGGATCATTTTCCCAAGAACAAGCTGTACCAAATGATGACCACGAAGCCCTCGGACCTGGCATCGTGACGGCCTATGGAGAGAATCAAAGAAAAACCGACACTGGGCGAGCGTGTCAAAGAAAAGGCTGTCTCCGCCCCAAAGGAGCTTCTGCACAAGGGGCTGGACGACGGCTCGGAGCGCCTGCGGACGCAGCTCCGGGATACCGCCCAGCAGGGGCGGCGGGATGAATATGGCGGCGACGCCATTGAGGACACCGCCGCCAGCGGCCTGCGCCGCGCCGAAAAGGAACTGCTGAAGCAGCGCAAGAAGAAAAACGCGGAGCAGAGCGCGTCACCCCAGGGTGACGCCTCTGCCCCCAGTTCCAACAGCGACGTGCCGCCTGTCATCCACACCAGAGAAGCCGAAGCGGCGAGGGTAAGCACTCCTCCGCCGCCTGCGCAGGAACAGGCACGGCAGGCGGCTATGAAGCAGGCAGTCAAGACGAAGAACGCCTACATCAGCGCACGGGGTGAGACCACCGTAACGGCAGCACCGGAGCCGCAACGGCAGGGCCAGCAGGCGTTCATTCAGGAGCAGGGCCGCAAAGCGTCCCGCCAGCAGGTGCAGCGCAGGCAGGCAGAGCAGCGGTTCCGACACCAGGTTGATCTGCGCGGTGATCCGCTGCGTTCGGAATATCCCACATCCCGTGGGAGAGAGCTACCCAGCAGGGAGAGGATCAAGGAGCGCGGCAGCATCCAGCCGCCGAAGAAACATCGGCTCCCCGAACCGAAAGCACCGGAGCACGCCGCAGGGATCATGCCGAAAGTCCGTGAAGGTGGCAAATCTGCCGTGCAGTCCGCCGAACAGGCTGTGCGCTCCTCCACCGCCCATGCGACTGCGGCCGGAACACACGCTGCCAGAGAAGCAGCCATGCAGATGGCCCTGCGGCAACAGACGACAAAAACGGCAGAAACCGCGGTGCAGAAAACCGCACAGGCGGCAGGCCGTGCGCTGCGCGCTATCATTGCCGCTGCCCAGAGCTTACTTGCAGCAATAGCGGCTGGTGGGAGCACAGTTGTAGCCATGGTGCTGGTGATTTGTCTGATTGGACTTCTGATCGTGTCGCCTTTTGGAATCTTTTTCTCCGGCGAGGACAGCGGCACCGGCCACACCATGCCGGATGCTGTCAGCATGATGAACAGTGAGTTTTCCACCCACATCGAGCAAATCAAGGCGGAGAACCCCTACGACGAACTGGACATGGACAACGCGGGCAGCGCCGCCATAATCTCCAACTGGCGGGATGTGCTGGCTGTTTATGCTGTGCGGACTACCACGGACAACGTTTCACCGGATGAGGTTGCTACGCTGACAGAAGGAAAAATGGAGATCCTTCGTGAAATCTTCTGGGACATGAACGCGATCTCCTACCATCTCGAGACTGTCTCGGGCGGTGAAGATGAGGGTGACACCGTCATCCTGCGCATCACCGTCACGGTAAAGGATTACCTGCAGATGGCGGATGAATACCGTTTCAGCGCCGATCAGCGGAAGCTACTGGAAGAACTCATGCAGCCGGAGTACCAGGAACTATTCGCGGCGCCCACCGGCAGCTACCAAGACATTGAGCTGAGTCCCGACGAGGTAGCGAAGATCATGGAAAACCTCCCCGCCGATCTCAGCGAGGCACGCAGAGAAGTTGTGCTGACAGCATATCAGCTCTTGGGCAGAGTCCATTATTTTTGGGGAGGAAAATCTTTGGTGATTGGCTGGGACTCCCGCTGGGGAATGCCGATGGAGGTCACAGCCGAGGGCAGCTCCACCACCGGCACTGTGCTGCCCTTCGGACTGGATTGTTCGGGAATGGTGGATTGGGTGTTCTACAACCAGAGCGGCGGACAATACGTCATTGGGCATGGCGGTGGGGCTACGGCACAGCATACTTACTGTACCCCCATTGACTGGAGTGACGCCCAGCCGGGCGACCTTGTGTTCTATCCGGAGGATAGCCACGTCGGCATCGTCTGCGGTTTCGACAGCAGCGGCAATATTATGATCATCCACTGCGCCAGCGGATACAACAATGTGGTGGTCACAGGGAAAGCTGGATTTACCACTGTCGCAAGACCGGAGTTTTATCAGGAGTAAACAGCAGAGGACCTCTGTCCTTAGAACGGCGTCCGCAGACAAAGGTCCTCATGATGTGATTTTCGCATTCCGGAAGAAGCATGTGCGAACTGCCTGACAATCTACGCCCGGACAGCTCATCCGCGCTTCAGTTCCAGCCGGACATTCCCGCTTTCATCGACCTGCAGGGTCATATGCTTGATATGCCGCTCAAAGAACTGCTTTCGCTCAGAGGGCGACATTTCGATCCGGGTATTTCTCAGGGCGGCATCAAACATATCATTGACATTCAGGTGGACGGTGCTGTCGATCCAGCGGTACATCTCCTGAAACAGCGCCTTCTTCTTAATGTCTTCACTGTTGCCGGAATAGAAATCATCCAGATAGCAGTAGAAAATACCGGCGTCTGCGAGGGCAGCCTTCATGTCCGGCCCGCACTTCTCATGCTCGATCATCACAAGGAAATCGGCATCTGGCAAAGATGAGATCAGTCCCCAGTAGTCTGAGTCGCTGGAAACGATCACAAAGGAATCCACATGGTTCTGGTAATGCTCCTGGCAGGCGCGTGCAGTCAGCTTGATGTCCACAAGGGACTTGTTCTGCTTGATCCGCTCAGTCATGATGTGCTCGACAGGGATATCCGTATAGCTTTCGAGGATCCGCCATGCGGTCACGGTGTGGATGTCATCGAAAAGAAGGATCGTCGTGATTTTCTGCATGATCTCGCGGTCAAGATTCCTGAGCGTCGCACACAGCTTGTACGGGTCGGAATTCTCGCAGTCCACAACGATGACCGTCTTTTCGCTGGCATTGACGAAATCGTAGATGTTGTTCTTCACAAAGGCGCCGGCATCCGAAACCTTGCTGTACTCGGTAAAGGCATCGCAATGCCACTGGTAAAGCAAGTCCGCAAACTTCCTGTCGCTGTACAGGATGTTGCCCTCGTCTGCCGGCGCCCAGTTGATATACATCTGGTAGGGATAATAGGACAGATTCGCGTAGTAAAGGCCGGCCGCAGCTTTGGTCCCGCTCTCAGTCAGGCCGTCCGGCATGAGGAACAGCTCCTTGAGATACGCCCAGTTGATCCAGACGGGAAACAGGCTCTTGCAGTTATTGATGCGGTCGGAGATCAGCCGGTTGACCTCTATCACATGATGGCAGAGTTTCGTGCTGAATTTTGTGATGAAGTTGACGCCGTCATCCGAAAGCTGCTGGAGGCTGGCGGAAGGGATGAGCTCCGGCATGGAGAGCAGCCCACGGCACTCCATGCGCATTGCGTCGTTGATCCTTTTATAATTGCGCTCAATAGCGGTTCGGATGATACAGAGATTGCGGATGATCCGGGCATTTTTATCCCGCTCCAGCTGATCGTACAGCTCCAGCTTCGGCGGCTCATGCTCATTTTCAAAAATGCGCAGAGGAACGCCGATCAGATAGGCAACTTTTGATACAAGCTCATAGGTATGATCTTTGTGCAGCGCCCTTGCGGGCGCAAGCGTCTTTTCGCCCGGTGCGGTGGTACAGCCCATCATTGGTTCCTCCTGTGCAGTTAGTCGCCCAGCCTGTTCGTAGGGAATGGCTATGGTGTCATAAGCGATTTAACAAATCCATTATACCATAGATAGCAGCGTCGTTCCGTAACCGTCAAAGCTGAGGGCGGCTGGACAGACATGGGACAATAGTGGTGGGGAGTTGTGAAACTTTCCACCACTATAATGTTCAGGGTGTGAAGTAAATGACGAGCAATGAGCTGAAACATGAAGCCAAGAAGCAGGAATGGAGCATGTCTATACAGGAATGCAGGGGCAGCGGTCTCTCTGTAAGTGAATGGTGCCGGCAGCGGGGTGTTACGACAGCCACCTATTACCGTTGGGAACGTGAACTGTTGACAGGCGTGCGGAAAAACGGAGCACCGCCATCAACGGCCGTGACCTTTGCGGAGTTACCGGCGCCGAAACAGGTATCATGCAACGTAGCGGAACGTTGTGCCACACTGCATATTGGGAAGGCCAGTCTGGACATTTACCCCGGTTGTAACGCGGAACAGCTGAGACTGCTGGTGGAGCTTCTGCGCCTATGCTGAACGATTTCACCGGTGCAGATCAAGTCTATATCGCCTGCGGCTACACGGATCTGCGCAAGGGCATAGATGGTCTGGCGCGCCTCGTCCAGCAGCAGTTTGAACTGGATCCATTTACCAACACACTGTTCCTGTTCTGCGGGCGGCGGCGAGACCGTATCAAGGGCTTGT
>ERZ779877.3063-NODE-3063-length-11295-cov-3.136566_pt1 | contig 11295 bp, 10 predicted proteins | sample MGYA00511556_ERZ779877 | MGnify/ENA primary metagenome ERZ779877 (study PRJEB29588, sample SAMEA2159338) | human gut metagenome | biome: human gut; feature: human-associated habitat; material: faeces | place: Denmark | collected 2008/2010 ... | reverse complement strand
GACCCACTCCGCCGCTATGGCTGGCGAGATCCTGCCCGGCAAGACCATTCTGGAAGCGCTGAACACCGACCTCGTCTGCGACGCCATCAACACGGCTATGCGCGAGCTCTTCCTCCAGATTGTCTATGGACGCACGCAGAGCGCTTTCTCTGAGGGCGGTCTGACCATCGGCGCCGGTCTTGAGGACCTGGGTAAGGGTCTTCGTTCACAGACGGGTACGCTCTATGGCACGGTGGCTAAGGGTACGCGCTACTTGGAGCTGACCGAGGGCTACATCACACGCCAGTTCCTCGACAAGGACAATCAGGTCTGCGGCTATGAGTATGTTCACCTCGGCAAGATGATGGAGGCCATCAAGAACGGTATGGACGCCAACGAGGCTGTGAAGAAGTTCACGGGCAGCTACGGTCGTACCACTGCCGAGCAGGGTGTTGTTAAAGCGATTGATCCACGTAAAGAATAATAAGGAGAAACATAATTATGATTAGAAAGGTAAGTTACGAAAGTCAGGAGCGTCGTGAGGCGCAGGTTCTTGCAGCTCTCAACGCCGAGGGCATCAAGAGCGTAGAGGAGGCTAATCAGATCTGCGACGAGGCAGGTGTTGATCCTTATCTGATGTGTGAGGAGACGCAGCGTATCTGCTTCGAGAACGCCAAGTGGGCCTATGTCTGCGGTGCTGCTATTGCCATCAAGCGTGGATGCAAGACTGCTGCCGACTGCGCAGAGGCTATCGGTGTGGGTCTGCAGGCATTCTGCATCCCTGGTTCTGTGGCCGACGACCGCAAGGTGGGTCTGGGTCACGGCAACTTGGCTGCCCGTCTGCTCCGCGAGGAGACGAAGTGCTTCGCCTTCTTGGCTGGTCACGAGTCGTTTGCTGCTGCCGAAGGTGCCATCAAGATTGCTGAGATGGCCAACAAGGTGCGCAAGAATCCGCTCCGCGTTATCCTCAACGGTCTGGGCAAGGACGCTGCCATGATCATCAGCCGTATCAACGGCTTCACCTATGTGAAGACGGAGTTCGACTACTACACGGGCGAGCTGAAGGTCGTGGATCGCACGGCTTACTCCGATGGTCCTCGTGCCAAGGTCAACTGCTACGGTGCTAACGACGTACGCGAGGGTGTGGCTATCAACTGGAGCGAGGATGTCGATGTGTCTATCACTGGCAACTCCACCAACCCGACCCGCTTCCAGCACCCGGTAGCTGGTACGTACAAGAAGGAGCGCACCCTCGCTGGTAAGCCCTACTTCTCAGTGGCTTCAGGTGGTGGTACGGGCCGCACGCTCCACCCGGACAACATGGCTGCTGGTCCTGCTTCCTACGGTATGACCGATACCATGGGCCGTATGCACTCCGACGCCCAGTTTGCCGGCTCCAGCTCCGTCCCCGCACACGTGGAGATGATGGGCTTCCTGGGTATGGGCAACAACCCGATGGTAGGTGCTACGGTGGCTATCGCCGTCGCCCTCGATCTCGCTTTGAACAAGAAGTAATCTTGCTTGGAGCAAGAAATAAGGCTTGCTTATTGCAAGAAATAAACTAAAAAAGAAAGGCTGGTTCCCAAAAGGAGTCAGCCTTTCTTTTTGCAAGCGATTCTTCCTGGCCCTTGTGTTTTGCTCGAGTCAATGGAGAATGGCTTGCTGGCGTGCTATAGGAAGGCCTATTGGCAAGAAGCCCCGACGGTACAGGAGTTTGTACAGTCGGGGCTTCTCGTGCTGGTAGAGCGGGTGTGGGCGGTCGTTAGTCTATGTTTGGTTCTGGCTCGTGCTGCTTCACGCCCATGCGCGCCTCAACGACATTGACCACATAGTCGCCCAGGTGCTCGCACTCGTTGATGAGGTCCATATACATCGTGCCACTGGCATAGGAGTACTTGTGCTCATTGACATCATTGATGTTCTGGTTCTTCAGTTGGTTGCGGTAGTTGTTGATCTCGTTCTCGATGTTGAAAGAACGGTTGACGTCCACGCTGCCGCGGTGGGCCACCAGAATCTGTGTCATCTGCTCCAGCGCATCGTCGGTCAGTTCAAACATCTGGTGGAGATGGTTGTACTGATCCTCGGTAAACTCATCTTTGCCCGACCGCTTTCTGCTGATGATGCGCGCCATGTTGTAGCAGGCGTCACCGATAGACTCCAGTTCTGAGATCTCGCGCAGCATGGCTCGCACCTTCTCCTTGGTGTCGTCGCTCAGATGGGCGTCGCTCACCTGGTCGAGATATTTGGCAATCTCTATCTCCATGTTGTCGGAAATGCCCTCGTATTTCTCGATGCGCGAATAGAGTTTGACGAAGGCCTCGCCATCTTGCTCCCCGAGCAACTCGCGCACCATTCCAAACATTCTATGGATGCGCCCAGAGAAGGAGTGGATCTCCTTGGAGGCTTCCAGTACGGCAAATTCTGGGGTTTTCATGATGCCAGCCTGGATGAAGCGCAGGCGGAAGTCCTCCTCGTCTTGCTTGGCCTTGGGCTTGATGATCAGGCAGACGATACGCTCTATCTGGGGTATGAACCAGATGAGCAGGAAGGTGTTGGTGACATTGAAGCAGGTATGGAACGCTGCCAGCACAATCGGAAGGAGGACTGCCTTCTGTGTCTGAGAGGTACCAGCACCCGTTGGATCGTAGCCTACCAAAGAACAGACCGCATCGACAAAGGGATAGAAAAGGCAGAGCACCCAGACCACGCCAAAGACGTTGAACACCAGGTGGGCCAGGGCCGCCCTTCGGGCTTGTGTGTTGGCTCCCAGCGCCGCGAGGTTGGCCGTGGCCGTCGTGCCGATGTTCTCGCCCAGCACAAGGGCAATGCCAAAGTAGATCGGAAGGACGCCCGTGGAGCACAGCAGGATGGTGATGGCCATGACAGCTGCGCTGCTCTGCACGATGCAGGTGATGAGGGTGCCAATGAGCACGAAGACCACTATGTTGAAATGGCTATGGGTGTCGAAGGAGGAGAAGAAGTGGATGGCGTCAGGATTGTGTTCCAAATCAAGTTCTTTGCCAGCTGCCGATAGCAGGACAAGGGCAAAGAACAGAAACGCAATGCCAAAGAGGAAATCGCCGATGAAGCGCCGTCGCTTCGAATAGATGAGCATGATGCCGATAAAGAAGGCCGGAAAGACGACCATGGTCAGATCGACGTTGAAGCCAAGCGACATGATCCACGCCGTGAGCGTGGTGCCGATGTTCGCACCCATGATGACGGAGATGGCTTGGGCAAGGGTCAATAGACCGGCATTGACAAAGCTCACCGTCATGACGGTGGTGGCGGAAGAGGACTGGACGGCACAGGTGACAAACATTCCCGTGAGCATTCCTGTGAAGCGGTTGGTGGTCATTGCTCCCAAGATGTGGCGCAGTTGAGAGCCGGCCATCTTCTGGAGCGCCTCACTCATAACCTTCATGCCATAGATAAGCAGGGCCAACGCGCCCAAAACTTTCATGAAGATGATCAGATAGTCGCTGGTGTGCATATTGTGTGATGTTGTTGTGATGATATCATCAATAGGAGCTGGTACACATTGACTGTTTCAATTCCGTTGCAAAATTACAAAAAAAGACTCGTTTTCCATCATGTCGTGCTTCTTTTTTGTTGGCAAAAGGTCATAAAAAGGCCAATGGTGCAATAATTCGGTGCAGATTTCGTTATCTAAAGGCAGTTATTTAAAAATTCAAAGATATGAAGCTACAAAGATTGAAGTCTGTTCTTTTCTCTGTTTTCGCCGTTGTGACGGTTTGTCTGTTGGGCAGCTGCCACCGTGTGAGCCCGCGTTGGACCAATAGCTATTTCCATCGGGAGGCCAACGTGAAGCGGATCTGCGACACGATGGCAGGCACTTACGATATGAGCTACTTTCGCATCTACCGCACTGACCTGCGTGGTGGGCAGGATGTCGTCAAGGATAGTGTGATACGGGCCATGCTCCCCGATTCTGCTGCGCCGCTGCAATACGTCGTAGGTGGCTATGGGGACCAGCGCATTACCATCCCCAATTTCCCCATCAGCCTCGTGGCGCCCTGTCTGAAGGATACGGCCCTGGCGCGTGCTGTTGCTTCTGCGCCGCTGCAGAACCTGTTGGTCAGATATGGGTTGTCCGGAGGCCTTTCGGACAAGGAGTCGGAGGGTTATGTGCGCCTTGCACCTGAGCCTCTGTCGCTGTCGCTCAATGTTGGTGGCAAACAATGCGTCGTGGAGTTTGACTTTGATTGCGCTATCTTTATCGGTATCGATGGTGAAAATCCCACTACGCTGAAGGTCGCCCCGCTGGAATTTTCCCTCGACGACGTGAAGATCTTGGGAGGCAGCAATCAGGACTTTGGCGACGGTTGGTCGAACGGACCGACGTTTGATATCTATATTAGCGGTGAACGAGTTGACCAGGCCGGTCAGCCCGTGCGCCGTAGATAAGGATTACATCTAAAGATAAAGTATAGAAAACCTAAGATAATGCGTATGGCTACTCATCCTCTCTGGAACGATGACTACTGGCTGCTCGTGTTGCAACTCTACCTGAAGCGTCCTACGGGCGTGAAGGCTGTGTATGCGCGTGAGGCTGTTGACCTTGCTGTGGAACTACATCTGCCGCCCCAATTCATCCATCAGCAACTGCAGGAGATGGACCGTCGTGACCGCCTGGTGCTACAACTGGTCTGGAATACTTACGCCCAGAAGCCGCGTCGGCTTGCAAAAGACATTGCGCGGCTGCGGAAGATGAAGGGGTTCGGTTGTGAGCAGGCTTTCTACGAGGGGGTGGAGGTGCGCAACACGTTTGAGGACTTCTTTCTGCCATTGACCGAAGACCATGAATTGAAGCCTGTCATGCTGGTTCTCATCCTCGATCTCTACTTCCGGCTTGTGCCCCATACTATGGTGGTGGACACGCCCGAGGTGGCAGAACTGGCTCGTCTAATGAAACTGAAGCCCGAGAAGGTGGTGCAGGTGCTGGAGACCTTCCAAGCCTGCGACCCTTATCTGATGCGTGCTACCGACTCTCCCCTCCCCCTTTTGGCTCCGTGTCAGCAGGTGTGGAACCGCTACGCCAATGGTCAACCCACATTGTTGGAGGAGCAGGCAGAGGCGTTTCGTGCCTATTTTGAGTGAAATGTTGTGTTGCAGTACAATACAAGCGCAATATACCTCACTACGCTCAACAATCACCATACAACAAACGACGATATAATACGTGGCAATACAACAAAAGGATTCCTCTCCGAAGAGAGGAATCCTTTTGTATGTTGTCCTAAGCGGATTCGAACCACTACAAACAGAACCAAAACCTGTTGTGCTACCATTACACCATAGGACAAAATCCAAGTGCAAAGTTACGGAGATTTTCTTATATTGCAAAATTTTGCGGTCAAAAATGCAATAGAGGCTCTATCTTTTGCCCAGCGGAATCATTTTCAGAACATCTTGATGACGCGGCGCAGTCCTGCTACGAGCGTATCGACCTCCTCTCGAGTATTGTAGAAGGAGAACGACGCACGGACGGTGCCGAGTATGCCGAGGCGGTCCATGAGGGGTTGGGCGCAATGGTGGCCTGTGCGCACGGCAATGCCCAGTTGGTCGAGGAGCGTGCCGAGGTCGGCATGGTGGATGTCGGCGACGTTGAAGGAGATGACGGCGTCAGCCTCTATGTCTTTGCCGTGGCCATAGATGTGCATTCCTTCGATCTGACGGAGCTGCTGCAGGGCGTAGTCGGTGAGACTTTGCTCATAGGCCTGGATGTTCTCCATCCCAATAGCTGAGACGTAGTCGATCGCCTTGGCAAGTCCGTTGGTGGCGATGTAGTCGGGCGTTCCAGCCTCAAACTTCAGTGGTGGGCGCTCGAAGGTGGTATGGTCGAAACTCACCCGCTCGATCATCTCGCCGCCCCCTTGGTATGGTGGCAGTTTGTCGAGCCACTCCTCCTTGCCGTAGAGCACGCCTACGCCCGTGGGCGCATAGACCTTGTGGCCGCTGAAAGCGAGGAATTCACAATCCAAGTCCTGCACATCGACCTTCATGTGAGGGATGCTTTGTGCGCCATCGATCATCACGGGTACTCCGTGGCTGTGGGCGATGCGGATGATTTCCTTGACGGGATTGACCGTGCCCAGGACGTTGCTGACGTGCATGACGCTGACGAGCTTTGTCTTCTCGCTAAACAACTTTTCGTACTCGTCGAGGAGCAGCACACCGTCGTCGCTCATGGGAATGACCCGCAGGCGGATGTTCTTGCGTTGCTGCTGCAGTTGCCAGGGAACAATGTTGGAATGGTGCTCCATCGTGCTCACGATGACCTCGTCGCCCTCCTCCATGCAGCCCTCCACGAAGGACGAAGCTACGAGGTTCAGGCTCTCCGTTGTGCCCCGCGTAAAAACGATCTCGCTGGTGGAACGGGCGTGGACGAACTTCCTGACCGTCTCGCGGGCCGCCTCGTGGAGGTTGGTGGCCTGCTGTGAGAGCCAGTGGACACCACGGTGGACGTTGGCATTGACGTTCAAATACTCGTCGCGCATGGCATCAAGCACGCAGAGCGGCTTCTGGGTCGTGGCACCGTTGTCGAGATAGACCAGCGGGCGGCCGTAGATCTCACGGCTGAGAATGGGGAAGTCTTTCCTTATTTTTTCTATATCCAACATGGCTTTACGCTTCTTGCTTTTGATGAATGAATCCTGCCGGCCCTACTGGCACATTTTGCAGCCTACACATTTGCTCAGTTCGCCACGGAAACGCTTTTCCACCAGGTAGTGGAGACGGTCGCGCAGCGGTTCGAGGTCCATCTTGTCAATGACCTCGTTGATGAAGGCAAACTCAAGGAGCAGTTTGGCCTCTTTCTGGCTGATGCCGCGCTGCTGCATATAGAAGAGCGCAGCGTCGTTGAGCTGTCCTATCGTGGATCCGTGTGCGCATTTCACGTCGTCGGCATAGATTTCCAGCATCGGCTGTGTGTACATCCTTGCCGTCTTCGTGGCCACGAGATTCTGGTTGGTCTCCTGCGAGGTGGTCTTCTGTGCTCCGTGGCGTACGAGGACGCGTCCAGCGAAAGCACCCACCGCCTCGTCGTCGAGCACATACTTATAGAGCTCGTTGCTCGTGCAGTGAGGCACCTGGTGGTCGATGAGCGTATTGTTGTCCACGTGCTGTTTCCTGTCCGCGATGACGCAGCCACTGCAATAGCACTCCGCGCCCTCTCCCTTGAACACCAGGTCGAGGCGGTTGCGCGTCACGCCGTTGTGGAGCGTGATCACATTGTGGTTGACCCTACTGTCGCGCTGCTGCTCTATATAGACGTTGCTCACGCGATGGTTCTTGTAGTGGGTCTCCTCCATGCAGTAGAGGTCGAGCGATGCGTTGTCGCCGACATAGGCCTCGATGACTTGCGTGGCGAGGAAGTCGTGGTCGTCGGCGGTATGGTCGCAGAACAGGAATTTAGCCTTGGCACCCTCCTCCATCACGATGAGCACGCGTCGGTTGACCATCATGCTCACGTCGGCGCGCAGGATGTTGATAATCTGCACACACTTTTCCATCTGCACGTTTTTCGGCACATAGATGAAGAGGCCGTCCTGGGCCAGCATCGTGTTGAGCGCCGTGATGGCGTCCTCCTCCGTCTTGGCGATGCGCGCATAGTAGCGAGCGATGAGTTCGGGATGCTCCTCGGCCGCCTTTCTCAGCGATCCGATGACGACTCCCTCCTCGGGCTGCACGTTGGGCAGCCGCTTCTCATAGAACGCATCGTTGACGACGAAATAGAGCAGCGTACTCAGGTTGGGCACGTCGCAGCGGAAGGCCGCATAGGGATCGACAGGAAACTCGATGCGATTGATGTTCAGACCGTAGTTGGGAGCGAAGATCTTCTCCATGTCGGTGTACTTATACCGCTCCACCTTCCTTGTCGGGAAGCCCTGGCGGCGGAAGTCTTCGAAGGCGCGGTCGCGGACGGCGTTCATCACCTCTGCGCTATGCTCCTTGATGGCTTCCGAGGCCTCGGCGTATAGGTCTATGTATTGCTTTTCTGCTTCGGTCATCCTTGGGTCTCCTCTCCTTTCACTTCCTCCTTGATCCAGTCGTAGCCGAGTTTTTCAATTTCCTTCGCCAGCTCCGGACCAGCAGTCTTGACGATGCGGCCCTGCCAGAGGACGTGGACCACGTCGGGTTTGATCATGTCCAGCAGTCGCTCGTAGTGGGTGATGACAATGGCGGAAGTCTCTGCCGAGTGCATCTTGTTCACGCCATTGGCGACGATGCGCATGGCATCGACATCCAGTCCGGAGTCGGTCTCGTCGAGGATGCTGAGTTTCGGTTCGAGCATGGCCATCTGGAAGATCTCGTTGCGCTTCTTCTCGCCACCGGAGAATCCCTCGTTGACGGATCGGTGGGCGAGTTTCGGATCGAGTTCTACGATCTGGCGCTTCTCGCGCATGAGTTTCATGAAGTCGGCAGCCTTCAGCGGCTCCTTGCCCTCATACGCGCGCTTGGCGTTGATGGCCGCCTTCATGAAGTTGGTCATGCTCACGCCCGGAATCTCCACGGGGTACTGGAAAGAGAGAAACAGACCTTCGCGGGCGCGGTCCTCGGGCTTCATCTCCAGCAGGTTCTTGCCGTTGAAGAAAGCCGTTCCCTCGGTGACGGTGTAGAGCGGGTTGCCCGTCAGCACCGCGCTAAGGGTCGATTTTCCCGACCCGTTGGGTCCCATGATGGCGTGGATCTCACCGTCTCTGACCGTGAGGTTGACGCCTTTCAATATCTCTTTGCCTGCGATGGTGGCGTGCAGGTTTTTTACCTCAAGCATATCTATAAGGATTTGGTTGTCGTTTGATAGTTATAACAGGAAGATGTTGATGAAGTCCTCGATGAGGTCGCCGAGAATCCGCCCTTTCTTGTAGCGGTCTCTGTCGCGCCATTCGTCCTCCTGCTCGAAGAGCGAGGGTGGGTCTGGTACCCAGAAGGGCCCCACCTTGAAATGGCTCACGTCCACTTTCCGTTTGGTCTTTGCGCCGTGGAGCATGATCGACGGTGCGGCTATGGTGTCGCGCTCTACCTCCAGCTTGATGAGATACTGGCGGTAGGGCTGCGGCGTCCAGCGTGGGACGGGTGTTGAAGCCGCCGACGGCAGCAGGGCTGTCAGCAGCAGGGTGGCCGCAAGGGCCGGTCCCATGATCATCTTTCTTCTCATTGTTCCTCCTTCTTTTGTTGGTCTTGCCGCGTCGTGGCCTGTGGAAGCGTTATCCTACCGTGCCCTCCAGCGAGACGCTGAGCAACTTCTGTGCCTCGACGGCAAACTCCATCGGCAGCTTGTTGAGCACCTCCTTGGCGTAGCCGTTGACGATGAGTCCCACGGCCTCCTCCATCGGGATGCCCCGCTGGTTGCAGTAGAAGAGCTGGTCCTCCGAGATCTTGGACGTGGTCGCCTCGTGCTCGAATACTGCGGTGTCGTTGCGGGCGTCCATGTAGGGGAACGTATGCGCTCCGCAGTCGCTGCCGAGCAGCAGCGAGTCGCAGCTGGAGTAGTTGCGCGCATTGTCGGCGTTGGCCGTAGCCATGACGAGGCCGCGGTAGCTGTTTTGGCTGTGTCCGGCGGAAATGCCCTTGGAGATGATGGTAGAACGCGTGTTCTTGCCGATGTGGATCATCTTTGTGCCCGTGTCTGCCTCCTGGTAGTTGTTGGTCACGGCCACGCTGTAGAACTCTGCTACGGAGTCGTTGCCGCGCAGCAGACACGAGGGATATTTCCACGTGATGGCCGAACCCGTCTCCACCTGTGTCCAGGAGAGTTTGGAGTGGTCGCCGCGCAGGTCGCCACGCTTCGTCACGAGATTGAGCACGCCGCCCCGTCCGTGTTCGTCGCCTGGATACCAGTTTTGGACGGTAGAGTATTTCACCTCGGCCCGGTCCATGACGATGATCTCGACGATGGCCGCATGGAGCTGGTTCTCGTCGCGCATTGGGGCCGTGCAGCCCTCCAGGTAGGAGACGTAGGAGTCGTCATCGGCCACGATGAGCGTGCGCTCAAACTGTCCCGTGTTGCGGGCGTTGATGCGGAAATAGCTGCTCAGTTCCATCGGGCAGCGTACGCCCTTGGGAATATAGACGAAGGATCCGTCGGAGAACACCGCCGAGTTGAGCGCGGCAAAGAAGTTGTCGCCGTAGGGGACGACCGTGCCCAGATACTGCCTGACGAGGTCTGGGTGGGTCTGTATGGCCTCGCCGATGGAGCAGAAGATTACGCCCTTCTCCCGCAGTTTCTCCTTGAATGTGGTCTTGACCGACACGGAGTCCATGATGGCATCGACCGCCGTGCCGCTCAGGCGCGGGGCAAAGGCGCTCACACAGGCAATCGCCAGCGCCGCGCAGCAGAGCGCAGGCACGAGGCGCGGCATTGGGGCGCGCCGTTTGGTTTTTTCGTTTGCGGCGAATAAGATGCGCCGCTTCATCGCTTCATCCGCATGCAGACCGGAGAGCATCTCGTTCGCCATCGGCGCGAGGTGCTCAAGCTCTTTGATGTCAATCACCGGTTGCTTCCTCCTTCAAAAGGCTTTCCAGTTTTTTTCTCGCTCTGGAAAGGCGGCTGGAAATCGTCCCTTCCGGCAGACCCAGCATCTGCGCAATCTCCGCTATGCCCAGTCCCTGATAATAGTGCAGCAGGATCGTTTCACGGAACTGCCTCGGCAGCTTGTGAATGGCGCGCATCAGCTCGGCCTTTTCCTCGCGCTGCTCGAACGTCTCTTCCTGCGCCGGAATGATATCCAGCGTCGGCGCGCCGAGCACCACGCGCTTGAGCCATGCGCTGCGCCACAAATCGCGGCAGCAATTCACCGTCACGCGAAGAAGCCACGCTTTTTCGCAGCCGGGGGCAATCGCCTCGCCGCGCGTATAGAGCTTGACGAACACATCCTGACAGACGTCTTCGGCCTTTTGTTTATCCGCCAGATAAAAATACGCCATGCGCAGCACGTCGTCCGCGTATTGCGCATACAGCTCTTCGAATTGAGCCTGACGATCCGGCGCTTTCACGCTGCTTTCCAACCGTTTCACTTCCTACCCTCAGACATTAAGACGAATGAACCCGCCGTTTTCATCCGTTAAAAATGAAAAAATCATAAAAAGATTATAACATGATGCGCCGCGCTTCCGCAAGGCTTGACATTATGGGAAGATATAACACAAAAGGGATTGGCGGGGCGCGTTCCAAAAGGCAAAAAAGAGGGCTGTCATGCTTAAACCGAACATTTCAGGAAATAGATATCTAAGCATCGTTTGGATATGGGGCTTTGCCCCATCGCCCCACCAAAGGGCTTTCCGATCGCCCTT
>ERZ779877.3060-NODE-3060-length-11303-cov-7.180210_pt1 | contig 11303 bp, 8 predicted proteins | sample MGYA00511556_ERZ779877 | MGnify/ENA primary metagenome ERZ779877 (study PRJEB29588, sample SAMEA2159338) | human gut metagenome | biome: human gut; feature: human-associated habitat; material: faeces | place: Denmark | collected 2008/2010 ... | reverse complement strand
CTAAGAATCTCATCCTTGCGGGCGTTCCTTTTGAAACCATAGCCTCTTGTATGGGCCTCAGCATTGACGAAGTCAAGAAACTCGCCGAAAACTAAAACATATTGGCATTTGCCAATGTAAACAATACCCAAAGGCGGGAGCACCCAAGCGATTTTCAGTCGCGAAGGTCTCCCGCCTTCGGGATTTATTTATCCTTATTGTTTACTATAGACAGCTGTCTCCGTTTCTAGGTGTGTTAATGGAAAATCGCGAGTAAATTTAGTGGAGTATTTCAGCCCGCGCTCAGTTTCTATTGTCAGAATGAACGAGTGTCTTTTAAGCGTTTCCGGTTTCGTTCTAAATGCCAATTTACCGAAATCCTTCATTAATCTAAGATTCTCATTGGTTAATTCATTCAAATTCAAGGTCTTAGTCTTTGGTCCATAGGTATAGCCACTGTCAATAAACTCTTGGAAACTAGTGAATTCAAGTCCGACGCAGTCTTTAAGGGATGTTCCGGCGGGATGCGAGGCGTCATAATCCGACTCGCAGGTAATTTCATACGAGATCACGTCAGGTGTGAGGAAACTATTTGATAAAATATCATTAATCAGATATATGCGTCTATTGTATGACAAGTCTTTATGTGCCACACACAATGAATCGTAGAGTTCTTTTTCTTCTCCGGTTGATTTGAAAGATACGCGGTATTCAATTGTTTGAGGAACAATATGAATCATATCTCTCTCAAATTCCGGTCGAACATCAATGCTTTCTGTTTTGACGTATTCGTGCACATAAGATGTTACCAGATAGGATGTTGAGGTCGTGCACCCATAACAACTGACGCTCAACAATAATAAAGCGGCTATACGTGTCTTACTTATTGGGATTATCATAGGTAATAGTCTTTAAAAACCGATTGTAATTTGTTGTTTTATGTGAGTTTTGTGGCGCATCATAAACTACAGAAGAGTCTGCCATATTAAATATACCTGATACAAAATAGCCATTGCAATTACCTCCCCAACCGAAATCACAATGAACCATAATTAAATTCTCATCGTACTGACTAACCTTTTCGAGGACATCTTCAACATATTCTTTGTAAGTAACCACAATTTTTCTATTAAGATAGCCATCTATAATCCAACCGTGACTTGACTTTAAATCATATCCATTATTGTCACGCGGAATTGCAAATATTGCGACAGGACAGCCATTGTCCAGACACGTTAGAACTTTATTTGTTTCGTATTTTTTATATTCAACATTTTTATATCCTTCTTTAGTTAGGAAGTTTTTAGCCTTTTTGGGGAAGGTAAATGTGCCTCCTGAGAAATAGAGCGAGCCACATTTTTTCCCGATAAACCACATTAGTGCCGCAGCTTGACTAGTGTCTGCTTCTGTGCCATTAGGCCTGTCATATTTAATTCTTAAATCTTTATGTGAGATCTCTTTGGGATAATTTAATGTTGTGATAATTTTTGCTAATGCTAGTGGAACACAGCCTGTATAAGCCTTCATAATTTGTTTGGTGTCCCTATTTTTTACATTCTTGCAATATTGATTATAACCATCGTCTTGACTCCAATGATTCAATTTTTGTATTAATTTATCAACGACGGTAATGTATTTAGGATCGGATTTTTCAATAACTAATGTCCTATTCTCGAATCGTTTGTCCACTTGAATTGAAAAATCTGACTTTCTTGTTTCTTCAATAGCAAAATTGACACATAAATCCAAAATAAATGCACTATTGTCGTCTGCTCTTAAGTCTTTCGCAATGCTCTTTGTCGATACTTCGTGAGAAATGTAATTTCCAACAAGGTAATCATCAATGTCTTTGTCATATAGTTGGAATGTGTCTGGATTTATATAATAATACCCATCTTCATCTTCAATTATTCCTGAATCATTTGAGGGATTTGTATTTTCTTTTGGGGATAAGTCATATCTCTGCCAAGTTATAGAACCTCTATCTGTCACTGCGATTATTTCTGCAGGAATCCTCTTGTCTGCAGAAAGGATAGCATATCCATTTTTCTTTTTAAAATTTACAAGATATAACAATTCTTCTTCACTATTGGTCGAGACTGATTTTGTGCCTAATGAAGATGAAAATACGGTTTGTATATTTTCAATCTCACGAATTTCTTTTATTGTGCCAGACTTGGTCATTTCCTCAATTTCTTGACGCAGATAGTTGTCAAGGTTATTAAGTGCTGTTTTGATAGGAATAACATAGTTTTCTGTTGGAGTTGTTGCTACCACTGGCGGTTCAAACTGTTCAGTGCATGAAAACAGAACTCCTACACCGATAAGAATTGATAGTAATTTATTCATTAGTTGTAGAATTATGCCTGTCGGACAAGCTGGTGGAATACTGATTAAATAGTTTCTTTAAAACGAATGCTATAACAAAGGATATAGGTTTGTGTTTAGGAACTGACTTGAACAAAGATATAATAAGAAAGAATAATCAACAAAAAATTAATTGTCATAAATGTATTTCGCTAATTGATAAATAATTATGGATACTACAACAAAAATATTGGCTTTGGGGCAAATGAAACAACGTTGATTTTTAGTCGATTAATAATATTCTATTTGCTTAAAATATGACATTTATCCATTGAGCCTGTTATATGTTTATATTAAAACAACAGTTCAGCTGTTACCGAAAACGAAGTACTCTTGTTACTCAAAACGCTGCACTACTTCTTATCGAAAATGCTGCACTCGCAGTTACCGTTAACAGATTTACATTGAAAGGAGGTAGTTTAAGAAAAAAAACAATAACTTTGCCTCGTCAGAACTGTAACGGTATAGCCGTTTTTGCTGTAACAGTCTGCTTCGTTTTTACCAAAATTGGACATGTTATGTCTCTGAACATAGATTTCAATAACATACGGCCTTTAGGGTCGCTGAATGAAGGTTTCGAAGAACTGGTCTGCCAGTTGGCACATAGAATGATAGTGCCAGCCGGCAAGCGTTTTGTGCGCAATGGACGGCCTGACGGTGGTGCAGAATGTTATTGGGAGCTGGAAAGCGGCGATATCTGGATGTGGCAGGCTAAGTTTTTTGCATCGACCCCCGGTGCTTCCCAGTTCGAGCAAATCGGCGATTCTGTAAAAACCGCTCTGCGACTGCACAAGAACGTGAAGCGGTATTATATAGCCGTGCCTCAAGATCTGCCTGATGACGGCAAGGTCGGAACAAAGTCTGCCAGAAAACGGTATGAGGATAAAGTTGCCCAATGGCGCCAGATGGAAGGTGCAGGGAACATCGAATTTACCTATTGGGGTAAACACGAACTGCTGGATATGCTCAGCAGGAAGGAAAACGAAGGATTGGCGTACTTCTGGTTTAACAAGAATGAGTTCACAGAAAAAGAATTCGATGACCAGAATAAGAAGGCCATAGATGCATTAGGAGCCCGTTATACTCCAGCGTTGAATGTAGAATTAGAGATATCTAAGGTCTTTGATGGTCTGTCGAGAAATACTCGTTTTGAAGAACGCTTTAAAAACAATCTTGCGAAGTTTAAGAAGACGTGGCAAAGGATTCTCCTCACTAAGGAAGACCTGCAAACAGATGCTTATAAAGTATTAAGTAAATGCGTCGATGAAATCTTTGAAGAGAATGAGCACATCGTCTTTGATGGCACAGAGACAATACCAGTTGATAGTATCGCTGCCAAGGCTCAAGAGACCGCGGATGCAGCATGGGCGTTTATAGAAATCCTTGAAGATAAGCAGAAAAAGCAAAGCGAGAAAAGGGACAAAGAGGCAAAACGGATGGACTATAGCTATACCATCCGTGATGTGAGGGAACTCTATTACGAGTCGCATAGAGTAAAGAGTTATCTGGAAGAAGCCGAATGCAAAGCCGCTAATACTCCCATAATCGTCATGGACGGCGAAGCTGGCGTGGGTAAATCTCACTTATTGGCAGATGTGGTTGAGGAGAGAAGAAAAGTCGGGCAATACAGTTTTCTGTTTCTCGGTCAGCACTTTAACAATCACGAGGACCCTTGGACACAGATATTCAAGCAGCTGAAATTCAAAGGAACGGACTCAGAGTTCCTTGAAGCTTTGGAGGCAAAAGCAGAAGCTTCGGGGCAACGCATCGTCATCTTTATAGATGCACTGAATGAGGGCGGTGGTAAGGAGTTGTGGAGCAGCCATATTGTCTCGTTTATCAATCAGATAAAGGAACACCCGTGGTTGGGATTGGTAATGTCAATCCGCTCCACGTACATAAAAGCTATATTCAGAGAAGAGAAGGCGGACGGCATCCTAATGCTGACGCATAGAGGATTCGAAAATCGCAGTTTTGATGCCATCAAATTGTTTTTCAAGAACTCGAATATTACTCTGCCCTCGGTGCCGCTGTTGCTTCCGGAATTCAAAAACCCTCTGTTCCTGAAGATGTTTTGCGACGGTCTGCATAAGAATGGACTTACCAAGATAGACGAAGGGATACAGGGTATATCCTCTGTAATCAATCTCTTCATAGAAGGCGTTGAGAAAGATTTATCATCACCCGGCAAGAAGAACTATATGCCAGAACTCCATATTGTGAGGAAGGCAGTTAACGCACTGATAGACTATCAGGTGGAGCATCTTGATACCGAGGTCCCGCTTGATAAGGCTTTAGAGCTGACAGACGGTGTAAGAACGGATAAGTTCGGTAATGGGGAACTGCTGTATGAACTGGTGTCGTATGGCGTGCTAACTCGTAATATGCGTTACAGGGGTGATGACAAGTATGAGGAGGTGGTTTATTTGTCTTATGAGCGATTCAACGATTTCCTTACTGCTGAAAGACTATTGGAAAAGACTGAAAACATAGAGACGTCTATCAGACGGATGCTGGGGGAAGGGCGGAGGCTCTGGTACTATGCTGGCATTATTGAGGCGCTGTCCATCATCATTCCGGAGAAGATGGGAAAGGAAATTTACGAGGTATTAATCGAATATCGAGATGAAGACGAAGTGGTTGACGGTGTGCTGAAGAGCTTGCTGTGGCGAAAAAAGTCGACTATAGGGAAAAAATTGGTGGATTATTTTAATAATGTGATAACCAGTGAGCAACGTTATTGGAGCTTCTTGAATGTCTTGATCCAGGTAGGCCCAACAGCCGGACATTACTTCAATGCGGAATTCCTGCATAGGAACCTGATGGAATGGGAGATGGCCAAGCGGGATAGTCAATGGTCAACGATTCTGCACTATCTGAGTGGAGATAGGGATGATGCTGTTGAGTCCTTGATAACCTGGACCAAGGAGGATTTTGGGCAGGCGAAGATAGATGGCGAATCGAAATACCTGATAGCCATTGTACTGGCGTGGTTTACTTCGTGTATGGATAGGAGAATTCGCGACAATGCCTCGAAGGGGCTTATTGCCCTTGTTCGCGATGATGTGGATCTGATGATCAAACTCATAGAGAAGTTTGATGGTGTGAACGACCCTTATGTGGTGGAACGTATCTATGCCGCTGCATACGGTTGCGCTTTGCTATCAAAGGTAACCGATAATCTGCCTAAACTGGCTAAGACCGTCTATCATTATATCTTTGATACTGACGGGGAGGTTTATCCCAATGCACAGGTAAGGGATTACGCCAAAGGGGTGATAGAATATACCCTTTCACTATATCCAGACATTCATTTTGGAGACAAACCTTTTGTGCCACCTTATAAGAGTTCGTTTACTGAAGAATTTCCAACTGACGAAGAGACTAAGGCATACTCTAAGAAAAACTCAGACGGCAAATGGCTGACACCGGGTATTGACTATGTGCTGGAGTCGATGGTTACGGAGCATGGTTACAGCATATACGGAGACTTTGGACGCTATGTCTTCCAAAGCCATTTGTATGGTTGGGATTTTGACCCGCAAAAACTCAGCAACCTTGCAGTGAAATGGATTATGGAACGCTACGGATACAAGGAAGAACTCTTTGGAGCCTACGATAAGTCCATCGGTTCTGGAAGGATGCGGCAGGTGTATCCTGGAGAACGAGTGGGGAAAAAGTATCAGTGGATAGCTCTGTACGAGATGGTTGCTCGGCTGTCGGACAACTATCCGATGAACGATCGCTGGAGCAACCGCACAAGTGAGTACAACGGCACTTGGGAACCATACATCAGGGATTTTGATCCGACGATGCTAATACAAAGTCGTATTCCGGCTTGGTATGAAGAAGAGTCGCGTTACTGGTGGAACAAATTGGATTATGCGGAATGGAATGGCGAAAAGGCGGAGTGGACCAGAGAGGATGACAATCTGCCAGACCCGGTCAAGGTGATAGAAACTGTGGATGACAACGGCACGCCCTGGATAGCACTACAGGCCATGCCGGACTGGGTGGAACCACATGAGAAAGACGATGGGGTCTATCGTAACCTATGGTACCAAATACGGAGCTACCTCGTGGACGAGGATAGTTTTGCCGACTTCGCATTATGGGCTATTGACCAAGACTTCGGTGGCAGATGGATGCCAGAGGTATCTGACCGTTACGAGATGTTTGGACGTGAGTATTATTGGTCGCCTGCTTATAAGTATTATGAGAATGAGGGAATGACTTCACGAGAAATCTATGATAGGAGGTCGCACGAAAAGATAGCTGATGTGGAATTGCCGTGTGTGAGGTTTCTTTGGGAGTCTGAGTACGACTATTCTAAGCCCGATACAGTGTCGTATCTGAAACCTTCGAAGCAATTGTTTGAAGGGATGGGTATGCAATATACTGATACGGACGGAGAATTGGTGGATGCTGACGGGAATCTTGTCTGTTTTGACGCAAGTGCCAACCACAAAAGCCATGGATATTTTTTAGTGAGGAAAGATGCCCTTATGCGGTATCTGCAAACACACCATAAGAAAATACTCTGGGTGATGATCGGTGAGAAGAACCTTTGTGGGTCGTTTATCCCGCACGGTGAATGGTTGGAGTTGACTGGATGTTACTACTTTGACCAGAAAGACGAGGTTAAAGGCTCAATGACTGCTTATATAGAAGGGAAACCACTCAAAAAGGACCGAACTAACAGGCAGAAAATAGAGATTATAGAGAACTACCAATCAACTAAGGAAACAAAGGTATACTTCGACAGTGAGCTTAGAAATTATCAGATAGCAGAAATCAAGAATATGCTTGCCAAAGGTGGCAAGATGAAAATTGATAGCCCTTTGAGCGATGATATATGGAACTCTAAAAGACGCAGTAAGTACGTAGAATCGCTATTGGCCGGACTGCCAGTGACTAGCATTACGGTAACGCGCGAAAAAGACGGGACATTGAGGATACTTGATGGCGGGCAGAGAATCAAGGCGATAGCGGACTATTTGGACGGGAAGTTCGCCTTACGTGATCTGAATATGATGGATTTGTATGAAGACTGCCGCTACGAGGAATTGCCGTCAATGGCTAAGAGCAGGTTGATGTATACAGAACTGCCCATCAATGTCATTACGATGCTGATGGACGAGAAGACAAGAGCAGAGGTATATAACCGGTTGAATTCAGGTATTCATCAGGTGAGTGAAAGGAACAGGCGACGGTTTCAATACCGAGGCCGAATGACTGACTTGATGGATGATTTGCTGAATGATAAGCATTTTAAGGCGTTAACTAAAAACAACCGAAAGGCAGGCGCTGAAACTACCAAAGAAGATATTGCATTAAGATTGATTACGGATTGTGCTATCCTGCAGGAGACCGAGTCTTTTGTTACTTTCCTTAATGTGAATTATTCTGAGCGATTATCCAGAGTCGCAAAGATGCTTAATGACACTGTCTCTGATGAATACGTAAGAGATATAAGGAAGCGTATAAAGAAGGCTTTGAAAGATATTTATGAAATCCTTGGCAAGGATATTACCCAGAGAATAGGAGACGCGTTTTCCTTGGCACTCTTTGAGATTCTTTACTTAGCCTTTTTGTTTGAAGTGAAACCAACCGGCAAAGAAGTGCTGCGTGATGTTGTTTATAAGTATATAGATGACAATACATACAAGATTTCACGGTCGGGGAATAACTCCGTGGTAAAGTACCGTGAACGATTGATGCTTGCCCATGAATTAAATAAAGTGATGAACATATGATAAATAGCTTGCACATAGAACGTTTCATGGATATCGTTGATGAAACGTTGGTTATTAAACCGTTGACGGTTATTACCGGGGTGAACTCTGCCGGTAAGTCTGCTGTAATTCAGTCGATATTGTCTGTGCTGAAAAAAGCAGACGCCGACGGTAGTTTCCTTTTGAAACAGTTTGATTTCAGTTTCAAGAGTGCAGTCTGTAGATACAATACGTACGATGACTATCGTGTAACTATAGAGACCGATGATGGTAACTGCACTCTCACAGTAAATGCAATGAATGAGACATTGGAACCTACGAACTTTGCGTTGGGACTTGAGAAGAGTGTATATTATCTCAATGCCAATCGGAAGGGATATGATACTGTAGAACAGAAGGCAGATGCCTATCCCGTGGGTGTCCAAGGAGAGTTTTTGTTTGGTACTCTTTACAAAGAGAAGGACAATCCTCTGAAACTGGATTTAGTGACTCCAGATGGGTCGAGTACGCTTGGCAGTCTTGTGGATTTCTGGCTTAAGGAAATTCTTGAGATGAAGTTCAATGTGAATACTGTTGAAAAGAATTCTAATATTATCGTAACCTATGATGCGGACGAAGTGAAGGGGTTGAACCCTAATAAACTTGGAACAGCGGTAAGTTATCTTTCAAAAGTGCTTATTATGTGCCTGAACGCTAAGAAAGGGGATCTTCTAATGATTGAAAATCCTGAGATTCATCTGCATCCCAAAGCGCAGGCAAAACTCGGGGAATTCCTGACACGGATGGTGAAAAGTGGTGTGCAATTGATGGTTGAAACTCATAGCGAGCATATTATCAATAAGATTCAGTATCAGATTTTCAGTCGAAACTTCGATGCGGAAATGTTGGCTATCTATTACAAGGAAAACGCTCGGGATAAGTTTGAGCACGTGGTGATAGATGACAATGGACGATACATTGTAGATTTCCCTGAAGGATTCTTTGATGCATCACTCGGAGAATTAATGGAGATAGGATAAGGCTATGAGAGAGGATGTTGCTACGAAGAAGTATGGTATGGTGCTGGACCATAGTTTGTTTGTGGAGTATTGGAAGTTCAGACGAGGCGAGGGGTATAACAAGCATATAGTGAACAAGATCCTTGCTTATTACCATAATGAGTTCTTGACGAATGTTGGGCAGTTTGAACAAAACAATATTCAGATAGATAGGCGGTTAAAAAACGAGTTAGCGAAGAATGGTTTTGTTTCACAGAATCTTCAGGAACTTGCCGCACTTACCACTTATAAGATTATATTAACAGATGGGCAGACTAATTTTCCGTATGTGAATATCAATGAGGGTAGGTTTAATCCAGCTATGACGGCGTTTTATGCAGGAGATATGGAACGTGGTGCTGCCATGGATTATTTAAGGAATTTATGTCAAGGCGCTAGGAAGTGCATACTCTTATATGACGGGTATATCAATGTGGCTCATGACCTGGATAATTTGCTTAAGTATATTATCCCCAATAAGCAGATTCAGTTTGTCTTCCCTTTCAGCAAGATAACGGTAGATCATCGAAACGAACTGCAGCGGACACATGATAAACTTTCGTTTAAGGATTTGGGAAACGTGCCAAAACATCACGACCGTTATTTGATAATCGATGACTCAATAGAAGTTGTGCTTACCAGTGGCTTTGAGTATCTGATGAATCAGAAAAAGGAGATTTCGCTAGTCATCAGACCAGTGACGGATTTGCATGGGTTGAAGTAGAACCAAAGGTTCAAGTTCTGTAACCATCCAAAATAAGCTGTCTTTTACAAGACGTTTTTGATGCCGGTCTTTGCCTCAAAAACGACATGGTTAATTTGAACGAGAACAATCGTATAGTGATGTCGCAGCATCCGAGCGACATGCGCGTAGGAGTGAACAGCATGTGCGACCAAGTCCGCATGGCTGGCCTGGAACCCACAAGCGGTGATGTCTATATCTTCGTGGGAAAGAGCCGCCGGATAATGAAGTTGCTGCATTGGGAGCGCGGCGGCGATGTTATGTACTACAGGCAGTTTATAATGAGCAGGAACGGATGTGTATGGATGCTATTGAATTATCTCCCAACGGTTCGGTTGTGGCATTGAACATTCCCATCGGCCAGTGGCATACGGTTCGTGCATTGGAGAGTGGGACGGTAATACTGGAGTGTAAGGATGGTCCTTATGAACCGCAGAGTGCTACAGATATTCTTACATATTGATTGTCTCTTGGGCTTTTCTATTCATAGGTGATAGAATCCCCACCTGGCTTCACCAATCACTCGTTGGAAATCCCATACGCGTTTGCGGGCCTCGTATAGATTGAATCTGTTCGGGTCGAAGTCTCGGTTAAGCCAATGAATGTAGTCTTCGCGCTCTTCGTCCTCTGGATTAGCAAGTGACTTGAGCATACTAGCATATCCCTCAGTTCCTCCCACATCCTCCGGCGGACAAGCGTTTTGACCGTCAATCATTTCAGCTCCAGCGTAGTCTCCACCTTGATCCCACGTCTGGCAGGGGAGAACCTCGATGAGGGTAACGCGGTGAACCCAGTAGTCGCCCATGTCATAGACGAAAGTGAAGGAATCGCCATGGAGTTTGAGCAGATCTCCTATGATATACTGAAAGGCATCCCTTTGCGGGAATCCTTCAGTGGGTTCCGGGGCTTCTCCGCCAGCATATCTTGTGAAATAGGTAATGCCGCCTGCGCGGATTTCTTTGAGATGATATCCTTCCCATCCCATCGCCAGCATCAAGACCTCCTGTACATATCCCAGATTCATATTTGACGGGATCTTCAGCGTTCGCTTGATGGGAAGGGGTGCACCGAGCAGTTCCAATTCTAAAGTGAAAAGCAGGTTATTTTCGCCTGTTGTGCGAAATAGCGGAGCGATGTATTTGTCAATGGTTGTAGTCGGATGCATAATCGGCGTGGTTGGGTCTTTATACTTATTCTGGTAAAAACGGAGCAGACTGTTACAGCAAAAACGGCCATGCTGTTGCAGTTCTGATGCGGCAAAGTTAATGTTTTTTTCTTAGACTATCTCCTTTCAATGTAAATCTCGATGCGGTATTTACAACTCTATCTAAGATGGCATCCGTAGCAGAGACATTACTATTCTTGTTGTTTAGGAAGAAAATAGTTATCTTCTTGTCTTTGACACTTAGATAGGGCTATATCTATGATATATCAAGTCCCCAG
>ERZ779877.3059-NODE-3059-length-11303-cov-7.620644_pt1 | contig 11303 bp, 10 predicted proteins | sample MGYA00511556_ERZ779877 | MGnify/ENA primary metagenome ERZ779877 (study PRJEB29588, sample SAMEA2159338) | human gut metagenome | biome: human gut; feature: human-associated habitat; material: faeces | place: Denmark | collected 2008/2010 ... | reverse complement strand
GCCCAGTGGCTCCCCTCCATCCTCAAAAGCTTCGGCGACGTTTACCCCAACATCGAGTTCGAGGTGGTGGACGCCGATTTCTACGGCCAGACCGAGGAGTGGATCCTCCAGGGTAAGGTAGACTGCGGCTTTCTGCGCCTGCCCTCAGCCAAATCCCTCTGCGCCCACCCCCTGTACCGGGATGAGCTGCTGGTGGTCGTCCCCTGCGGCCACCCGTTGGCGGACGCGGCGGCCTTCCCCCTGTCGGCCCTGTCCGCCGAGCCCTTCATCCGGCTGGAGGAGGGCCGCGACTACGAGCTCACCGCCGCCCTGGACGCCATGGGCGTCCACCCCAACGTGAAATATACCGCCCGCGAGGACCGCACCATCCTGGCCATGGTGTCCAAGGGCCTGGGCATCAGCCTCCTGCCGGAGCTGATGGTCCGCCGCAGCCCCTATCCCGTGGCCGCCTGCCACGCCCCCGAGCGCTTCTACCGCAATATCGGCATCGCCGTCAAGGATGAAAAGGCCCAATCCGCCTCCACCCGCCGCTTCGTGGACTATGTCCGCCGCTGGGTGGCGGAAAACGGCGAGGACTGACCTCCCACGCCTTCCCCCTGGGAGCGGATGAGGTGTCGCCGCGCAGCGGCGTAAAACTCCCTCGTCCCCGCCGCAGCAGAGGGCGTGCTGAAATTCGAGATCATGGCCGGCTGACACGAGGCCGGAGCAGCAAAAGCAGGGAGCGAAACGCTCCCTGCTTTTATTGTTGCTGCGCTTGCATACTTGCCAAGGCAGAGGGGAAGTGAACATTTGACGACCCCTGTGTTTCCTTTTTGAATCGTATCTCTGGTCAGCGAGGTATACTAACATTAACAATGGCAGAATCAACGGTGCCATCATCGTTGAAAAACACCGTACCATCGTAAATTGTCGAAGTTACATTTCCGTATTTATCCTTTATGAAAACCTTTCCGGAAACCTCAAAGCGAGTTTCACTAACTTCGGTGACTGCTGCTGTCCTACATAGCACACCGCCAGAGGTATCATATTTTTCGCTTAGCTTTGAGCGCACCTTACTTTCCACACTCGAAACTGCTTTTTCTTCCAATGAAGTTTCTTTAACTGTGCTCACAGTGCCCTCTTCTGCTCCGCAGGCGCAGAGAAGAGCGCACATGACAGCCGCCATGAAAGCCGCAAGTATTCTCTTTTTCATTTCCTCTCTCCTTTTTGCATTTGTTGAGTTCTTTTCTTTTCACATAGCTTACACATCCCCACAGCGCGGCCGTCGTATGCCAAGGCTTCAGCCTCACTGTTAAAGACAAGATAACCGGCGTAGCCATACGCCGTATAATGGCAATACCCCTTGATGTGCAGCGTGTGAGTTTTCGGGTTATAAATGTATTTGACGGCCACATCACCGCCCCCCTTTCTGTTGTGCTGAATGTTGCACTGTATATATTCGCATGATACTCCATTTCATCAATAAATACAATATGTAAAACATACAATATTTATTGATGTTGTTTGTGCAAACTATCACTGATACTGTATGTGGAGGTGATAGCACATGTATATGCGCATTAGAAAGGCACGAGAGGATGCGGGCTATACGCGGGAAAAATTTGCAGAACTATTGGATGTCAGCGTGTCCTACATGGCGGAGGTGGAGCGCGGACGGACGGGTGTATCTGTAAAAATGCTGATCAGGATATGTGACGTTCTGGGGCTATCTGCGGATTATGTGTTGTTCGGGGCGAAGCGTGGTGATGACGACTTACGAGCCGACCGCATCAGCCATATCGATAGCCGCTATTTACCTTTACTGGACGGTGTTATTACTGAGCTTTTGGCGCTGAACGAACATTAAACATAAAAAGAAGCGGCCTCGCGGTCGCTTCTTTTTATGTTGGTTTTCCTTACTTCCCGAAGTAGCGGTTCAGCAGACCCTCAAAGGCCTTGCCGTGACGGGCCTCGTCGCGGGCCATCTCGTGGACGGTGTCGTGGATGGCGTCCAGATTGTACTTCTTGGCCAGCTTAGCCAGCTCGAACTTGCCGGCGGTAGCGCCGTTCTCAGCGTCCACGCGCATCTGCAGGTTCTTCTTGGTGCTGTCGGTGATGACCTCGCCCAGCAGCTCGGCGAACTTGGCGGCGTGCTCAGCCTCCTCCAGGCCAGCCTTCTCCCAGTACAGGCCGATCTCGGGATAGCCCTCGCGGTGCGCCACACGGGCCATGGCCAGATACATACCGACCTCGGAGCACTCGCCCTCGAAATTGGCGCGCAGACCATCGATGATCTCCTTGCGGACATCCTCGGGGACATCGTCGCCAAAGACCTTGCCTACGCCCACAACGTGCTCGGCGGCCCAGGACTTCTCCTCAGACTGCAGCAGGAACTTGTCGCCGCTGACGTGGCAGACCGGGCACTCGGCGGGGGGAACATCACCCTCGTGAACATAACCGCAAACAGGACAGACCCACTTCTTCATAATCGTTACCTCCATAAATGTATTCATGTCGTTGTGTTTGTTATTTTGACGCCGCCGCAGCGGCATTTGTCAACTGGTTTTCTTCTCGGCCAGGCAGCCGTTGCAGCGGCCGTAGAACACGACGCCGCAGCTGTCCGCCTCGCCCACAGCTGTCATATCCGGCAGCTCCACCGGGATGGGCGGCAGGTCGATGACCGAGCCGCAGGTGCGGCAGACGAAGTGCCCGTGGGGGGCGGTGTTGCCGTCGTAGCGATCCTCGCCGTCCACACAGCCGATGACCTGCACCGCGCCCTCTGCCCGGAACCGCGCCAGATTGCGGTAGACGGTGGCCAGAGAGAGGTTGGGTATGCGGGGCTTCAGCTGGGCGTAGACCCACTCCGCTGAGGGGTGGCAGGTGGTGGAGCGCAGGCATTGCAGTATGGCGTCCCGCTTGGGGCTGTACCGTGTGTTATCCATCTGCGGCGCTCCTCTCTTATCGCTAACAATTATCGTTTGCATTAGTATAATACCACATTGATTTTGCTTTGTAAAGAGGGTTTTTAAAATTTTTCAAAAAATTTTTCCAGTGCCTGTTAGCCTCCCCTATCGGTGCGGAAAATATGCAAAGGAGCCCGGTACGCACAGCGTACCGGGCTCCTCATTTCAATTTACTCGGCCTCGGCCAGCGCCTTAGCCTCGGCAATAGCCTTCTCCTGCGCCGCGGCGGGGCAATCCTCGTAGCGGACGAAGGTGAAGGTGAAGGTGCCGCGGGACTGGGTCATGGAGCGCAGGTCGATGGCGTAGCTCATCATCTCGGCCATGGGGACCTCAGCCTCCAGCACCTGCTCGCCGTCACCGGTGGGGTTCATGCCCATCACGCGGCCGCGGCGCTTATTCAGATCGCCCATCACATCGCCCAGATAGCTGTCGGGGATGGTGACCTTCAGCTCACCAATGGGCTCCATCAGCACGGGCTTGGCCTCGGGCAGCGCGGCCTTGAAGGCCAGGTTGGCAGCCAGCTTGAACGCGATTTCGGAGGAGTCAACGGGGTGGTAGGAACCATCCACCAGGGTGGCCTTCAGGAACACCACGGGATAGCCGGCCAGCACGCCGTGCAGGCAGCTCTCGCGCAGGCCCTTTTCCACGGCGGGGAAGTAGTTCTTGGGCACGGAGCCGCCAAACACGTTCTCCTCGAAGATCATATCCTCCTGCTCAGTCTGGGGCTCGAAAATGATATGGACATCGCCGAACTGACCACTGCCGCCGGTCTGCTTCTTATAGCGGCCCTGCTTGCGGACGGTGCTGCGGATCTTCTCACGATAGGCCACGCGGGGGGTATCCAGCTCCGCGTCCACGCCGAAGCGGCTCTTCAGCTTGCTGCACAGCACGTCGATCTGGATGTCGCCGGCGCCGGAGATCACGGTCTGGTGGGTCTCGGCGTTGTTGGTGACGGAGAAGGTGGGATCCTCCTCGTTCAGCTTGTTCAGGCCGGTGCCCAGCTTCTCGATCTCCTGCTTGGTCTTGGGGGAGATGGCGCGCTCGTAGCAGGCGGGGGCAAAGGCCAGCGGCGCGAACTTCACATAGGTCTTGGGCTCGCACAGGGTGTCGCCGGTCTTGACCTTGTCCATCTTGCCGATGGCGCCGATGTCGCCGCAGCAGATCTCCTTGGTCTCCTCGGCCTTCTTGCCCTTCATGGTGTACAGGCGGCCCAGCTTCTCGGTGTTGCCGGTGGTCATGTTATACAGGGACATATCGCTGGTGACCTTGCCGCGGATGACCTTGATCATGGAGAACTTGCCGTACTGGTCGGAGATGGTCTTGAACACGAAAGCAGCGGTGGGGCCGTTGGGGTCATAGGCGACCTCGATGGCGTTGCCGTCGTCGTCCTCGGCGGCCTCGGCGGGCATATCGGTGGCCACGGGCACCAGATCCACGATGGTCTGCATCAGCATATCCACGCCCATGCCGGTGACGGCGGAGCCGCACAGCACGGGGCACACGCTGCCGTCGCGCACACCGATCTTCAGGCCCTTGGCCATATCCTCGGCGGACAGCTCCATGGTCTCGAAGAACTTCTCCATCAGCTCCTCGTCGGCGCCGGCGGCGGCCTCCATCAGCTCAGCGCGCAGGGCCTCCACCTCGTCGGCCATATCGCCGGGGATGGCGCACTCACCCTTGGCATCGTAAGCCTTGTTGTGCAGCAGGTCCACAATGACGGTGACGGCCTTGTTGGCGTCGGCCTTGGTGGCCACGATGGGGGCGATGGCGGTGCCGTACTTGGCCTTGATGGCCTCAATGCAGGACGCGTAGTCGGAGTTGGCCTCCTCCACGCGGTTGATGAACATCATCCGGGGCTTCTTGCCCAGCATCTTCCAGGTACGCTCCATACCCACGGACAGACCGTCCTTGGCGTTGCCCACGATGACGGCGCACTCGGCGGCGCGGATGGCGCACACGGCCTCGCCGGAGAAATCGAAGTTGCCGGGGGCGTCCATGACGTTGATCTTCTTGCCCTTATACTGCACGGGGGCAAAGGCCAGGGAGATGGATATCTGGCGCTTGATCTCCTCGGCATCATAGTCGCAGGTGGTGTTGCCGTCGGCGGTCTTGCCCAGACGGTCAGTACCCTTGGTCATAAAGAGCATCTGCTCAGCCAGAGAGGTCTTGCCGGAGCCTCCGTGACCCAGCAGGGCGATATTGCGAATGTCGTTAGCAGTCATAGTGATGATGTTCTCCCTTCATTTTCTTGAAGTCCGCCGCCCACAGCCGCGGACAGTAGCTCAACGTACCGATTATATAGTATTTCTTCAAGCCTGACAACCTCTAATTTAGATATTTGTGGGAAAAGTGCGGGAGTATCCCGCACTTTTCGTCAGGTTGTACAATGGCAGGCTTTGTTCTATGGGCAAAGCGACGGAGTCTCCGTCAGTAGTGCTTCACCAGCCCCGCCAGCAATAGCGTCGGCAGCAGCCACAGCACCTGATACAGCACCATGGCAATGGGCGTCAGCAGGGCAAAATTGCCCACAGAGGTGAGATAGTAGGCCAGCGCCACGCCTGCCGCCGCGCCGATGTAGCTAAGGATGGTGGCGGTCCGTACAGCCTTCACCGCCCGGCGGCTCCCGGCCACAGACTCCACCAGCGGCATAAGCCCCTCCCGGCAGATGGCCACGCAGGGCTGCTCGCCCTGCTGCTCCGCCAGCTGGGCCAGCGCCAGCCGCGTGGACACGTCCGGATACACCGGCTTGGCGTCCACGCCGAATTTCCGCTTGATCAGCCCCGGTGTCACGTTGCCGCTTCGCACGGCCAGCACCGGCACGATGTGAAACCGCTTCAGCGTCCGCAGGGCCCATTCCGCGTTGCGGGAGGGCTGATATTTCACGGCAAACACCGCTGTCAGCGCCCCGTCTACCGCCAGAAACACACCGGTAGACAGCTTCATATCCCGGGGCAGGGCCACCTTGCGCTTTTTCATAAAGTACGCACTGCCCATAAGCACCGTTTCGCCCCGGATATTGGCCTCCACGCCGCCCTCCTCGCAGTAGTTCACCCACTCCACCGACAGGTGAAAACCTCCCTCGGCGGTGAGCTGGCGCTCCAGCAGCGGCGTCAGGCTGCTGTCCGCCGCCCTGGCTACCGACGCGGCGTAGGACACCGCGCGGCTGCGCTCCTCGCCGAAGACCTTATAGCCGTTCAGTGTCACCGTTCCCGCCGGGAACAGATCGTCGTCCGTCAGCACCAGCCGCCGCGGCCGGCTGACCGCCTTCGCCCCGGCATAGCCTGCGGCTGCACAGCCGCTGCGGCTCAGCCGCCGGGACAGATAGTACATGGGCAGAGCCCCGCTGAGGGGAATCCCCAGCCCCGCGCCGGCGGTGGTCAGCGCCGTCAGCACCCAGGGGAAATCGCTCATATTCCCGCCGGAAAAGCACACCACGCCGGACAGCACCGCCGCCGTGGCCAGCACCAGCGGCAGGGCGTAATTCTGCCATCTCCGCGCCGGATCGGGCTTGCTGCACAGACGGTAAAAGCCCTCTGCCGTCCCCTGCTGCCTGCATACGCCCGCCGCCGTCACCGACGCCACATTGGGCACGGTGCCGTTGAGCACCAGCAGATGGTAGGCGTTCCGCAGCGCCGATGCCTCCAGGTACAAACCCCACTGGCAGGCCAGGATCAGCAGCGCGCCGGCGGCGGCATAGGGCGTGGCCAGGGTACTGCCCGTGACCACGCCGCACACACAGCAGATCAGCTGCGTCAGCACGGCGACAGCGGCGCACAGCTCACAGCCCGCCTTTCCCTCACGCAGCAGCGACGCAGCCTGCTTCCACACCGGCATACAGGCCAGCGCCGTCAGCAGCAGCCCCGCTCCCAGGGCGGCGCACCGCAGCAGCGACTCGTCCAGCCATGCCGACGGCAGCTTTTCCAGCTCCTGCAGCACCGCCGCGGTCACCAGTGCCAACGCCGGGAGCATCCCCCATATCAGTCCGCCGCGCAGCCGGCTGCACCGGCGCTTGGCATCCCGCAGCACATCCTCCGGCAGGGGCTCCGGCTCCGGTGGTTCCTCCGGCTCCGGTTCCTCCTCCGGCTCGTCGAACAGCTGCTCGGTGTCCTGAAAAGCCGGACGGCGCCTCTGCTCCGCCGCCGGACGGTGGAACCTCTCCAGCACCGCCGCAAGACGCTCCCGCAGGGGCACCGGCTGGGCGATGACGCCATCGTCCTCGTCCTCCAGCACCGCGTCCACCGTCTGGCACATGATATCCTTCAACGCCACCCGATCCGGCGCGGGGGATTCATATTCCGGTCCCGGGACCCGCTCCTCTTTCTGGACCGGTTCCGGCTCCGGAATAGGCTCCGGTTCAGGAACGGGCTCCGGCTGGGACGGAGGCCCCTCCGACGGCTCCTCCAGGACAGGCTGACGCCCACCCTTGCCGTACTCGGCAAGGATGGCCTCCAGTGAAAGCTCGTCCTCCTGCTCGTCGAACGCGCCGTATAGTTCCTCGTCCCGTCGCCTTCTCATGCTGTTCTTTCCTGTTTTCGTCCTGTTCCGCGTCGCTTTCCGTTATCCCCGCTGCCGCACAGCCTCGTACAGCAGTATGGCCGCCGCCGCGCTGGCGTTCAGCGAGGATATCTTTCCTTTCATGGGGATGCTCACCAGAAAATCGCAATTCTCCGCCGCCAGGCGGGTCATGCCCGTCCCCTCGGAGCCGATGACAATGGCCGCCGGCCCCTTCAGATCGGCATTGTACAGCGTGGTATTCCCATCCGCCGCCGTACCGAACACCCACACGCCCTGCTTTTTCAGGTCCTTCAGCAGCGCCGGAATGTTGGGCACCCGCGCCACCGGGATATAGCTCACCGCGCCGGCGGAGGTCTTTGCCACGATGGCCGTCAGCCCGGCGCTGCGCCGCTTGGGAATGATGACCCCATGGGCGCCGGCACACTCGGCGGTACGCAGGATCGCGCCCAGGTTGTGGGGGTCGGATATCTCGTCGCACACCACCAGCAGCGGCGCCTCACCCCTGTCGGCGGCGGACTGTAGGATCTGCTCCACCGTGGCGTATTCCCGCACGGCCGCCAGAGCGATGACCCCCTGGTGGGCATGGGTGCGGCTCATGGCGTCCAGCTTCCGCCGGTCGGCATCCACCACCACGATGCCCGCGGCGCGGGCCTTGGAGGCGATGTGTCCCAGCGTCTTATCCGTCTCGCCCTTGGCGATGTAGATCTTGTCGATGGCCGTCTCCGTCCGCAGGGCCTCGATGACCGCGTTGCGGCCCTCGATGATGCCGTCCGCCTCGGCGTCGGGCAGAGGCCGTCTGCTCTCGGTGTCCTTTATCTCTCTCATGGGGTATACCTCACGATCCATATAATTGTCATCAGTATACCACATCCTTTCGTCAATATAAAGGCACATTCATAGAAATTTTACAGGAAAACCCTCTGCCTTTGCCTTGAGACTTTCGGGCAGGTGTGGTATACTGTTCGGAAACTATATTCCCCTCACAAGTCAAACGGAGGATAAACATATGTCCAATAACAACAGCAGCAACAATAACAACCGCGGCGGCAAGAACGGCAAAAACGGCGGTTTCCGCGGCGTTCTCACGCTGATCGCGTGGGCACTGGTGCTGACGGTGGCGTTCCAGTATTTCAACGCCTACAACAACAACGCCGCCAATAAGAGCACCAGTCACGAGATCAAATACAGCGACATGATCTCCATGATCGAAAAGGATCAGGTGAAGGAGATCCTGTTCAAGGACAGCACCATCTACGTCACCCCTGTGGACGGCTACGTCTTCACCGAGGAGGTCACCTCCGGCAGCAAGACGGAGACAAAAACCTACACCCAGTCCAAGGACTCCGGCCTGACGCTGTACACCGTGTACCTCTCCAACGCCGACCTGCTCCCCCTGCTGGAGGCGCACAATGTGGCCTATACCGGCTTCTATAAGGCCGAGATGAGCCCCTTCCTGATGATCATGATCCAGTATATTCTGCCCACCATCTTCATCGTGGGCGCGTTCATGCTGGTCATGCGTCTGATGAGCAAATCCGGAGGCGGCGGCTTTGGCGGCATCGGCAGTGTGGGCAAGGCCAACGCCAAGGTCTACATGGAGAAGTCCACCGGCGTCACCTTCAAGGATGTGGCCGGTCAGGACGAGGCCAAGGAGTCGCTGGAGGAGATCATCGACTTCCTGCACAATCCCGGCAAATACACCGCCATCGGCGCCAAGCTGCCTAAGGGCGCGCTGCTGGTGGGCTCCCCCGGCACCGGCAAGACCCTGCTGGCCAAGGCTGTGGCCGGCGAGGCTGGCGTCCCCTTCTTCTCCATCTCCGGTTCCGACTTCGTGGAGATGTTCGTTGGCGTGGGCGCCAGCCGCGTCCGCGACCTGTTCAAGGAGGCCGCCAAGGTCGCTCCCTGCATTATCTTCATCGATGAGATCGACACCATCGGCAAATCCCGTGACTCCGGGCGCTTCGGCGGCAATGACGAGCGGGAGCAGACCCTGAACCAGCTGCTCACCGAGATGGACGGCTTTGAGGGCAACACCGGCGTCATCATTCTGGCCGCCACCAACCGTCCCGAATCCCTTGATCCGGCCCTGACCCGACCCGGTCGTTTCGACCGCCGTGTACCCGTGGAGCTGCCCGACCTGCTGGGGCGCGAGGCCATTCTGAAGGTACACGCCAAAAAGATCAAGATCGCCGAGGACGTGGACTTCAACAAGATCGCCCGTATGGCCTCCGGTGCCTCCGGCGCCGAGCTGGCCAACATCGTCAACGAGGCCGCCCTCCGCGCCGTCCGTGACGGACGCCGCTTTGCCACCCAGGCCGACCTGGAGGAGAGCATCGAGATAGTCATTGCCGGCTACCAGAAGAAGAACGCCATTATGACCGATCACGAGAAGCATATCGTGGCCTACCACGAGATCGGCCACGCGCTGGTGGCGGCCAAGCAGACCAATTCCGCCCCGGTGCAGAAGATCACCATCGTGCCCCGCACCTCCGGTGCTCTGGGCTATACCATGCAGGTGGAGGAGGGCAACCACTACCTGATGTCTCAGGAGGAAATGGAGAACAAGATCGCCACCCTCACCGGCGGCCGCGCCGCCGAGGAGACGGTGTTCGGCACCATCACCACCGGTGCCAGCAACGACATCGAGCAGGCCACCAAGCTGGCCCGCGCCATGATCACCCGCTACGGCATGAGCAGGGACTTCGACATGGTGGCCATGGAGACGGTGCAGAACCAATATCTGGGCGGCGACACGTCTCTGGCCTGCTCCGCCGAGACCCAGGCGAAGATCGACCAGCAGGTGGTGGCACTGGTGAAGCAGCAGCACGAGAAGGCGCTGAAGCTCCTCACCGACAACCGCGCCAAGCTGGACGAGCTGGCCGCTTTCCTGTACGAGAAGGAGACCATCACCGGCGAGGAGTTCATGGAGATCCTGAACAAAAAATAAGCGAAACGCCCCCGGCGTCGCCGGGGGCATCCATCGGAGGAATACCGCATGAAGTTCATCACGACACTGGCCGTCACCTTCTTCGCCGGTATGGGCGCAGGACTGGGCACCGGCTTTGCGGGCATGAGCGCCGCGGCGGTCATCAGTCCCATGCTCATCACATTTCTGGGCATGGACCCCTACATGGCGGTAGGCATCGCTCTGGCCTCCGACGTGCTGGCCAGCGCCGTCTCCGCCTACACCTACCGCAAAAACAAGAACCTGGATATCCGGAACGGCATCATTATGATGGTCACCGTGCTTCTGTTCACCGTGGCAGGCAGCTACATCGCCAGCCTGGTGCCCTCCCGCACCATGGGAAGCTTCTCCGTGATCATGACGTTCCTGCTGGGCGTCAAGTTCATCGTCCGTCCCGTTATGACCACCAAGGAGGCCATGCTGGGTGTCTCCGCCAAAAAGCGTGCCGTCCAGTCTGTGGTCTGCGGCATCGTCATTGGCTTCATCTGTGGCTTCGTGGGTGCGGGCGGCGGCATGATGATGCTGCTGATCCTGACCACGGTGCTGGGCTATGAGTTGAAAACCGCCGTGGGTACCAGCGTGTTCATCATGACCTTTACGGCGCTGACCGGCGCCATTTCCCACTTCACTATCGGCGGCGCACCGGACTGGACCGCGCTGGTGCTGTGCGTGGTGTTCACGCTGATCTGGGCGCGGGTCGCCGCGGTATTTGCCAACAAGGCCGAACCCAAAACGCTGAACCGCGCCACCGGTGTCGTCCTTGTGGTCCTCGGCGCCGTTATCATGGGCTTCAACCTGCTGAAATAATATATAAACAGCACCCTGGTTTGAAGTGACCCCAAAAAGTTAGACAATATTTCGAAGTAAAAATTGTTCAAGCA
>ERZ779877.3041-NODE-3041-length-11341-cov-6.596137_pt1 | contig 11341 bp, 10 predicted proteins | sample MGYA00511556_ERZ779877 | MGnify/ENA primary metagenome ERZ779877 (study PRJEB29588, sample SAMEA2159338) | human gut metagenome | biome: human gut; feature: human-associated habitat; material: faeces | place: Denmark | collected 2008/2010 ... | reverse complement strand
CTGCGACCCCTATTAGGGGTATCTCGCGCCCCCGGCGCGGTCCCTTCGGGACTTTTGGGTCAGCCCCACAGATAGGGGGTCTTGTCAGACACTACAAAGAAGGAGCCGTCATGGGCTTCACCGAGGTACTCGCCAAGGCGGGCAAGCTGCTCGGCAACCTCAGGCGCTGCAAGCAGGACATTCTGGGTTTCGCCCCCGACTGCGTGATACTCATAGACTATCCGGGATTCAACTTCAAGATTGCCGAATTTGCCCACACACGCGGACTTAAAGTGTTCTACTACATAGCGCCGAAGGTTTGGGCGTCCCGTGAAGGCCGCATCCGAAAGTTGAAGAAATATGTCGACAGACTCTATATAGTATTCCCTTTTGAAATCCCCTATTTCGAGAAAAAGGGCGTTCCTTTCGTCTACAAGGGCAATCCTCTTGTCGATGCCGTGGACAATTCCGTGGCGATGAAAGAGACACGCGAGGACTTCCTGAAACGATGCGGACTCCCGGACAAACCGATAATCGCCATGCTTGCCGGCTCGCGTAAGAGCGAAATCAGCACAATGATGCCTGTTCTGACAGAATTCGCCGACAGGATGCATGCCTTGCCGCAATACGAAGGATGGCAGTTCATTGTGGCCGGTGCCCCGAGTCGGTCGTCGGAAGACTATCTCCCCTATCTGCATGGCCAGGAATACATCAAGGTGCTTTTCGGGGAAACAGAGTCAATCGTTCGCCAGGCAGAAGCTGCCGTGGTCAACTCAGGGACAGCCTCGCTTGAGACTGTTCTGCTCGGAACCCCTCAGGTTGTGGGTTTCATAATGGGCAGCCGTCTCACCTACGCAATCGCGAAACGAATTGTAAAGGTCAAGTACATCAGTCTCGGGAATCTGTGCGTCAACAGGTTTGCATTCAAGGAGTTCGTCCAGGACGACTGCAACCCGGAGGCTCTTGTAAACGAAGTCCGCACACTCATTGAAGACAAGGTCTACAGGCAAAAGATGCTCTCTGACTATGCCGAAATCCGCGCACTTCTCGGAGGCTCCGGCGCCTCCGCCGCCGTCGCCGCCGACATGATTGAGCAAATATCATCTCGAACGAAGTGAGAGAGGTAGCTGGTCGAAAAAAACGAGCCAACGCAGCAGACCGCTTTTTATTCATCCCCTGGCACCAAAGATAGCGGTGCCGATGCGGACAATAGTCGCGCCCATGGATGCAGCTATCTTATAGTCGTCGGACATCCCGAAAGAGAGTTCACGAAAATCTTGCGTGAGGTTCGGACAGATGCCGACCATCGGCTGCAGAGAGGCGTTCAGAGCAAGCAGTTTGCTAAAATCCGAACGGATGACAGACTCGTCGTCTGTGTTGGTCGCCATTCCCATCAGTCCGCAGAAACGGATGTGAGGCCAACGAGCCTCCCCTGTAAGCACAGCCAAGGCTTCTTCCGGAGTAAATCCCTGTTTGGTTTCTTCCCGGGCGATGTGACATTCCAGAAGAACATTCACACGGCTTGTGACGGAGCCCATCTCTCCGTTCCCCGAATCCTCCGCTCCGGCAGCACGGAATCCCGGATGTCCAGAACACCATTGTTCAATTGCGTCAAGCAGTTCCACTGAGTCAACCGACTCAAGCATCGCGACATACGGCAGGACATATTTCAGTTTGTTCTTCTGAAGATGTCCGATGAAATGCCATTGCACATCCCCAGGCATCTGCTGCACCTTGTCACGCATTTCCTGCGGACGGCTTTCCCCGAAGAGCCTTTGCCCCGCATCATAGGCCTCACGCAGCGCCTCGACCGGGTGGAATTTGGAAACTGCCACCAGTTTCACTCCTGATGGCAGTTCCGACTTTATTTTCTGTATGTTACACCCAATATCCATAACTGAAATAAATAGCTTTGGGAAATGAGTGCAGAAGAAGATGGAGTGCAAGGCGCAAGCGAAGTGGAAACACCGGAGCAACCTTATTGGTTGTGAGGATTTTCCGCAAGCGGCAACGAAGCAATCCGCTTCTTCTGCACTCATTTCCTTTTCTTTTGCTGTTCGCGCAATTGCGCCTGCTGCATCTTCTGCGCCTCCTCAAGCCTCTGCTGCCACTTTGACTTCGGAAGCGGCTTACACTTGGAAGCCTCCACCTGTGCAAGAATCTTCTCCGGCTTCACGACCCATTTCTTGATGATGAAGGTCTGGAGCATAGTGAGCAGGTTGGAGATGAAGTAGTAGTAGGAAAGACCTGAAGACAGGTTGTTGCAGATAAAGAGCATCATTATAGGCATCAGCCAAACACTCATGAACTTCATGCTTGCCATTTGCGGGTCATTCGACATCTGGCTTGAGGTCATCTTCGAGTAGAGGAACATCGACACGGCCATCAGCAGCGCAAACAGCGACAAGTGGTCACCGAAAAGAGGGATATTGACGCCAAAGTCCCAAATTGAGTCGTATGCGCTGAGGTCATCGGCCCAAAGGAACGACTTCTGACGAAGCTCGATGGATGCAGGGAAGAACCGGAACATTGCCCAGAGTATAGGGAACTGGAGCAGCATCGGAAGGCATCCTCCGAGCGGCTTCACGCCGGCTCTCTGATAGAGTTCCATCGTGGCCTGCTGCTTCTTCATCGCGTCCTCCTGCTTAGGATATTTCTCATTGATCTTGTCCATCTCCGGCTTCAGTGCTGACATTTTAGCGGAAGACATGTAGGACTTGATAGTGAGAGGAGAGATGACAATCTTCAGAAGAACGGTCATAATCAGGATGATGAGACCGTAGTTGCTGATGAACCGTCCGAGGAGATCGAAGCAAGGGATGATGATGAACCGTGAAATCCATCCGACGAGCCAGCCGCCGAGAGGGATGATCTTCTCATATTTTCTGTCGTATGATTTCAGTGTGTGATAGTGGTTCGGTCCGAAATAGAAGTCGAACGGTATCACCTTGTCTCCGGCCTTCATCATGTCTACACCGGCCCTCGCATGCGCTGAGCATGTCATCAGGTTGCGGTCCACGTCATCCTCCGGAAAATACTCAACACCGAACTCTCCAGACTCGAATCCCTCCGGAGCCGTGAGAATGGAAGAGAAGAACTGCTGCTGAAATGCGACCCAGTCGAACTTGGCGTCAAGCCTCTTTGATTCGTTCTTTCCATTTCCCATATCTTCCGGAGATTTCTCACCCGGAACATAATAGTCTATCTTGGAATACTGCTTCTCATTCTTGTAGCCCTTCTCAAGACGAGGCACGACAGTCTTCCAGTTCAGGTCTACCGAAGAGACCCTGCTTGGGATGACTGAATCCATACCGACGAACGAGAGCTCATTGTGAACCATATAACTGCCCTGCGAGAGAACATATTTCTGCTGGATGTAACCGCCCTGCGCAAACGGGAGACGCATTACGATGGAACTGTCAGAAACCTCAGCGACATCGAACACAAATTCCTTGGTATCAACCGATTCGCCGGCAAAAACATTCACGTTGAACTCGCTTGCCTGCGGGGGAATGAGATAGAGTGAGGAACTGTCATACTTCACATAGTCAAGCAGTTTCACTGAATATGGCTGCGCGCCTTTCGTCGTGAAAGCGATTTCCATCTTGTCGTTGGAAAGCGTCAGGACAGAAGCCTCTGCCTCACGTGCCTTCGTAAGGTTGTCGTCCCTATAAGGCTTCAGAGCCGGCTTTGTGCTCAAAACCACCGTCGTAGCCGCATTGTCCAGCGTGTCGCCCGACGCTATGCGATTCAGCGAATCAAGGGCGTAAGCCTCCAGCCTCTCCGCCTGGGCGATGGAATCCAGCTGTGCCTGATACTCCATCTGTTTCTGGTACTGGCGCGACTGATACCATGTGAATCCGAACATTATCACGCCTATCAGCGTGAAACCTATAATTGTATTTTTTGTTTCTGATGTCATCTAATTCTTTTTTGCGGGGCGCATAGAAAGCGGTCTGCGGCGTTGGATGGTTCGATGAAATCCTCACAACCATAAGGTTGCTGCGGTATTCATCTTCACCATCCGCCTTGCATCCCATCTTTTTATGCATCCCCTCTCTTTCTACTGTCTTTTTAACTGTTTCTTTAGCAGTCCTTTCAACTACCTTTTTCAGCTTACTCCTGCGTGGTGTCCAGAGTTCTGATTTTTTCGGCAAGCTTTGCGAGTTCTACCTTAGCGTCGTCGATACGCTTGCGCATCTGGTCTACAAGAGCGCCGGAGTTCTTTCCCGTCGAGAAGAAACCGATGTTGTTCTCGTAGGTGGCGATGTCCTGCTGGAGTTTGGTGAACTTGTCAATCAGAATCTCCTTCTCGGAGCGCTGAGGTTTTCCGCTGCGTCCACCGCGCCTTTCGGACGTTGGTTCAGAGCCGAACTTTGCCTTCATAGCCGCACGATAGGCTTCGTTTATTCTGTCCTTATCCTTGAACGGGACGAATCCGATTGCCTGCCATTTCTGATGGAAGTCAGCCTGTGCTTTTGCATCGGTCGCCGCGTCAACACTCTGATATTCCCCGATTTCCTTGATTATTGCCTGTTTTGCCTTAAGATTTCCGCGAAAATCGTTTTCAGGCTTGACGTTCTTGTCCCTCTCCGCAAAGAACTCGTCGCAGGCTCCGCGGAATCTCTTCCAGATCTGTTCAGATTTCTTGCGAGGCACAGCACCGATTTCCTTCCACTGCTTCTGAAGAGCAATGAACTGGTCTGAAGCCTTCTTCCATTCCGTGCTTGTCTTCAGAGCTTCCGCGGCCTCGCAAAGCGAAATTTTCTTCTCGAGATTGGCATTGAGACTATCCTTTATTTCGGAATAGAATTCCCTCTTGCGGGCATAGAAAGCATCACAAGCAGCACGGAAACGATCATATATCTTCTGGTTCTCCTTCTTAGATGCGAACCCGATCTTTCTCCATTCCTGCTGGATCTCCTCAATCTCTTTCGAGAAGGCGGTCCACTCGTTAGAGCCGTTCACTTCCCTTTTCGCAATCTCCTCGACCTTCTCACAGAGGGCTGTCTTCGCCGCAAGATTTTCCTCCTGCTGCTTCTTTATGTCCTCATAGAAACCCTGATACTTCTTGTTTATCACGGATGTGGCAGCCTTGAAGCGATTCCAGATGTCTTCGCGGTATTCCTTCGCCACCGGACCATATTCCTTCCACTGCTCGTGCAGTTTCTGCAGTTCCTTGAACGCCTCCACGACATTTTCGTTCTCCGCAAGTTTCTCCGCCGCCTCGCAGAACTTCTCCTTCACCTCAAGGTTCTTCTTGAAGTCCAAATCGCGCAGCTCACGGTTAATCTGCACCATATCGTAGAACCGTTCCACATAAAGCTGGTAGGTTTCGTTCAGATTGCGGAACGCCGTTGCAGGCACCGGTCCGATTTCCCTCCAGCGGTTCTGAATCTCTCGGAACGCAGGGAATGTAGCATTCACATCTTCCTGTTTATCAAGAAGTTCCTTCAGGTCATCTATAACCTTCTGCTTCAATTCCAGATTATGCTCGCGCTCCTTCTCCTGTTTCTCATTGAAATCGGCACGTTCCTTCTTATACTCGTTATATACGGATTTAAATCCCTCCTCTATCGCAGCAAACGGGCTCTCGACAGCGTCCAACGCCGTATCCGCCATCTCCGCAAGCTTCTGCATCGCGTCGGCCTTCTCCTTGCTGAGTTTCTTGTAGAACGCAGTCTTGATGGTCTCGACATTCTTCGACAGAGCCATCTTCATATCGCTCGTAACTGTCTTCTGAAGCGTCGACACAAGCTCTGCAAGGGACATGTTCTGATAGTCTGGAGTCTCGGACTCCGGCGTAACTTCAGCCTCGGCAGTTTCCACATCAGCGGACTTTTCCGCATTTTCTTCAGCAGAATTTTCCACATTCCCTTCTGCAGGCGTTTCAACATTCCCTTCTGCGGAATTTTCCACTTTCTTTTCAGCGGAATTTTCAGGTACAGGCTGTTCCGCCGCAGCATTCTCCTGAACCTCAGGCACTACATCTGAGACATTTACCTCAGGAATGATCTCTTCACTCATAATCTGGAGTATTAAGTTTATAACACTATGGACGTGACCAACCTTCGCGTATGGGCGCGTCCAGCCTGCAAATATATTAATAATTGAGTAAAAAACACTAAATTTGCCGTGCGAATATTCCAGAAACGTTGAAAAATATGAGAATTGACATACTTACCGTCGTCCCGGAGCTCCTTGACAGCCCGTTGAGCCATTCGATTGTGGGACGCGCAAGAAAAAAGGGAATTGTGGAAATCCAGGTCCACGACATAAGAAAATATGGCCTCGGCCCGCACAAAAGGGTCGACGACTACAACTATGGACCGGACGCGGGAATGGTGATGATGGTGGAGCCGATTTTCCGGATGATCGAGGAACTGCGGGCGGAAAGGGAGTATGACGAAATCATCTATATGTCCCCCGACGGCGAAGTGCTCACCCAAGGCATAGCTAACGAGCTGTCACTCAAGGGGAACATCATCCTTCTCTGCGGTCACTACAAGGGCATCGACCAAAGGGTCCGCGACAACCTCATCACAAGGGAAATCTCTGTGGGAGACTATGTTCTGAGCGGAGGAGAGCTTCCGGCAGCCATCCTCGCCGACGCAATTGTCCGCCTCATTCCGGGAGCCATCTCAGACGAGACCTCAGCCCTGAGCGACTGTTTCCAAGACGACCTTCTCTCCCCGCCAATCTACACCAGACCAGCCAATTTCAACGGCTGGAAGGTCCCTGACATCCTCCTCTGCGGTGACCCGAAAAGAATCCAGGCCTGGCAGGACGAACAGGCGCTGGAACGAACAAAGAGACTCAGACCACATCTGCTCGAAAAATAGAGGAAAAACTTACAAATTCGCAATTTCTTGTACTAAATGATGCAATAAAATTTTGTTATTAGAAAATAAACCTTATATTTGCAATGTCTTAAACGAGATGTAACGTTTAAGGCCACTCATCTCTTCATAATCTGTTTTATGAGGAGCTTGCTGACCACTAATAATTAAAACACTACACTACTAACCAAAACAGCTCGCAGTGATGCGGGCTGTTTTTAGGGAAAAATCAGAATAGCGTCCCAGCTGAGGGCTTTCTCGCAGCCTCATTGAATTTTCAACTAAAGCAGGGACATCCAATCAAAATCCATAGCGACTCTCGATAACATTCCAATCGATGATACCCCACAGAGCCTTCAGATGGGCTGCACGACGGTTTTGGTAATCCAAATAGTAGGCGTGTTCCCAAACGTCGAAAGTAAGAAGTGGTTTCAGGCCTTTTGTCAGCGGATTTCCGGCATTCGCCTCCTGAGAAATCAAGAGTTCACCTTCCTCATCGGCAGAGAGCCACACCCAGCCGCTCCCGAAAAGCCCCACGCCCTTTGCCTCAAACTCTGTTTGGAAGTTTTCTACGCTGCCCCATTGCCTCCGGATTTGCAGGAGAAGACTACCGGTCGGAGCTGACACCCCCTCACCTCCGTCCTTGAGAGCATCGTCCGCAGCGGCTTGAACGGGGCTCGTGAACTGAAGGAAATATAATTGGTGATTCAAGATTTGCCCGGCATTATTGAAAATCGCGGAGAGATTGCCACAAGGAGCCGTCGATGACAAAGCCCCACTCTCTCCTTTTCCGCCAGGCACGAGCCGAGCACCCGTTCCTGCAGCCGAAGCAAGAATTACATCCGTCAATCCCATCCCCTCAAACTCAGTCTCGGCAACAAGTTTGTTCAAATTGTCAACATAAGTCTGAAGGTGCTTACCATAGTGAAAAGATAAAGTCTCATCGCTAATCACCGGTGAGAGCGATGAATAAGGAAGATCAATAAGAGTAAACATATTCTTTGTAGTTTTAGTTGTGGTTGCAAAAACAAACGTATGTTACCGGAACACTGGACGGGTATCGTCCGGAATAAGTACAATGTGACTGACGGACTAGTGTTCATAAAAGCCGTGCAGGGTTTCGCCGATGGGTCTGCCCGTAGTCATAATTGCGTAATCCGAACTATGTATTGACAGGTGTATCCTCCAAAGCGATTATCTTACGAGGAGATGTGTTCGTCCATGTGACGGCTGATAGCATTTTGGAAAGCTCTTCCGAAAGGTTAGCATAGTGTTCAATCACAGTTGAAGGCCTCGACAATCTCCTGACACTCTTCAATATCCAGATACTCCGGGTCAAAGTCCCGGTCTATGCCATACCACTCCAGGCGCTCGCGGTCTTCGGTCGAGATGCGCTTACGGGCGGCGCGACGCGCGTGCAGTTCCAGAAGCTCCTCATAGCCCCAAATGCCGCCGCAATCCTCCGGCGGGCAGGCCCGTTTACCACTGACGAATTCTATCTCCCGAGCTTCGCCTTCGGCATATTCTTCGACGGAAGAAAGCCGGACATCGTGCTCCCAGCTATCACCGAAATCATACTCCCAAACCATTGTGTCGCCCTTTTCGCACAAGATTTCTCCCAGCGCGAAATCCTCCTGATTATAATTCCTAAACCTTCCAAAAAGCGGAGGCAACTCCCCTTCCCGCTGATAAGCCGGAGCAAAATAGGAGTCCCCTTTCCGGAACTGGTTCAGGTGTTCGCCCATCCAGCCCATCAGCTCGAGGATGAGGTCACCGAACAGCCTCAGACTGATATTCGAAGGGACAATCACCTTGCGCCAGATAGGCGGTTTGATGCCCATCAGCGCCACGCGAACAGTATATTTAAAGACATGGTCCGTTTCTCTGTAACGCGGGAAGCTGTCCATCTTATACTCTTCGTGCGGGCCGGACTCTTTCTGCACCTGCTGTGCATCGGTCATAAGCATACGGAAAAACTCCCCCATAAGGTAGTCTTTGGATTGTTGTTTTGTCATAGTGAGTAATCCTAATGTTCTTGATACTGTGCTACTTCAAGACAAAAGAGATCGAGGCTTTTGTTCTTACGGCGACAGTCAGAAAGAGATTTAGAAAGCTCTTTCCCAAGTTTCGCATAATCCAAAGCACCGCGGGAAGCATCCACAAATGCTTTTTTACGTTTTTTGTCAGTACCAATCAAAGTTTGCAATCTTTCTTTGAGGTTAGCATATAAGGCCGAATCGATCTTCCTATTCTCAAATAAGGGAATCAACCAGGCATCCGTTTCCTCGATGGCGATGGCGTATGCTATCCGATCCCTATAGGGCTCCGCAACGAGGGCATCTATCTTGCGTTTCACATTCGCCCGCAACATCGTGGTGTATGCAGCAGCATCGATCTGCCCCGTTCTCACTGGTCCTTGCACGTCATATCCTTTCTCTCCACGTTCTGCCGTATCCACGTGCACAATCACAAGGGCATCCCCTTCAAGGCCGTCAAGAAACGAGCCCATGAACTCTTCATTCCTGCAAGTCTCAAATACCAAACCCCAGTTGCTGAAGTTCATCGCCTTTAAGTCCGTCGCATCAAACGCTTCTTCCGGACGAAGCACACGAATATCCGAACCATCACATCTAAGAATTCTCTTCACGATGGCTTTAATGACATTGGCGTCCGCGAACCCCTCTGCAATAATACCTATCCTCATACCATCAGAACTCATTCGGAACACCGCCAATCATACCATTCATCCACATCTCGGAGAGTTTCATCCGTCTTTCCGAAGTTGGCTTGACAAGGATTTCATTCATCAGTGTACTACCACTATCGGAACGTTCTACAGCATAAAGACGAGTATCGGCATCTCCCAAGCGAATGCCATCCAGCATGGCAGGGTTATGAGTAGTGATGATTACCTGCTTACCGTACCTTCTCGCCAGATCAGGTAACTCTTTCATCAATGCCCTGCATAACCGAGGGTTCAGCCCAGAATCTATGTTGTCGATAGCAAAGAAGTTGGGGGTTGCCTTACTTATCATCAGCACTAGATAGAACAGGATAATTAACGCTCCTTCATTGGCATTTTCGGCCGAGAAGAAACGATTACTTTTCTTCATATAACGGTCATTGAAGTAGAGGTTTGAACTGCTCCGTCCAAGTTTATAGCCACGATACTTCATTTCTCCTTCATTATCATACACCAAATCATCTAACCACAAGATGTAGCGGCCCGCTATTCGCGAGACCTCCTCCATCTCCGATCTGGACATATGGTACATCAATACATCAAGTCCCTCACCATGAAGCCCCACAGGATATATCTTCGAAGTGGATGAAAGGCCACGAAGGGCATCATTCGTTGGAGAATAGATAACATAACGGTTAAATTGCTCCTCAAAATCCCTCAATAAATTCTCCGGAAAATCGCCTTCACATTTAACTGTCCAAGGAGTATAAATATCTTCAGGAACTTTCTCGATCATCTTATAAACAGCATTATGATAGCCATCATCAAAAGCAACACTGATATAACGCGCTGCAGAACGACCATAAAATGAGTTAACCATCAACTCCGGCATCGCGATACGTATGCCTCGTTGAACCATATCATCAAGTTCAACCCGCCAACCGTTTTTAGCGGCGACCATACCCATTGCTTCCAGCACATTCGACTTACCAGAGCCGTTAGCTCCAATAAGCACATTTACCCGCCCCAATCCGAAATTGAGATTATCGATGGACTTAAAATTTTTGATTGCTACTCGTTCTATCATAACGAATGGTTTTGTTCTACAAAAGTAATGAAATTATCTTGATTAGCCACAAGTGATCAGTGGATTATTGGTTGCCCGGTCGGGCCGGCATAACGGCTACCTTTCATAAAACCCGTGCAGCACCTCGCTGATGGTGCGTTCGTATTCATATTCTTCCGGTTCCTTGATAACCCGCAGAATCTCCTCGTAGCCCGAAACGCCACCGCAATCCTCCGGCGGACAGGCGCATCGTTCAAGGAAATCTCCACAATGAACTCACGCGCCCGCTTTGAGGTGTCCATCAGCGGAGTCATGAGAGAGGAGATGATTTCGTGAGGGACGAAGTAGCAGCGGCTCTGCCTGAAGGTTCCTCAAGAGTTCAAGCGTGTCTGACGCAACTGTAGCTGTTTGTAGCATTTTGTATCCTCCTTATTGATATTCAACGCATGACACATAAAATCCAGACTACGAGGAGACAGGTCTATAACCTCCTCCTCCGCAATCTTGCGAAACCCACGGATGCCACCATATAAGTCAAAAGCACCATACCAGTCCGCCAAGCGCCCCATTGAGACAACCCGCTCAACAACAAGGCGACGTGACTTTTGCCAGTCAAAAGTATCCATCCGATACTCCCACAATAGACCGGGGTTAACCTTATGCTTCCCTCGCTCCTGGGGATATGTAGTAAAAATCTTCATATCAAATATCCTTATGCTAAGATAACTATTTTCTTCCTAAACAACAAGAATAGTAATGTCTCTGCTACGGATG
>ERZ779877.3038-NODE-3038-length-11344-cov-2.911595_pt1 | contig 11344 bp, 8 predicted proteins | sample MGYA00511556_ERZ779877 | MGnify/ENA primary metagenome ERZ779877 (study PRJEB29588, sample SAMEA2159338) | human gut metagenome | biome: human gut; feature: human-associated habitat; material: faeces | place: Denmark | collected 2008/2010 ... | reverse complement strand
ATAAATCCGTCCTGGACGAGGCTTTGAGTGAAATAAGCGCAATCGACGGTGTTCTCGATTGCAAGTTCGACAACGAATCAGAATCGATAAAAGTAAAAACATTAACAGACTCTCAATTAATAATCGAAACAACGGATAAATACACAGAAGACGGAATCTTTTATGAAGATTATGAACTCACAGAGTATCGCAAAATCTAATAGGAATTCATCTATATTTACATCAAGCGATAAGTTTTGTAATTTAACAAATAAAACTCTTCAGGAACCTGAAAGTTATTGGAATATCACAATGAAATATTAAATTCAAAAAGTATGAAACTGAAAAAAATATCTATTTTATTCATACTGTTGCCATTATGCATATTCTTTACAGCTTGCAGCAAAGAGAATGACAACGCCCCGAAACAATCTGAGAACATTATCGATTTTGAGCAGGGAAATATGAATTTTACAGAAGGAGCAGGCGAACAGACATTTTCCTTTACGACAAACACTGCATGGGTAGTAAGCGTAGCTTCCACACGGAACGGGGGAGCCCCCTGGTGCACCGTTGCCCCTACAAGCGGGAATGCAGGTAGCCACACCATAAAGGTCACCACAACTCCAAACGAAACCTATGACGACCGCAGTGTGACAGTCACTTTAAAGGCGGGTACGGAAGTCAAAAGCTTTGTGGTTTCCCAAAAACAGAAGGACGCCCTCCTGCTTACCAATGACAAGTTTGAGGTGGACCAAGCGGGAGGAACTGTCACAGTAGAAGTGAAATCCAATGTCAGCTATACCGCAACTATTGGTGAGGAATGCAAAGACTGGATAAAAGAGAGCAACAGTACCCGGGCATTGTCCACCACGACAAAAAGTTACACTGTTGCCATGAACGAAGACGGTAAAAAACGTGAGGGAAGCATAATCTTTTCAGACGGTTCCTTAACGGAAACGGTACATATCTACCAAGCCGGTGGTTCCATAATCCTTTTGAGCCAGAACGACTGTCATGTAAGCGCTTCAGGGGAAGAGATTACGGTGGAACTGAGGAGCAATTGTGATTATGAGGTCGTCATGCCTTCTGTAGATTGGATAAAGGAAACCATGACACGCGGCATGTCCAGCCACACACTGCATTATACTGTTGCACCCAATGATTCTTATGACGGTAGGAAAGCAGAAATCATATACCGTGACAAGTCCGATAGCAACATAGCTGACACGCTGACTGTCATGCAAGCGCAGAAAGATGCCATCATCATCTCAGAGAAAGAGGTGAAAGTCGGCAGTGAAGGGGGCATAGTTGAAGTGAAAATTGATGCGAATGTGGATTTTGAGATGCAGCTTCCGGATATAGAGTGGATAAGCGAGAGTTCCACCCGTGGATTGTCAACGCATAAAAAGTATTTGAAGATAGCTGAGAATACGGGTGAAACTTCGCGAACAGCAGAAGTTGTTTTCAAGAATACCACCAGCGGGATTGAAGAGGCTTTGACCATCAGCCAGTCCGCTAAGGGAAAGAGGGTGAAGGTTCATGTAGAAAAGGCGGGCACATTGTCTGACTATATTGCAGAATCAGAAAAACTGAATGTTGAGGAACTGGAAGTTTCCGGGAACTTAGGAGGAAAGGACATTGCATTTATCCGTGAAATGGCGGGAACATATAATCACGCCAACACGGAGGGGAAATTGGTTTATTTGGATATGACCGAGGCGAATATCGTAGCGGATGGAGAATATTATCTCCGCAGCTCATCAGGAAAGGAGTATTTGCCAACAGAGAACACCATTGGTGAACGTATGTTTACCAGCCGCGGTTTACAGACGATATTACTGCCTAAAAGTGTCACATCAATAGATGACAATGCTTTTTTCTCATGTCATTCTCTTAACAAAGTGGTTATCTATGATAATAGTGTGAAAACGATAGGAATGGCAGCTTTCGAGTATTGTTCCAGTCTTGCTGACATTATCCTACCAGAAGGTGTGACAACAATAGCGCGCAGTGCTTTTTGGGGTTGTTCCAGTCTTTCCCGTATTGATTTGCCAGAAGGTGTAACAACAATAGGACACAGTGCCTTTTATGGCTGTGAGAAATTGTCAAGTGTCAAGTTGCCCAATAGCCTGACCACCATTGAGGGATTCGCTTTCAGTGGCTGCAATGGACTTACCATTACTATTCCGGACAATGTGGAATCAATGAGCATGCTGACTTTTTCCGACTGTACCGGACTTGATATAACCATACCGGGGCGTTTTTTGACTAAAATAGAAAATCCGATAGGTTCTGACTGCAAAGATGTTCGCGTGACCATCGCAGAAGGAACTACGGTTATTGAAGAATATGCATTTCAGAAACGCCCGGGTATTGTCAGCGTCACGATTCCTGAAAGTGTGACATCGATAGGACATGCGGCTTTTTGGCAGTGCTCGGGACTGACCGATATCATCATTCCCAGCAGTGTAACTGAAATAGGCGATGACGCTTTTAGCGAGTGTACAAATCTTACCAATGTCACACTGCCTGATGGTCTAACTTCCATAGGGGAAGGTGTATTCTATAATTGTACCAAGCTCTCGGAAATAAATATACCGAAAAAAATCACAGCAATAAACAATGCTACATTTAGTGGTTGTGTTTCATTGCGTAACATGATTATTCCCGACAATATCCAGTCAATAGGAGTTCGTGCATTCGAGTATTGCTCCCATCTTACAATAACAATACCCGAAACTGTCACTTCAATAGGCAGCCAGGCTTTCAGGAACAATGCAGACCTTACCATCGCCATGTCCGGAAATCTTTTGGATAATGCTCTTTTCTCTGATTGTGAAAATCTAAGAATAACGTTGTCTGACGGGTCAACGTTTATCAAAGAAAGTGCATTGACCAACTGTAGCGGACTAATAGAGATCCATATTCCCAATAGCGTCTCTTCAATAGGAGCCAATGCATTCCACAATTGTACCAATCTGAAAAATATCATTATTCCTAATAAGGTGACTTCTATCGAGGAAAGAACGTTTATTGACTGCAAGGAACTTGTCAGTGTTGTTATTCCCAATAGTGTGAAATCAATCGGTACCGAGGCTTTTAATGGATGTTCAGCTTTGAAAAGCATTGTTCTTCCCGAAGGAATGACATTGATTAAGAAATGGACTTTTGCCGACTGTAGCTCCCTTGTGGATGTTACTTTGCCGAGCACAATGACCACACTGGAGTACGGTGCTTTTGAGAATTGCACCTCCCTTCGCAGTGTGACCATTCCTAATAGTGTAAATACAGTCGACGCTCCATTTTACGGTTGTTCCAGCCTTTCCGACATCAAAGTACCTGACTATCTGTATGAAACCTCCATTTTTAGTGGAACCGGTATTACCGATATCACTGTTCCGGAAGGTACAACGGTAGTCGGCAGTTTTGCAGACTGCACCAAGCTTGTTAGTATTACATTCCCGGAAGGAATCAAGGCACTTACCGACTTTTCCGGTTGCAGTAGCCTTAGAGCCATAGATATTCCGGACGGAGTGTCGGTCATCGGTCCAGGATTGTTCGAGCATTGTACTAAGCTCACCAAGGTTACCATTCCCAATAGTGTTGTTTCATTAGGATGGTTTGCTTTTCATGAATGCAGTTCTTTAACCCGCATTGTCATCCCTAATCATGTTGCGACAATAAGTGAATTTGCGTTTGCCGACTGCTCTCTTCTCACCAATGTCACATTAGGCAGTGGGGTGACTTCGATAGAAGGTTCTGCATTCCATAATACACCAATAAGACAATTGCGATGCTATGCCGTTGTTCCTCCTAAGTTGCCTGGGGTGGTTAATGGTTCTTTCAGTGCAGATTTGATAAAAGGGGCTACGCTGTATGTTCCTGCCGGAACTGGTATGGCCTATGCTGAATCAGACTGGAAGATATATTTTGAGAATATTGTTGAGATGGAAGAGTAAGCGAACACATGAAAGAAGGTGTGTCGTAATGCACGATGCACCTTCTTTGTGCGTAAAAAAAGAGGTGGGCAATTTTGACACACCTCCTTTGAATTTCTATATCTAAAAGCAAAAAAACAATATCGGGATGATACACTCTAAAAACAGCCCGCTAATTATTACAAAATGATACTGCGTACCCGACTGGTCGGTGCGGTTCTCCCATTATGCGAACAAATTCCGGTAACAAAATGACAAAACGGACACCCCACCGAAGAACAACATTTTTTTCTTTTTTCCTAAACACCTATCAGTAAAGAATAGAGTATTTGTCAAGGGCGAAGGGTAAAATACCGTATGAGCGAAACGAACACAGGAGATTTTGTACCCGGAGAGTGAAACGTTCTCTTACAAATATTTGTTTCTATTTTCTTCTAAACACGCTATGTGTATGCAAATTATATGTTGTATTAATTATATTTTATGTTTGCAAAATCGTTAAAGTTTTGAAAATAAAATAGTTATAAATACAGAAGTAATTTTGATATATTAACAAGACGTTAATGTTGAGCACAAATGTAAGAAAAAGATTATCTTTGCGACCTATAGTTTGTTGATAAACTAAATAAAAACAGATAGAAACAATGAAAATCGCATTAATCGGCTACGGAAAAATGGGCAAGGAAATCGAGAAAATAGCCCTTGGCCGCGGACACGAAATTGTAAGCATCATCGATGTCGACAATCAGGAAGACTTTGAATCGGCAGCCTTCAAGAGCGCCGACGTTGCCATAGAGTTCACCAACCCCATGGTTGCATACAATAACTATATGAAGGCATTCCGCGCCGGGGTCAAACTGGTATCCGGCAGTACGGGCTGGATGGCGGAACATGGAGACGAAGTGAAGAGACTTTGTACCGAAGGCGGCAAGACACTGTTCTGGTCGTCCAACTTCAGTCTGGGAGTAGCCATTTTCTCGGCTGTCAACAAATACCTGGCCAAGATTATGAATAATTTCCCCAACTATGATGTTTCGATGGTGGAAACCCATCATATTCATAAACTGGATGCACCGAGCGGTACAGCCATCACACTGGCCGAAGGCATTCTGGAAAATCTTGACCGTAAGCAGAAGTGGGTATCCGGAACATTGACCGCTCCTGACGGTACGGTCAGCGGAACAACCGACTGTGCTCCCGATGAGTTGCCGGTCAGTGCTGTCCGCAGAGGCGAGGTTCCGGGCATTCATACCATCAAATATGAGTCGGATGCCGATTCTATCATCATTACACACGATGCCAAGAATCGCAGCGGCTTCGCGCTGGGTGCCGTACTGGCGGCCGAGTTCACGCTCAACCACACCGGTCTGCTGACCACCGACGACTTGTTTAATTTCTAAACCGTCTGCCCACATGACTACACCCCAAAAGAATCCGCGCAGCTGCAAGCGGCGCTGCCTCAACTTCAGTATCGTACTCGTACTGTATCTGCTCTTCCTGCTGTGGGTAGGCTCGTGGTGGGGCCTGCTGGTGGTACCTTTCATCTTCGACGTTTATTTTACCAAGAAAATCAACTGGGGCTGGTGGAAAAACCTCAAGAACACCACGGCCCGCAGCATCATGGGATGGGTTGACGCCATCATCTTCGGTCTGGTGGCCATCTACTTTATCAACCAGTTCTTCTTCCAGAACTATGTCATCCCCTCGTCCTCTCTCGAGAAGACGCTGCTCACGGGCGACTACCTGCTGGTGAGCAAACTGAGCTACGGCCCGCGCATTCCGCAAACGCCGCTCTACATGCCCCTGACGCAACATACGCTGCCCGTGGTCAACTGCCGCAGCTATCTGGAGTGGCCGCAGTGGGAATACCGCCGCGTAAAGGGCTTTGGCAAGCCCCAGCTCAACGACATCGTCGTGTTCAACTATCCGGCCGGCGACACCGTGGCCGAGAATGTGCAGGACATGGACTTCTACCGCCTGGCCTATCAGACGGGAGCTGCCGCCCTGCCCGGCGACACCGTCAGCCCCGGCATGAGCTACGAGCAGCAGCAGGCCGTCTACCGCCGCATTTACCAGGCCGGCCGACAGATTATCAACGAGAACCCCTCACAGTACGGCCGCGTGCTGAGCCGCCCCGCCGACCGCCGCGAAAACTACGTGAAGCGCTGCGTGGGCCTGCCCGGACAAACGCTCCAAATCCGCCACAACACCATCTATCTTGACGGCCGTCCCAACCGCGAGCCCGAAAATGCGCAATACAGCTATTTCGTTCACTTTGCGCAGCCGCTGACGCTCGACATGGTACAGCAGTGGGGCATTACGCAGGAAGACCTCTCCGTCATTCCCGACGGCGGCGACAACATGTGGCGCATCATGCCGCTGACCCGCAATCTGCTCCAGACGCTCAAGAGCCGCAAGGACCTGGTGGACGCCATCATGCCGGCCCCGGCCTATGGCGAATGGCTCTACCCGCAGAACATGTACAAAAAGTGGACCACAGCCGACTACGGCCCCGTGTGGATTCCCAAGCGCGGCGCCACGCTCAAGCTCACCCTGCAAAACCTGCCCATCTACGAACGCCCCATACGCAACTACGAAAACAACAAGCTCGAGGTGCGCAACGGCAAAATCTACATCAACGGCCGCGCCACCGACCGCTACACCTTTAAGATGGACTATTACTGGATGATGGGCGACAACCGCGACAATTCGGCCGACTCCCGTTTCTGGGGCTTCGTACCCGAGAACCACATCGTGGGCAAACCGCTGTTTGTCTGGGTATCGTTTGACGACGACTACGGATGGGGCAGCGGCCACGTGCGCTGGAACCGCATCCTCAAGTGGGTTGGCAACATCCAGTAGGCCACCTGCATGGCCGCGCCGCCGGCCCATGGCATACCGCCGCCTGAAACATCCTTCCTGATTCACCCTAAACGTACACACATGAAACGCCGGAACGCACTCACCCTTGCCATCTCGCTGGCCACGGCCCTGCTGGCTGTGGCCCTGCTCCGGGGGTGTGTCGTTTCGCAACTGAGGGTTACATCGGCCCATTGCAGCCCTACGCTGGAATGTGGCGACCGTATTCTGGTCAGCCGTACCTACTACGGGCTGCGACTTCCGGGCGAGGCCGTCTGGGGTTATCACCGCTGGGGTACGCGCTATCCGAAAAAGGGTGAATGGATGGTGTTCCACGACCCGTCGGACCGCCACGAGACCGAAGGCCGCCGCCGCATGTGTCTGGCCCGCTGCGAGGCCCTGCCGGGCGATACGGTATGGATTGACCCCGTAAGGCGCAGGGTGCTGCCCTGGCGCACCACTACCGACGCCCAGCCCCTGCGCGTGCCGACTGCCGGCAGCCGTATCCGCGTAACGCCGGTCAATGCCCGCCTGCTCTGGAACACCATGCGCATTCACGAACAGTGCCGCGTGGTACTGCTCAACGACACCGCCCTGCGCTTTGACGGCCAACGGCTGGAATATGCGTTCTTTTCCAAGCCCTACTACTGGACCTTCTCGCCCGACGGATATGACTCCGGACAATTCGGTTTTGTACCCCACACGGCCCTTGTTGGCCGCGCCCTGTGCACCAGCTATTCCATTGACACCACACAGCCGTTCTTCCGGTGGCTGCGCGGTTCACGTTTTTTCCAGCCGCTTGAGTAACTCTCCGGCCCAAACCCAAAATCCCGTACGCATGCGTTCAGTCATACTTACCTCGGCCTACCTGGGGCCGGTCAGCTACTACGCCCAAATGTTCCGCGCCGACACGGTGTGGATGGAACAGTTTGACCATTACGAAAAACAGACCTACCGCAACCGCTGCCGCATTGCCGGCCCGCAAGGCGTGCAGGACCTTACCATCCCCATCGTGCGCACCGGCGGCAAATGCCCCACGGGCGAGGTGATGCTCAGCCCGCACGGCAACTGGCAGCACGTTCACTGGAACGCGCTAGTGGCGGCCTACGAGAACAGCCCTTACTTTGAATATTACGCCGACGAATTCCGACCCTTTTACAACGAATTCCGCCCCATGCGTCTGGTCGACTTCAACGCCGGGCTTAACCATGTGGTATGCGACCTGCTCCAGATAGAGCCGCACATCTGCCCCACTTCGCACTACCTGACCGACACGGCTCCCGACGTACGCGACCTGCGCACAGCCATCTCGCCCAAAAAGCCGGCCCTGGTACCCACACCGCCCTACTATCAGGTGTTCAGCCGGCAAAACGGTTTCCTGCCCGAACTCAGCATTGCCGATTTGCTCTTCAATCTGGGTCCCGAAGCGCGCATCGTGCTCCACCAGATGGCCCGGGAGTCCCTCTGAACCGCCCTGCACGCTCACTTTTCTCCCTCCGCACTCCCCGCCGGTCATACATGCCGCCCACGCCCCAAAAGCCGGCGGATAAATCAAAATACCCGGCAGGTAAAATAAAACAGCCGGCACCCGTTTTATGCTTTGCGGCGCGCTAATCAGCCCCGGCCGCCCGTGCAGCCACACCGCCGCGCCGCCCCTTCAAGCCTTCCTTATTCGCCCCCCGAAAGCCCACGGCCTGCCGGACCGAAACCGCTGTCTGCGCTTACTGCCTTATCTCCGACGATTTGCAACCTACCTACGGCCCGCAACTATCCTTTTTCGCTTTTTTTCAGGTGTAAAAAACACTTTTTGCCATAAATTCCGTATATTTGCCCCGTTTAAACCTGCATTTATCGCATAAAAAATAAATTACCATGGAAACTATTGATTGGGCCAACCTGCGTTTTGGCTACATGCCCACTGATTACAACGTGCGCTGCTACTATCGCAACGGCAAATGGGGAGAAATTGAAGTCAGCTCTTCCGAGACCATCAACATCCACATGGCCGCTACCTGTCTGCACTACGGTCAGGAGGCCTTTGAGGGACAGAAAGCCTTTCGTTGCCCCGACGGCAAAATCCGCATGTTCCGCATTGCCGACAATGCCGCACGTCTGCAAAGCACCTGCCGCGGCATCCTGATGCCCGAAGTGCCAACCGAACTGTTTGTGGAAATGGCCAAGAAGGTGGTCAAGCTCAACGAGCGCTTCGTGCCGCCTTACGAGAGCGGTGCCTCGCTCTACCTGCGCCCGCTCATGCTGGGTACCGGCGCCCAGGTCGGCGTACATCCGGCTGACGAGTACATGTTCATGATTTTCGTCACTCCCGTAGGCCCGTACTTCAAGGGTGGTTTTGCCGCCAACAACTACGTCATCATCCGCGACTACGACCGTGCAGCCCCCCTCGGCACCGGACGCTACAAGGTGGGCGGCAACTATGCAGCCAGCCTGAAGGCCAACCAGATTGCCCACGAGGCAGGCTACTGCAGCGAGTTCTATCTGGACGCCAAGGAAAAGAAATACATCGACGAGTGCGGTGCAGCCAACTTCTTCGGCATCAAGAACAACACGTATATTACCCCGAAATCATCGTCCATTCTGCCGTCCATCACCAACCGCAGCCTGCAGCAACTGGCTGAGGACATGGGCATCAAGGTAGAGTGCCGCCAGATTCCGGAAGAGGAGCTCGAGACCTTTGAAGAGGCCGGCGCCTGCGGTACAGCCGCCGTAATCAGTCCGATTGCCGAAATCGACGACCTGGAAAACCACAAAAAGTACGTCATCAGCAAGGACGGCAAGCCCGGCCCCATCAGTACCAAGCTCTATAACAAGCTGCGCAACATCCAGTACGGCATCGAACCCGACGTTCACGGATGGATTACCGTAGTTGACTAATCGTTACACCAGAATATTCACCTTATCCCAACCTTATAACCGATATGAAATCTTTTGCAACACTCAAGAAAGAGGCCCGCGCCTCGCTGAAAGGAAAATGGACGTCGTTTGTGCTGGTCACCCTGCTCATGCTCATTATCAACTGCGCACTGAGCCTACCCTCCACCATCACGGGGCTGATGTATCCCAACAGTCCCCAAGTCAACTGGTCCACGCTGTTCACCGTCGTGGTCTCGCTGATTTATGCGGTGCTTGAATGGGGATTCGCCATCATGTTTCTGCGCAACCTGCGCGACCCGCATTTTGACGAAATCGGCGCGCTGTTCGACGGCTTCCGCGACTTCGGACGCATCTTCCTGACCCTGTTCCTGCAGGGCGTCTATACGCTGCTCTGGACCCTGCTGCTGATTATTCCCGGCATCGTCAAGGCCTATTCGTATGCCATGACGTCGTACATCCTTTACGACAATCCCGAACTGCAGGGCAACGCGGCCATCGAAAAGAGCATGCGCATGATGCGCGGTCACAAGCTGGAGCTTTTCCTGCTCCACCTCTCATTTATCGGATGGGCCCTGCTCTGCATCCTGACGCTGGGTATCGGTCTTTTCTGGCTCGTGCCTTACGTGCAGGCTTCGCAGGCCGCTTTCTATGAGGACGTGAAAGAAGAATATCTGAACATGATTCAAGAAGATATCCAATCTGCAAACGCCTAATTTTATTACAAAACAATGGAGAAAAAAACTAAAGCACTGATTATTGGTCTTTCAGTAGCCTGCGCGCTGCTGGTTGTAGGTCTGATAGGCTTTTTCATCTATCAGCACAACTATCAGAAGAAACAGGCCGAACAAAACGCCAGCCTGGAACAACTGGCTGCGCTCGACAAGCAGGAAATGGAAAACGAATATGCCCAGTTTGCCCTGCAATACGACGAGCTGAAAAATTCCGTCAAGAACGATTCGCTGCTGACACAGCTGGAAAAGGAGCAGAAACGCGCCGAAGACCTGCTGCAGGAGCTGCGCAGCGTAAAGAGCAACGACGCCCGCGAAATTGCGCGCCTCAAACGCGAACTGGCCACCGTGCGCCAGGTGTTGCGCACCTACATCCGTCAGGTCGACTCGCTGCAGCGCCTCAACCAGACGCTCACCAACGAGCGTGACGCGGCACGGGCGCAGTACAACGAAGCCACCATGCAGATTTCGGGCCTCAACGCCGAAAAGCAGAGCCTGTCGGAAAAAGTGGCCGTAGCCGCCCAGCTTGACGCCACCGGCATCAGCATCTCACCGCTCAAGAAGAACGGCAAGGCTGCTAAGAAGACCAAGGACATCAACCGCTTTGCCATCAGTTTCTCCATCACCCGCAACGTGACGGCACAAACCGGCAACCGCACCATCTACGTGCGCCTGACCAAACCGGGCAACGAGGTGGTCAACGCCTCCGGCTCGTTCAACTACGAGAACCGCTCACTGACCTGCTCAGCCCAGAAAACCATTGAATACACCGGACAGGAAACGCGCGTAACGGTTTACGTTCCGGTCAACGAGTACCTGAGCGCCGGCACCTACAACGCCTACATCTTTACCGACGGACAGATGATTGGCTCAGGCTCCATGAGCATGAAGAAGTAAGGACACGCGCCCCGGTGGCGTCACCTTTGCGAGACCCCCACAGCAGCC
>ERZ779877.3037-NODE-3037-length-11346-cov-2.506067_pt1 | contig 11346 bp, 10 predicted proteins | sample MGYA00511556_ERZ779877 | MGnify/ENA primary metagenome ERZ779877 (study PRJEB29588, sample SAMEA2159338) | human gut metagenome | biome: human gut; feature: human-associated habitat; material: faeces | place: Denmark | collected 2008/2010 ... | reverse complement strand
ATTGTCGATGGCAACCGAGTATGACCCGATGAATAATACACAGGTCAATATTACCGGTCAGTTGTATAATTATCTGTTATTGCTGTTGCTGATCGCAACAGATATGCATCATTATATTCTGCATGCGGTGGTGGATTCCTACAAACTGATTCCGGTCAATGGACAGGTGTTTCAATGGGATCATCTGTTCCAGTCGTTTTTAACTTATATGACAGATCTGTTTGTGATCGCATTCCGGATCATTTTACCAATTTTTGCAGTTATGATGATACTGAACTGCATTTTGGGAATTATGGCAAAAGTTGCACCGCAGATGAACATGTTTGCCATCGGTATGCAGATGAAGATCCTGATAGGATTTTTAATTATGTTTTTGACCATTCGGCTTTTACCAAGCATTTCAAACTTTGTGTTTAAAGAAATGAAAAAGCTGATCGTATCATTTATAGAAGGAATGTACTGATTTGGAAGAGATGAAACGGTACTTAGAGTATGATCTTCAATGGTTTGCAAAAGATGGTCCGGGCGGTGAAAAGACCGAGCCTGCCACAGCAAAAAAGCTGCGGGATGCCAGAGAAGAAGGAAAAGTTGCAAAGAGCAGGGAATTGAATTTCGCCATGGATCTGATTGCCCTGTTTTTGGTATTAAAAGTATTTATATCGTATGTAGGCAAGGGCTTTTTAGAAGAATTTTCAGCAGTTTATAATAAAATGCCGGAAATTGTAAAGGGCAATGGACAGGGAATGTCCATCCATGCCGCTGACCAGCTTTTTAGGATGAGTATCATTGAGTCCATTAAGATCATGGCACCGTTTTTAGCGGTCGGAGTGATCGTTGCATTTGTTGTCAGTATTGTACAGGTGGGCTGGAAAGTCAGTACCAAGCCGATGCAGCCAAAGTTAGACAAGTTTAATCCGATCAGCGGATTTAAGCGGATGTTTTCTAAAGAATCCGTTTTTGAACTGTTTAAGTCGATTTTAAAAATCGCACTGATCGCTTATGTTGCATATAGTTGTGTAAATAAGCAGAAGGATAATCTGTTTATCCTGTATGAGATTCCGTTATCACAGGCAATTGTGCTCTGCGGAACGATCATTATAGATACGGGACTGCGGATCAGTCTGGTGTATCTGATCGTAGGTATTTTGGACTGGGCATACCAGAAGCATCGTTTTAATGAAGAGATGAAGATGACGAAGCAGGAGGTACGCGAGGAGTTCAAGAATACGGAGGGAAATCCGGAGATCAAAAGCAGGCAGAGGTCCAGGATGCGCGAAGCGTCCCAGCGCCGTATGATGCAGGATGTCCCAAAAGCAGATGTCGTTATTACCAACCCGACGCATCTGTCCGTTGCAATTTCCTATGACAGCGAGACTGCCAAAGCACCGGTTGTACTAGCAAAAGGTGAAGATTATCTCGCAATGAAGATCAGAGAGATCGCAAAAGAGAATCAAATTGAAATTGTAGAAAACAAACCACTTGCAAGAACACTCTATGCGACGGTAGATGTCGGACAGGAGATTCCGCCGGAACTCTATCAGGCAGTTGCAGAAGTGTTAGCAATGGTATATCATATGAAAAACCAGAATTAATTAAGACGGAAGGAGGAAAATAACCATGAAAAAAGCGGATTTAGGAATCGCAGCATATCTGCTCTGTGCGGTTATTTTCTTTATTATACCAATTCCGAGCATCTTATTAGACGTTATGCTGATGGTCAACATTTCCATCGCATTGATCATCCTGTTCAATGCACTGTTTGTACAGGAAATCTTAGAGATGTCATTTTTCCCAACGTTATTGCTGTTTACCACACTGTTCAGAATTTCTCTGAACGTATCTTCCACACGTCTGATCCTGACAACCGGAGATCCGGGTAATGTCGTAGAGACTTTCGGAAGTTTCGTTGGTGGCGGTGATATGATCATCGGAGGCATTATCTTTATTGTACTGGTACTGATCCAGTTTATCGTTATCAATAAAGGTTCCGAGCGTGTATCTGAGGTAACGGCACGTTTTACATTGGACGCAATGCCGGGTAAACAGATGGCGATCGATGCCGACCTGAATACCGGTACGATCAATGAAAAACAGGCAAGAGAACGAAGAGAGAAGATTCAGGCAGAATCCAGCTTCTTCGGAGCCATGGATGGTGCTACGAAGTATGTAAAGGGAGATGCAGTTGCCGGACTGATCATTACATTCATCAACTTAATTGGTGGAACAGCCATGGGTATGATGCGTCAGGGACTGCCATTTGCAGATGCGATCCAGCAGTATGGACTTCTGACCATTGGTGATGGTTTAGTAAGCCAGATTCCTTCTCTGGTCATTTCTCTTTCCACCGGTATTTTAGTTACCAAGGCATCGAAAGAGGCAGACTTTGGAGAGGTGCTGATCAAGCAGCTCTTTGGAATTCCAAAGGTATTATACATCGTAGGAGCAACCCTGATCTTTTTAGGAATTGTAACACCTTTAAATCCAATCCTGTTTGTTCCGTTTGGTGCAATGTATATTGTGGTAGGAAGAAAAATGCAGCAGACTGCGGGCATTGAAAGCATAGAGGAAGAAGTCTCGGAAGAAGAGACGGAAGCCGACGAGATACGAAGACCGGAGAATGTGGTTTCCCTGTTACAAGTAGACCCGATCGAGTTAGAGTTTGGATATGGAATCATTCCGTTAGCCGATGTCAACCAGGGTGGAGACCTGTTAGACCGTGTGGTTATGATTCGGCGGCAGATTGCGTTAGAACTTGGTACTGTTGTGCCAATTATCCGATTAAGAGATAATATTCAGTTAAATCCGAATCAATATATTATTAAGATCAAAGGCATACAGGTTACAGAGGGAGAGATCCTGTTTGACCACTATATGGCAATGAATCCCGGATATGTTACAGAAGAGATTTCCGGTATCCCGACCTTTGAGCCGTCCTTCCACCTTCCTGCGATCTGGATCACAGAGGGACAGAGAGAAAAGGCGGAGAGTCTGGGTTATACCGTTGTTGACCCACCGTCTATTATTGCAACACATCTGACGGAAGTCATCAGAAGCCATATTGCAGAACTGTTAACAAGACAGGATGTACAGAATTTAGTAGACAATATCAAAGAGAGCAATCCGGCATTAGTCGAGGAGCTGATACCAAAACTTTTAGGACTTGGAGAGATTCAGAAGGTATTGCAGAATCTGCTTAGCGAAGGAATTTCCATCAGAGATCTGCTGACCATTTTTGAGACATTAGCAGACCATGCATCGACTTCAAGAGATACCGATGTATTGACTGAATATGTACGACAGAGCCTCAAGCGGGCAATTTCAAATAAATATTTTCCGGCAAACGAGGTTACAAGTGTCGTAACGCTGGATCCGAAAGTAGAACAGGAGATCATGTCTTCTGTAAAGCAGACCGAGCAGGGAGCATATCTGACGATGGATCCGGAAAAAACAAAAGCAATTATGGATTCTGTTGAGACAGAGATCGCAAAGTTAGAGAATCTTGGAAAGAGTCCGATTATCATTACATCTCCGATCGTGAGAATGTATTTTAAGAAACTGACAGAGGAATATTTTAAAGATTTGATTGTAGTATCTTACAATGAGGTGGATTCTAATGTAGAACTGCAGTCAGTTGGGATGGTGACAGACTAATGACAATTAATAAGTTTCAGGGAAAGACTGAGGAAGAAGCAAAAGAAAAAGCAAGACAGGAAATGGGTGCGGACGTTGTGATCATGAATGTGCGCACGATCAAAAGCAAAGGCTTTTTAGGACTGTTCAAGCAGACAACCTATGAGGTAACGGCAGCCAAAGAAGAGACCGAGCAGGGAACACCGATGGCAGCCTTTCATTCTCCGTTTAAAATGCATGAGCAGATCAATCTGACTGCGGATGAACCAATCCAGGTGCCGCCGGTAGAGCATAAAGAGCCGGAGCCTGCAAAGGCAGTGGATATGTTTGAATCCGTACTGAAAGAAAATAAGGCAGACACCAATGGGATTGAGGAACGTCTGAACAGTTTACAGAACATGATCGAACACCGGTTTTCAGAAGAGGAACATCACCCGGAAGAAAATGAGGAACCGCTGATAACAAAAAAGGAACAGAGCAAGGCAGGAGCAGAGAATTTTCATTTTATCAAAATGCTCTATAAGACACTGTTAGATAATGATGTCAGTGAAAAATATGCAAATCAGGTGATCGATGAATTAGAGAATATTATGAAAGCCGGAAACAGTGTGGATTATATTCTATCTAATGTATATCAGAAGCTGATCTTAAAATTTGGTCAGCCCAAACCGATCGATCTAAGCGGCTCTAAGCCAAAAGTCGTCTTTGTCATCGGACCAACCGGAGTGGGTAAGACTACCACGATCGCTAAGATTGCGTCAAAATATAAGGTAGAGCAGGGAAAAAAGGTTGCATTTTTAACAGCAGATACTTACCGTATCGCAGCAGCAGAACAGCTGCGGACTTATGCAAACATTTTAAATGAGCCGTTTACGATCATTTACTCTGCAGAAGAGATGAACCAGGCAATTGCCAATGTCGAGGACTATGACTTGGTATTGGTAGATACAGCAGGATTCTCACACAAAAGTGAAAGCCAGAGAAAGGATATCAAAGAGCTGATCGACAGCGTGGATGAGGCATACGATAAATCCGTATATCTGGTATTAAGTGCGACAACGAAATACAGAGACTTACTTGATATTATTGATATTTACAAAGAAATATCAGAGTTCAAGATCATTTTCACGAAGTTAGATGAGACATCCACTTATGGAAATCTGCTGAATGTAAAATTATATTCCGATGCGGAGCTGTCCTATATTACCAACGGACAAAATGTACCCGATGATATTGAGATTTTTGACACTCAGAAAATCGTAAAGAATCTGTTAGGAGGAAAGTAACGCATGGATCAGGCAGAGGGAATCAGAAATGTGATTAAACTGCAGAATCAGCAAATGACGCCGAAAGCAAGAGTGATTACCATAACCAGTGGAAAAGGCGGTGTCGGAAAATCAAGTGTTGCTGTGAATCTGGCAGTTCAGTTACGGAAGTTGGGGAAGAGAGTTATCATTTTTGATGCAGATTTAGGTCTTGCAAACGTGGAAGTAATGTTTGGAGCAATACCAAAATATAATTTGAGCGACCTGATCTATCAGGGCAGGGATATACGCGAGATCATCACACCGGGTCCGATGGATATCGGATTTATTTCGGGGGGGTCCGGAATTGTGACGATGAACAATCTGACCAAGGACCAGATTTCCTATCTGGTACACAGCCTGTCAAAATTAGATGAGCTTGCAGATGTGATACTGATCGATACAGGAGCAGGAGTATCGGACAGTGTGTTGGAATTTGTGATCGCAAGTCCTGAAGTGATCCTGGTCACAACACCGGAGCCAAGCTCTTTGACAGACTCCTATTCACTGCTAAAAGCATTGTACCGGAATCCGGGATTTATCAAGAACGGGATACAGATACATGTGGTAGCCAATAAAGTGAACAGCGTACAGGAAGGAAAGCTGGTATACGATAAGTTAGAGTCTGTTGTATCACAGTTTTTGCATGGAACACTGCATTATTTTGGCATGATACCGCAGGATGCAGTGATAGAAAAAGCAGTACGGCAGCAAAAGACCGTATCCCTTATGGCACCGGAGTCCAATATATCTAACGCATTCAGAGTATTGGCAAATAATCTGGTCAATGAGGAGCAGGAGCAATTTATAATGAGAAGGGGATTTTCGCAGTTCTTTTCTAATATTTTAACCAGAAAATAGACTGATATATGAGGTGAAGAGATGGTTTCAGATATTTTACGTCCGGGAAACAAAGTAGAGATCAAGGCAGTACAAAAGATAGAAAGACAGGGCAGCACGGGGGAAGTAGCGCATGTCTATACAAGCAGGATACAGGAAATCCATGAAAATGGGGATATTGACATTTCCATGCCGATCGAGGAAGGTAAGTATGTGCTGTTACATTTAGGAGTCAGATTTGAGTTCGTATTTTATGCAGAGAAGAATCTGTACCGTGCCATTGGACAGGTAAAAGAGCGGTTTAAGTCTAACAATATCTACATGTTAAAAGTAGAATTAAAGACACAGCTTGCCAAGTTTCAGCGAAGGGAATATTATCGTTTTCCATGTGTCATGGATATGAAATATTACCGGATCGCCGAAAACGAATCCAAGGAAAGAGACACCGAAAAACTGCTAGAACACATACAGGGGGTACCGGACGAAGAAGAGAAGCGGGCAACCATCTTAGATATCAGCGGAGGCGGAGCAAGATTTGTTTCCGAAGAAAAATTTGAAGCGAACCAGTTCGTTTTGATGGAGTTAGAACTGATCTCGGATAATATGGATAAGCAGTACCATATCAAGGGCAGGATCGTAGGATGGAAGAAATTAGAGTATCGCGAACCAAGATATGAGACAAGGATAGAATTTATCATGGAGGATAATAAAGTAAGGGAAGATATTATCCGATATATTTTTGAAGAAGAACGCAAAAAACGCAGAAACGAAAAAGGATAATTGTATGAGAAATATTCTGGTTGTTGATGACTCTGCACTCATGAGAAGGGTCATCTGTGATATAATTAACACGGACAAACAATTTCAGGCAAATGATGTCTGCAGAGATGGGTTAGAAGCCTACGAAAGATTAAAGACCACCAGTTATGATGCAGTGATCTTAGATGTTAATATGCCGAAGATGGATGGACTGCAGCTTTTAGAAAAACTGCAGAAAGATAAGATCAAAGCAACGGTCATCATGGTCAGCACACTGACAACACGAGATGCCCAGACAACGATCTTAGCAATGGAACGCGGAGCAGTTGATTTTGTTCCAAAACCATCCAATATCATTGAGGCAAAAGGCAATCCGTTCAAAGAGCAGCTTTTAGGAGTCTTAAGAGCCGTATTTGAGACACAGCAAAATGTGCATAGGATGCCGGACATAAAGCCGGTTACCGGAACACAACCGGTCAGAACACCGGCAAGAGTGTCACACAATGTATCCGGAGACAGACTGATCGCACTTGCATGTTCCACCGGCGGACCGAAATCATTACAGAGTGTCATTCCATTTCTTCCAAAAGAAATGAATGCACCAATGGTCTTAGTGCAGCATATGCCGGCAGGATTTACCAAGACCATGGCGGACCGCTTAAATGAAGTCAGCAAGGTTTCCGTAAAGGAAGCACAGGAAGGAGATGTCCTGCAAAAAGGTACGGTATATATCGCACCGGGTGGCAAACATATGCTGGTAAAGAAGATGCCGGGTGGCGGACACAAGATCACATTGAGTGATGCAGCTCCGATCGGAGGCTTGAAGCCATGTGCGAACGTGACGTATGAATCCTTAAATGACTGTGCTTATGATGAGATTGTCTGTGTCATTCTTACAGGAATGGGAGCGGATGGCACACAGGGAATTATAGAATTACAGAAGCATAAAAAGGTGCATACGATCGCACAGGATGCAAAAAGCTGTGTGGTATATGGAATGCCAAAAGCCATTGCTGAGGCAGGTGCAGCAGATGAGATTGTTCCTTTGACTGAAATTGCACAGGCAATAATAAAGAATGTGGGGGTAAAGTGATATGGATGTAAGCCAATACCTTGAGATTTTTATTGATGAGACAAACGGACATTTACAGACTCTGAGCGACAACATTATGCAGTTGGAAAAAGAGCCGGAGAACAAAGACGTAATTAATGAGATTTTCCGTGCAGCACACTCCTTAAAAGGAATGGCAGGAACCATGGGATTTAAGAGAATGCAGCGTCTGACCCATGATATGGAAAATGTATTCCAGGAGATCCGCAGTGATAAGATGAAAGTAACAAGCAGCCTGATCGACGTATTATTTGACTGCTTAGATGCAATTGACGGATATCTTGAAAATGTAAAAGAGACCTCAGATGAGGGAACAAATGACAATGAAGCGATTGTCAAAGAGTTAAATGATATTTTAGCAGGCGGTGCAGAAGAGAGTGAAGCGGCACCGGCAGCAGAACCGGAAGCACCTGCACAGGAGACAAAGGCTGTAACGAATTACATGGACTTTGAGTTAAACAACAAAGAGAAAGATGACATCAAAGAGGCACAGGATGCCGGTCATAAAGTCTATGCAATCACCGTAAAGATCCAGAAAGAGTGCCTGTTAAAAGCAGCAAGAGCATTTTTAGTATTCAAGGCAGTAGAAGATTTCGGACAGATCATTGTATACAGACCATCATCACAGGATATTGAAGATGAGAAGTTTGAAGATGAATTTTCCTTCTTCTTAGACAGTGAAGAGACAGATTTTGAAAAGATCAAAGCAGCAGCAAATGCTGTATCAGAAATAGAAACAGTAACAGGAGAGGAAATTCCTGTTGCAGCATTTGAAGGCGGTGCAGAAGAAGAAAAAACAGAGGAGCCTGAAAAGGCAGAAGCACCGGCAGAGACACATCCGGCACCGGCAAAAACAGCACAGGCACCTGCAAGCACAGAAAAGAAGGCAGCAGGCAAGAGCAAATCCACACCGAAACCGGTTACAAACCGTACGATCCGTGTAGATATTGAAAAATTAGATGCACTGATGAATCAGGTCAGCGAGCTGATCATCGCAAAGAACAGTCTGGTATCATTGAGTATGACAGGCGAAAACAAAGAAGATCAGGTACAGACTTTCCAGGAACAGATTGAGTATCTCGAAAGAATCACAACGAATCTGCATGAGTCCGTTATGAAAGTACGAATGGTTCCGATCGAAAGCGTGGTAAATCGATTCCCACGTATGATTCGTGACTTGAACCGTAAATTGAATAAAAAGATGGAATTGTACATGACAGGTGAAGATACCGAACTTGACCGTACGGTAATCGATGAACTTGGTGATCCGCTGATGCATCTCCTTCGTAACTCGGCAGACCATGGACTGGAGAGCAATGAAGAACGTGTCCGCCTTGGTAAACCGGAAGTTGGTTCCATTTATTTGGATGCTTACCAGGATGGTAACAATGTTACAATTGAGGTTCGTGATGATGGTGCCGGCATTAATATAGAAAAAGTAAAAAGTAAAGCCATTGAAAAGGGAACAATTACTGAGCAGCAGGCAGAGACAATGACAGAGAAAGATTTTATCGATCTGCTGTTCCGCCCAAGTTTCTCGACGGCGGATAAAATTTCAGATGTATCCGGACGAGGTGTTGGACTGGATGTTGTAAAAACGAAGATTGAATCGTTAGGTGGAAGCATTGAGGCGAAGACCGTAAAAGGCGAGGGAAGTACCTTTACGATCCAGCTTCCATTGACCCTTGCCATTATTCAGGCACTTATGGTAGAAGTTGGAAAAGAAAAATATGCGATTCCTCTTGGAAATATTGATACGATCGAAGATATTGCACTCGATGAGATCAAACTGGTACAGTCCAAAGAGGTCATTCATCTGCGTGGCAGCGTAATTCCTATTGTACGCATGAATGAAGTTCTTGAGATGGAAGATTACGAGCATGATTCGGAAAGCAAGTCCATGGTCGTTGTAGTAGTGAAAAAAGGAGATCAGCGACTTGGTCTTGGTGTGGATAATCTTCTTGGACAGCAGGAAACCGTTATCAAGTCGATGGGACATCATATTACAAATGCCAAATTGTTCAGTGGTGCAACTATTTTAGGTGATGGTGAAGTTGCCCTGATCTTAGATACAAATACTTTGGTATAAGAATGGAGGATGCGAAAATGGATGCTATGACAAATGAAACAGTAACAGAAGAAATTCAATATATTGTCATTCGTTTGGGCGAAGAGCAGTATGGAATCAATATCGGATATGTGGATAATATTGTCAGAATGCCACGAGTAACCCGTGTGCCGAAATCCCAGCCATATTATATTGGTGTGATCAATCTGCGTGGAGAAGTGGTTCCGGTAATGAGCCTTCGCAAACGCTTTGGACTGGAAGCAGATGAGTATACCGGGGCAACTCGTATCATTATCTTGAAATTGAAGGACCAGTCGATGATCGGAGTAATTGTAGATGAGGTAAAAGAAGTTGTAAATCTGGATCCGGAAACCATTGAAAAACCAAATTTTAAATCGGATGAAAGCAATGCCTCGTATTTGACGGGAATTGGTAAAAGTGGAGAAAATCTTATTTCTCTTCTGAACATTGAAAATGTGGTAGGAGAGACCAAGACAGCATGAGTAATATGATTCGCGTGGGGATGGCAGATTATAGGTTATGCCGTCCGCCACAAAAAATATCAACACTTGGTCTGGGATCCTGCCTTGGTGTGATCCTATATGACCAGAGATTAAAGATATGTGGATTGGCTCATGTTATGATGCCGAGCAGTCAGTTGATCCGAAAAAATGCCAATCGAATGAAGTTTGTGGATACTTGTTTAAAGGACATGTTCGAAGAACTGTTAAAACAGGGAAGCCGAAAGGAAAATATGATTGCAAAGATGGCGGGCGGTGCGCAGATGTTTGTAAATCAGAACGCGCATAATATGCTCAATATCGGTCAGCAGAATATCCAGGCGGTTCATGAACTTCTGGCAGAATGGAAAATTCCGCTTGTGGCAGAGGATGTCGGCAACAATTATGGTCGTACGATTGAGTTTGATCCTGCGACGGGGGAACTTATGATTCGTACGATTGGTGTAGGAGATACGGTCATATAGCACATATTAATGAAAGATAAGGGGCAAAAGAATGAAATATCGTTTTATTCCGGCATGTGTTATGCTGACAGCAGGTTTGGTATGCTGTATTATGAGTATTGTACAAAGATGGGATGTTACATATAGTCTTATTGCTCTGCTGATCGTGTTAATTTTGTTTTATATTCTCGGTCAGATCGCTGCACAGGTGATCGGAAAAGTGATTGCCGATCATGAAGCAATGGTAAAGGCAGAGGAAGAGCGGCTTCGTAGGGAAGAAGAACTTGCTGCGGAAGAAGCAGAAAAAGAGAAGGCAGAACAGGAAAACAACGAAGATAATGAAGCAGAAACATTGTGATGGGGTCTCCCTAAGTGAGTGAGGAACTTGTATGGCGATGAAAGAAGAACAGAAAAAAAAGTTATGGGATGCATATAAAAAGAATAAAACTCCAGAAATACGCGAGCAGTTAATAATTGAATATGCAAATCTGGTTAATCTGGTGGCTGGTCGTATGGGGATGTATCTTGGCTATACAGTCGAATACGATGACCTCGTTGGCTATGGTATTTTCGGGCTTATCGATGCCATTGACAAGTTTGATTTAACAAAAAATGAATTATTGTTGGCTGCGTTGCTGAAAGTGGGATTCTCTAACAAGCAATTAATGAT
>ERZ779877.3036-NODE-3036-length-11346-cov-3.577097_pt1 | contig 11346 bp, 9 predicted proteins | sample MGYA00511556_ERZ779877 | MGnify/ENA primary metagenome ERZ779877 (study PRJEB29588, sample SAMEA2159338) | human gut metagenome | biome: human gut; feature: human-associated habitat; material: faeces | place: Denmark | collected 2008/2010 ... | reverse complement strand
TGTTCCTACTCCATGGGAGGAAGCCCCTAACGCCAGTCCTTTAGCGATATGGCTATCTATTCCCAGTACCCTCATCACGATAGGGCCCACTATACTGCCAAAGATTCCTACCGCTACGACGATGACGGCGGTAAGTGAAGGTATGCCGCCCGCTTTCTCCGCTATCCCCATAGCGATCGGGGTGGTGACGGATTTCGGTTGGAGCGTGGCGATCAACGCTTGATCGGCTCCCATCAATTTACCGATGATGATTACGCTTACGATTCCGACAATGGCCCCGACAAATACGGAAGTCAAGATCGAAACGACATTTCCCTTTAGATATTGGATTTGCTCATATAACACATAGCCAAGGGCCACTACGGAAGGCCCCAACATAAAATGGATCAAATGACTGCTTTGCTGGAACGACTCATATTGAATGCCTAGGACTTCCAGTACCACGATAATCACGAAGATGGTCGTAAGCAAAGGATGCAAAAGACTGATATGGACTTTCTTGTAAAGAGCCAAGGAAGTCAGGTAGGTACCAATTACCAAGGTAAGAGCGAAAATCTCGGAATGCGCCAGATTATCCATGGTCTATTTTCCCTTTTCCAGTTTTTGTTGCACCAACGCTACGCTGGCGATGACTAAAATTGTACTTACTACGGAAGCGATCAGCAGGACTGCCCAATACTCGGAGATGATCCCGAAGGAATTCATAAGCCCTACACCAGCTGGAACGAAGAATAATCCCATGTTTTGGGTAAGAACCGTGGAAAGACGTTTCACCTTTTCAGGTTTTACTTTCTTGAATGCGAGGGCTAAGAACAATAGCACCATCCCAATTACGCCACCCGGTATGAAACCGTCGATAAAGTAGCTGATAAACTCTCCCGTGAAATAGAAGAAGAGAATGTAAAATGCTTCTGTTAGCATAGTTTTTCTACCTTTTTTGATAACCGCTACAAAGATAACAGCTATTTCGTAGATATGTTCTATAACATATTATTTTAACATTGTAGGGACGGCGTCCGTCCCTCCGTGGTATCAAGCTAACGCGGAAGTAATGAACATATAAATCATCATACCGATAATATCGTTGGTAATGGTGATAAACGGTCCGGTCGCCAAGGCCGGATCTATCTTCATCTTATCTAAGGTCATGGGAACTAACGTGCCGAATATACTGGCGAACATTACGACGGCGAATAGGCTTAAAGATACGGAGGCCGTAATCCCCCGGTCTCCCAGCATGAAGAAGTTGTAAATGAACACGACCAGACTGATAATGCTGGCATTGATTAACGAAACTACGGACTCTTTTAGGATTTGCGGTACGATATTCCCTTCCTTCAAGGTATTGTTTGCCAAGCCCTGTACCACGATAGCGGAAGATTGTATGCCTACGTTTCCACCGGTACCACCGATCAGCGGGATAAATAGCGCCATCTTCGGGTTAGTGGCGAAACTGCTCTCGAAACCACCGAGGATAACGGAGTTTCCCAATCCTCCGATCATGCCGATCAGCAGCCAAGGTAGGCGGGCGGCGGTTTGGGTGAATACATTATCCGAGGTTTCCACGTCTTGCGAGATACCGGATGCCAACTGGTAATCACGCTCGTGTTGCTCGCGTACCTCATCCATAACGTCATCGATCGTGATACGTCCTACCAGACGTCCGATACTATCGACTACGGGCAAGGCTACCAAGTCGTATTTCTCGATCGTCTCCGTAACCTCCTCGATACTGTCGCTGTCGCGAACGGAGATCGGGTCTTTTTTCATGACATGCTTGATCTTGGAGACGGATGGGTGGGTAATCAGTTTCTGCAAGGGGAGCACGCCTTTCAAGCGCTCGTCGTCATCCACTACATATACATAATAGATCTCGCTCATCTCCTCCGCTTGCTTGCGCATCTCGTCGATACATTTGGGCATACTCCAATTCTCGTTCACCACGATCATCTCGGTACCCATCAAACCGCCGGCGGTGTCCTCGTCGTATTTCAACAAGTCCACGATATCACCGGCCTGTTCTACGTCCTCGATATGCGAAAGGATCTCCTCTTGGGTATCCTCGTCCAACTCACGCATCAAGTCAACGGCATCATCCGTTTCCATGTTATCGACGAAACGCTTGGCGATAAGCTCATTGGGAAGTTCCTTCAATAACTTATGACGGTCTTCCTCATCCAACTCCATCAATACATCCGCCGCTTTGTCGCCATCCATCAATAGATAGAGATAAATGGCCTCTTGCAAGTTCAGTTCTTGATAAAGCTCGGCTATATCGGCAGGATACAGTTCATGAAGTACCTCCTGTGCCTTCGCGTCATCTTTGGCCTCGATGATGCTTTTCAGGTTCTCGATGTAATCTTTCGTCAGTTCGATCATTGGACTCTTATATTATTATAGGACATCACCAGCCTGCTTCTCCAGATGCTTTTGGCTGATCAAGGTCAGTTCCACGAATTGCTCCACGGATAACTGTTCTGGGCGCTTGTCGAATATCGGCAAGGCGTAATCCGGGCAATCTTTACCCAATAGGGGTTTCATGGAATTACGAAGCGTTTTTCTTCGTTGGTTGAATGAGGTCTTTACTACGGTCTTGAATAACTTCTCGTCGCATCCCAGCTCCTTGCGGTCGTTACGAGTCATTTTCAATACGGCGCTTTTCACCTTTGGAGGCGGATCGAATACTTTCTCACTGACAGTAAAGAGGTATTCCACGTCGTACCAAGCTTGGAGCAATACGCTCAAGATTCCGTACGTCTTGCTACCGGGACCCGCCGCTAGGCGTTCCGCTACCTCTTTTTGTAACATCCCCGAGCAGCAGGGAATCTGGTCCTTATAATCGAGGACTTTGAAGAATATCTGGCTGGAGATATTATAGGGATAATTACCGATCACACAAAACTGCCCCGGAAATAGCTTCGAGAGATCCAATTTTAGGAAATCCTCGGCGATGATACGTCCTTTCAGATCGGGGAAATTCTGGTTCAGGTAATTTACGGATTCCATGTCCAACTCGACAACGGTTAAATCATGTCCCGCCTCCAGCAAGAACTGGGTAAGGACTCCCATTCCCGGTCCGATTTCCAAGACCGGCAAGGATTTGAAAGTATCGAGTGTGTCCGCAATGCGCTGTGCTATTTGCAGATCCTTTAGGAAATGTTGCCCTAATGCTTTTTTTGGCTTAACTAATCTCATCCACTTTTCGGTGTAATGTGTTTGTTTTTAAATATTATGCTTATCTTTGCGGATGCACAAAAGTACAATAAATAATTTAAAGTTCCCTATACCTAATGGATTTTAAGAGCATTCTACGTACGTTTCTGAAGATAATTCTACCTTTAGCCTTCGGCTGTTTACTCCTTTGGTTTTTGTATCGGAAAATGGATATCACTGAGATTTGGCGAGTAGTCAAGGAGGGGGTTCGTTATGATATTATTCTGGTTTCTTTACTGTTCGGCTTGTTCGCCAATATCGTCCGTGGCTTACGGTGGGGGTTGCTGATCAGTTCCTTGGGCGAGCGTTTCAAGATGAGTAACGTGATTTACGCCGTGCTGGGTAATTACGCCGTGAATCTGGTGTTGCCCCGTGTCGGCGAGGTATGGCGTTGCGGCATGATCACGAAATACGATAAGATCTCGTTTACCAAGCTTTTAGGTACCTTATTGATCGACCGTGTGAGCGATACGATCATGGTCGGTTTGATAACCTTGATGATATTCATATTTAATATAAGCTTCTTTACGAGTTTCTTCGCCAAGAACCCGGCTTTGCTCGAAGGGTTCCAGTCCATGTTTAATTCGATATGGATTTACGTGGCGGTGATAATTTTTGTCGCTGTAATTTGGTTTGTATTCACTTATATGAGTAACTTTACGCTGGTACAGAAAGCCAAAGGCATGTTGAAGAATATATGGACCGGTATGAAGAGTATCTGGTACATGGAGCATAAGATGCGTTTCGTGATAGAGACGTTATTGATTTGGGGAGGTTATTTCTGTTACTTTTATATAACGTTCTATGCTTTCGACTTTACCAAGGACTTGGGTATCGTGGTCGGGCTGATCACGTTTACGATGAGTAGTATCGGCGTGGCGGTGCCTGTTCAAGGTGGTATCGGACCATGGCATTTCATGGTGATCGCTACCTTGGTTTGTTTTGGCGTGAACGAGAATGACGCGGCGGCGTTCGCCTTGGTCGTTCATACGGTACAGACGGTATGGACTGGATTGTGCGGATTATTCGGCGTGGTGGCTTTGCCGCTCACCAACCGGGAGAACAAAGAGGCTCCGGTCGCTGTTTCGTGATGAATACAAGATATGTATTAAATATGAACTGAACTAAATTATTAACATCTATGTCAGCAGAAATCAAAGATCTATCTCCGAAGCATGTATGGGGTTATTTTTATGACCTTACGCAAATCCCCCGTCCGACCGGACATATGGAGGCAGTAACCCGTTTTATGACATCCTTTGGTAAAGGATTGGGATTGGAAACCCTGCAAGATGAGGTGGGTAACGTATTGATCCGTAAGCCGGCTACGCCCGGAATGGAAGGTCGTAAGACCGTGACATTGCAGTCTCATCTGGATATGGTTCCCCAAAAAAACTCTTCCGTAAAGCATGATTTCGAGAAAGATCCGATCGACGCTTACATAGACGGTGATTGGGTGACGGCCCGTGAGACGACTTTGGGGGCGGACAATGGCATGGGCGCCGCTCTGGCGATGGCCGTGTTGGCGGACAATAGCTTGCGTCACGGACCTATCGAGGCCCTGTTTACGATTGATGAGGAACAGGGAATGGACGGCGCTTTCGGCTTGAAGCCGCATTTCTTAAAGGGTGATATTTTATTGAATTGTGATTCCGAGAAGGAAGGGGAGTTGTTCGTAGGTTGCGCGGGTGGCGCTAACGTGAATGTCTCTTTCCAATTTAAGGAGGATACTTATATTCCGGAAGGTGACGTGGCTGTCAAGGTTAGCTTGGCTGGCTTGAAAGGTGGTCATTCCGGTGTGGATATTCATTTAGGGCGTGCGAATGCGAATAAGTTGATCTTCCGTTTCTTGAAAGAGGCGGTATGCGATTATGGCGCTCGTTTGTCTTCTGTGGCGGGTGGTTCCTTGCCTAACGCAATCCCTCGTGAGGCTTTTGCCGTGATAACGATTCCGGGTGATAACGTGGAGTCTCTTTGGGAGCTAGTGGCTGATTACCAAGATATGTTCCGTACGGAGTATATGGGTGTGGAGGATAAGATCGATTTCGTTGCGGAGATGGTTGAATTGCCGTCTACGTTGATTCCGGAGGAGATACAGGATGATTTGATCAATGCGATCGAGGGTTGCCAGAATGGTGTGATTAGCATGTTGCATGATTTCCCGGGTACGGTTGAGTCTTCCTCTAACTTGGCGATCGTGAAGACATCTGATGAGTTGATCGAGGTGAAAATCTTGGTGCGTAGCTCATCCGAGTCTCGCAGGGATTCTGTTTGCTCAAGTCTGGAAAGTGTATTCGCTTTGGCAGGGGCTAAGGTGGAGGAGTCCGGTCATTATAATGGCTGGCAGCCTAATATCAATTCCCCGATCTTGAACTTGATGAAATCTACCTATCTGGATTTATTTGGTAAGGAACCTGAGGTGAAGGTGATGCATGCCGGATTGGAATGCGGTATCATCCAAGGTGCTTATCCGGATATGGATATGGTTTCTATCGGACCGGATTTGGAATATCCGCACTCACCGGACGAGCGAGTGAATATTCATTCCGTACAGAAGATCTGGGAGTTTATTACAGCTACATTGGAGAGAATCTAAGGATCTCCTTTCTATATACATAAAGAGCCCTTCAGCCTGTGGCCGTTAGTAACGGATTAGGCTGAAGAGTTTTTATCATTTTGACATTTCGCAAACAGAAGTCCGTGAGAATCGATTATTTCGAGCCAATGTACGTCTCGTTCCCAAAAACGAAAGAAAAAATCAGCAATATTAATGAAGTTGGTTTCCCAGTTTATTATGATAAAAATATATCTCATGTTTGGTTTGATAAAGAAACTCCTCATTATGTTTATTTAGGATCAAGTGGTTCTGGTAAAAGTGTAACAGCAGTTATTCCTATGATTAGTTTTATTGCAAATGCTAAAGTTAAGAGAAGTATATTTGTAACAGATCCTAAAGGAGAAATTTATCATACTACATCTAAAATGTTAAATGATAAGGGATATAAAGTTTTAACAATAGATTTTAGACATCCAGAACTTTCTAATCATATTAATATATTAGAGCCTATTATTTGTGAATATGAAAATTATATTAAGTATGACAAATTAATGAAAGATACTTTAGATAATGATTTGAAACTAGAATATCAAAATAAATCAATATCTAGTTATGCAGAAACTAATAGATTAATAACTTCTTTGGCATCTATGATTACCTATGATAAAACACAAGGCAAAGATCCCTTTTGGAATAATAGTGCTAAAAATTTATTAGAGGGTTTAATTGGTTTCTTTTTAGAAGAATATAAAGATGAAAAAATTAAAAGAGAACAAATAACAATGACATCTATTCGTAAATTTCAAAATTCTACTATGGAAGATAAAAATGCTAAAAAGTTTAAGTTTTATATAGAGCAAAAGCCTTATGGAAGTAAATCTAAAGATAGTTTAATACCAATACTATCATCTAGTGAAAATACTTATAAATCAATTACTAGTGTTTTTAGTGAGAAAATGGCAATATTTGATGATGTTAATGTTGCTAATGTAACTAGTAAATCTGATTTTGATTTTGATATATTAGGTAAAGAACAATCAGCACTATTTGTTATAGTTCCAGATGAAGATAAAATTTATTATACTCTTGTAACTATTATTTTAGGACTTTTATATAAAGAACTAGTAAAACTTGCTAACTCTACTGAAAACAAAAAATGTCCTATTGAAATCGACTGGATATGTGATGAATTTTCTAATTGTCCACCACTTGTAGAGCCAAGCATAGAATCAATAATTTCTGTTGCTCGTTCAAGAGGACTTAGATACCATTTGTTTATTCAAAGTTTAAGTCAATTAGACAATGTTTATGGTAAAGAAGTCGCACAAATAATACTTGATAATTCTGGGATGGCTTACTTGAAAACGAACACCATGGAAACTGCAGAAGCAATAAGCAAGCGTTTAGGTCGTATGACCTTAGAATCTTCTTCTATAAGTCAATCTGTAAGTTTAACTAATTACAATGGCAACAAATCAACATCCTTAATAGGTCGTGATTTATTAACCCCAGATGAAGTAAAAAACTTGCACTATAAAACTATTATATTTCCAAATATAGGTTATCCAATATTTAGAGATACTGTTATATATAAAAGATTATCTTGTTATTCAAGTGGTGAATTAAAAAGAAAAATAACTCCACTTGAAGATTTAAGTTATACATATTTTACAGTTGAAAATATACAAACAAAATATGATAGATTATATAGAAATAGAAATAACAAAGAAATAAATAAAGAAGAACTTTCATTTTATGACAAATTTAAGACTGAAGAAATTAATAAATTAAATAATATTGTTAATGTCGTTAATGATTTATTGAAAGATAAAATTAAATTATTTGAGTTTAAAGAAAATAATAATCGCACATTTGCCAGTTTTGAATTAAAAGAACCATTAAATACAAAGGAATCAATATTTCTAAAAGGGAAAATAAATAAAGAGGTATATCATTTAGAAATTGATAATGGTAATAATACTAAATCTACTATAGAAATTCATTTGAAAAATCCGTTAGAAAATGATTTAACTTTGCAGAAAGGAAATAAAAATGTCTAATAATGACATTCATTATTTTTCTTTTGAAAGAATAAGTTTTATAGAGGTGGCTTTCCTATGAAACGAATAGATAAAAGCGGTAAAAAAAGGAAGTTAGATATAAAGTTTATTTATAAAAAAGATGGAACAAAACTTGAAGAAATATTGAGGGAGGGATATTTGTGTTATTTAAGAAATTTAAAAGTAAAATGATTTGCTTTTTTGATGTATTGATGGTAACATGGCATCGTGAGGTATTGGTATTGCGTAAATTAGAATTGGAGGAAATTATTATGCAATATAAAAATACCAATAACAGTATTATGAATTCGTTTAATATGGAGGGGCTTCATTAATGGAATATATTTGTGGTGCTTATGATAGATTATCTGATGCCGACAATAAAGTTGATGAAAGTTCATCTATTCAAAGTCAAAAAATCATAATTGATTCTTTTGCAAAATTTAATAACCTAAAAATATATAGGCATTATGTTGATGATGGTTATTCTGGTGGTAACTTTGATAGACCCGCTTTTCAAGAAATGATTGAAGATATTGAAAAAGGAAAAATTAATTGTGTTATTACAAAAGATTTATCAAGACTTGGTCGTGAAATGTATAAAACTGGTAAATATATAGAAGAATACTTTTTAGAAAAAGGTGTTAGATATATTGCAATTAATGATTCTTATGATTCTAATATCGGTGATTCAATGCTTGGAATTAGATTAAGTGTTAATGATTTATATTTAAGAGATGTATCTAAAAAAGTAAAAACTGCTCTTAGAGCAAAACAAAACCATGGCGATTATATCGGTTCATTTCCATTATACGGATATGTAAAAGATCCAAATGATAGACATAAATTAATTGTTGATGAGGAAGTTAGATATATAATAGAACTGATATATGATTTAGCATTAGAGGGAAAAAGTCCTAACAAAATAGCAGAATACTTAACTTTAAAAAAGATACCTATACCTATTGTTCATAAGGGCGAGCCTAGAGGAAAAAATGTTGTAGAAAATGATGGCTTCGGTATATGGAAAAGACAAACAGTTAAAGGAATACTAACAAATCAAATGTATATAGGAAATATGGTACAAAATACTCACAATAAAATTAGTTATAATTCAAAGAAACTAAGAAAAACATCACAAGACGAATTAATCATTGTTAAAGGAACTCATGAGGGAATAATATCAAAAGATACATTTGATAAGGTTCAAGAACTATTAGATAGTAAATCAACAACTTGGGTTACTGAGCATCAAATGGATTACTTATTAGGCGGTATGCTTTATTGCCATGAATGTGGACGCAATATAAGAATAAGTGAAGATGTCCTAAAATCTGGTGTAAGGCATTATACTCAATGTAATTTATATACTAGAAAAGGAAAATTTGGAATCTGTTCATCTCACAGAATAAATTATGATTGGCTTGAAGAAGATGTTATAGAGTATTTGCAAGATATATGCGAAAGATTTTGCAAATATTATGATTTTAACGAAATAGAAGATAATTCAGAAAATATTGTTATTAAAAATATAAAAGAAATAAATAAAAAAATCGAAAGATTAAATAATCTATTAAATTCTCATAAATCCACCATAGATAATTTATATATGGACAAGATTAAAGGCTTAGTCGATGAAGAAATGTATAAAAGAATTTACGACAAAACAAACAAAGAAATAACTAGAATTAATATGGAATTAGAAGAATTAAACAAGAAAAAGGAAGTTAATGAAAATCAAACATTAGATAGCACTAATTTTAAAAGATGCAAAAATTCAGTTTTAGATTATATGTCTTTAAAAACTCCTACTAAAGATCAAATAAAAAGACTTGTAAATAGAATTGAAATTGACAAAGATAAAAAAGTATATGTTTATTTAAAATTTCCAGAGCTATTAGAAGAAATTTAATTTTTCAGTTATTTTGAAACATTACTATCATTTTTCAGTTACTTTGTAATGTTTCCTATATAAAATAAGTTGTATTTGCAATACTTAGGGTTAAACATTTAGATGGGAGAAAATAATAATCTCTCATTTTTCCTTTATTTTAAATGATTTATGGACTTTTACAAGAAATAGATAAATCAAAAATTAAGAAAAAATTTAAGAAAATACAAAAAATACAGTAATTTTTATCATGTTTTTTAACGATACATTGATGGGAGAAAAAAGTTAATTAGAATCTATAAACGCTAAAAATTGAGATATATGTATAATTATAAAAGTCGCTATAAGATGAAAGGCTTAAGTGTTTATGGAGAACCTAATTTTAGTATTTTACATAAATTAGATAAGTTTATTAATATAAATAAAGATACAAGTATTTTAATAGTTAATGCAAAAGATGGAATATACACTCTACCATTTGCTAAAAAAAGTAAGTATATTATTTGTTATGAAGAAAATAAAGATTTACTTTATGGTGGAATTATTGATAATTTTTATTCTGTTGGATTAGTAAATAGATTGAAATGCAATAAGTTAGATTCTAATGTTATTATTCATAATTCAAATTACTATGAAGAAGAACATCAAGAAAAATATGATTTAGTACTCTCTATTAGAACAATTCAAGATAAAGTAAATGATATATACAAAATTAAAGAAAAATTTTATAAGTTATTAAATAGTGTTAAAGATAATGGATATTTATACTTGAATTATTATTTAGATGAAGATTATGAAGTAAGTGGTCTTCAAAAGATAATGCCAAAAGAACTACTTAATTTAATTGATTTAAATAAATGGAATATTGTTTATTACAGAGAAAATATAAATAGAAAAACAATTCATAATAAACATCCATATCATAATAGAAAACATAGTCATAAATTAGGTTATTTATTACTTCAAAAGACTCCTAATATTAAGACAAAAAGAATACTTAATAGAACTTATAAAAAAGGCAGTATATTTGGAGAGCCTGATCAGCAAGTATATGATTATATTAATTTTTTTAAAACAAGATATAATACTATACTTGATTGTTTAGTAGTAGATGCTAATGATGGTAAGAATGTCTTTCCATTTGCAAGAAATAACTTTAATGTCACTTGCTATGAAGATAATGAAATTTTATTAAATGGTGGTATATTTAATCATACTTATACTATTGGATTAAATAAAAGAATTGTTGATTCCAAGCTTAATAATATAACAGTTAAAAACTTAAATTATTATGAAGTTAAAGAAATTAAAAAATATGATTTTGTATATGTCAGTCTAGCTTTAAATCTAGAAAAAAATAAACATATTTCTATTAAAGATAAGGTTAGAAAATTAAAGTCTAGTGTTAAAGTAGATGGTTATTTATATATTTATTATGAATTAATGATAGATAATAAAGAAAAATCTAATTCTTATTTAAAATTTAATGAAATGAGAACTTATTTTGATTTAGAAGATTGGCAACTACTCTATATTTGTGAAAGGCAAAAGAAATCAAGTAATATTAATACTATTACAAATAGTTATATCTTTGCTCGAAAGAAAAATAATCGTAAGAAATATAA
>ERZ779877.3035-NODE-3035-length-11347-cov-5.034538_pt1 | contig 11347 bp, 10 predicted proteins | sample MGYA00511556_ERZ779877 | MGnify/ENA primary metagenome ERZ779877 (study PRJEB29588, sample SAMEA2159338) | human gut metagenome | biome: human gut; feature: human-associated habitat; material: faeces | place: Denmark | collected 2008/2010 ... | reverse complement strand
ATATTAATGAATTATAAAATAAGAGGAGAAATTAAAATGCAAACATATTTAATCACCGGTGGAGCCGGTTTCATTGGTTCACATTTAGCGGACAAACTTTTAAAGGAAGGCAATAAAGTAATAGTTGTAGATAATTTTTGTGATTTCTATAACCCAAAAATCAAAGAGGATAATGTTAAGCATAATTTGAATAATGCTAATTACACATTAAAAAGAATTGATATTAGAAATAGAGAGGAACTTGCTAAAGCATTTGATGAAGCAAATGTTGATGTAGTTATTCACTTAGCTGCTATGGCAGGTGTTAGACCTTCTATTGATAACCCAATCTATTATCAAGAAGTAAACTGTGTTGGAACACAAAATATTTTAGAGGAAATGAAAGCACATAATGTTAAAAAGTTAGTTATGGCATCTTCTAGTAGTGTATATGGAAATTGCAAGGAAGTTCCTTTTAAGGAAGATATGGTTGTTGATTTTGCAATTAGCCCTTATGCAGCAACTAAAAAAGCCAATGAAGTTATGACACATGTTTACCATAAGTTGTTTGATTTTAATGTTATAATGCTTAGATTTTTCACAGTGTTTGGACCTAGACAAAGACCAGATTTAGCAATTAATAAGTTTACAAGATTAATGTTAAATAATGAGCCAATTCCAATGTTTGGAGATGGTACAACATCAAGAGATTATACATATGTAGAGGATATTGTAAGTGGAATTGAAAAATCTATAGAGTATGTTAATAATAATAAAGATGTATATGAAATTCTAAATTTAGGAAACTCATCACCAGTTTCTTTAAAGGAAATGATAGATACTATTGCAGAAGTTTTAAATAAAACACCAAATATTGAGGAACTACCAATGCAACCAGGAGATGTTGAAAGAACTTTTGCAGATATTTCAAAAGCAAACAGGCTAATTGGATATGAACCAAAAACTTCTTTCAAACAGGGTATTGAAAATTTTGTAAAATGGTATATAATAAACAAAGAGCTATATTAAAATAAATAAGTAGTAATGGAGGTATTTTATGAAAATAGCAATAGCAGGAACAGGATATGTAGGCTTGTCTTTAGCAACATTGTTAAGTCAAAAAAATGAAGTAGTAGCACTAGATGTTATTCCAGAAAAGGTAGAAAAAATTAATAATCGTATTTCACCAATTGAAGATAAGGAAATACAAGAATTTTTTAAAGATAAAAAATTAAATTTAAAAGCAACTTTAGATTATAAAGAAGCTTTTGAAGGAGCAAAGTTTGTTATAATTAGCACTCCAACAAATTATGATGATGTAAAGAATTACTTTGATACATCTAGCGTTGAAGATATTATTCAAAAAGTTAAATCAATGAATATTGAAACAACAATGGTTGTTAAATCAACCATACCAGTTGGTTTTATAAGTGCAATGAAAGAAAAGTATGGAATAGATAATATAATGTTTAGCCCAGAATTTTTAAGAGAAGGTCATGCTTTATATGATAATTTATATCCATCAAGAATTATTGTAGGAGAGAAATCAAAAAGAGCAGAAGAATTTGCCAATCTTTTGAAAGATGCATGCTTAAAAGAAGATGTTCAAATTAAATTTATGAATTCAACGGAAGCAGAGGCTGTTAAACTTTTTGCAAATACATATTTAGCATTAAGAGTAGCATACTTTAATGAATTAGATACTTATGCAGAAATAAAAGGGCTTAATACAAAGGACATTATAGAAGGTGTGTGCTTAGACCCAAGAATTGGAACACATTATAATAACCCATCATTTGGATATGGTGGATATTGCTTACCAAAAGATACAAAGCAATTAAAAGCAAACTATAAAGATGTTCCAGAAAACTTGATAAGTGCAATAGTTCAAAGTAATACTACAAGAAAAGACCATATTGCAGAAACAATTATAGCAAGAAAACCAAACATTGTTGGAATATATAGATTAACAATGAAAAGTGGTTCAGATAATTTTAGATCTAGTGCAATACAAGGAATAATGAAAAGAATAAAGGCTAAAGGTATAGAAGTTGTAGTATATGAGCCAACATTAAAAGAAGACGAATTTTTCAATAGCAAAGTTATAAGAGACTTAGATGAATTTAAAAAGATGTCTGATGTTATAGTTGCAAATAGAATGAATTCAGACTTAGAAGTAGTAAAAGAAAAGGTATACACAAGGGACTTATTTGCTAGGGATTAAAATTGAGGAGGAATGCAAATGGGCAAAGGAAAAAGAATGAAAGAAGATAAAAAATCAATGAAAAGTGGAAATAAAAAAACACCATTATTATTTAAGCTAATAACATTGGCATACTTAGTAATTACAATTATTTTCTTTGTATCAATAATTAAAATGAACATGTTGCCAGGAAAATATGTGCTTATATTTAGCCTAGTGGAGCTTATATTAACAATACTTGTAACATTAGGACTTTGGAAACCAAAGAAACTTTGCAAAACAAATGTAATTTGTACGATTATTGCAATTATACTTTCAGTTGTATACATATTTGCAACAAATTATGCAAATGTAACTATGAAGTTCTTGAAAAATATGGTTAAAGAAGCATTAGAAACAGAGGAATATTATGTAGTTGTTCAAAAAAACAGCCAATACAATAAACCAATAGACCTTAAAGGTAAAGAAATTTTAATGTTCAAAATTGAAGAAGATGTTAAAAAGGATATTATAGATAAAGCAAAGGCAACACTTGTAGAAAAAGAAAGCTTGTCAGAAGTAGGAAGTAACTTAATAGAAGGATATGCAGATGCAATAGCTGTTAGTTCATCACAATATGATATGCTGGATGAGGAAATAAAGGATTTTAAAGCTAATACTAAAATAATTCATACTTCTACTCATGTAATTAAAACAGCAAGTATAGATGATACACAATCAAGATACAATGTTGAAGGTAAAGCTTTTAACATATATATTACAGGAATAGATACATCAGGAAATATAAGCAATGTTGCAAGAAGTGATGCAAATATTATTGCTACAGTAAATCTAAATACACATGAAATACTACTTACATCAATACCTAGAGATTACTATGTTACTCTTCATAGATATGGTGCAAAGGATAAACTAACACACTCTGGTATATATGGAGTAAACGAAACAGTTACAACAGTTGAAGATTTATTAGATATTGATATAAGCTATTATGTAAGAGTAAACTTTACAACAGTAATTAAATTAGTAGATGAACTTGGAGGAATTGAAGTAAACTCAGATTATGCTTTTACTGCGAATGGAACAAATTATAGTTTTAAGAAAGGTATTAATTACTTAAATGGAAAGGAGGCTCTAGCCTTCAGCAGAGAAAGATATTCATTTGAAGATGGAGATAATCAAAGGGTTAAAAATCAACAAAAAGTAATATCTGCAATTATAGATAAGGTAACAAGTAGCACAACAATATTAACCAAATACACAAGTATATTAAATGCATTAGAAGGAAGCTTCCAAACAAATATAGGTCAAGATGAACTAAGTAAAATTGTAAAAGATCAATTAAACTCAATGCCATCATGGACAATAAAGAGTAATTCTCTAACAGGAACAGGAGATTATGCTTCAACATACTCAATGGGAAGTCAAGAACTATATGTTATGAGACCAGATGAAACATCAGTAAAAACAGCAACACAAAAAATTAATGAAGTTTTAGGTAAATAAACCAATAAAAAGTAGTGGCAAACAAGCCACTACTTTTCGTGCAAATAAACTTGTAAAACTATTGCAATAAAGCTAAGTTTAGTATATAATTATTTGTGATATTTTAGGAAAGAAGGGGAATAAATGTCTAACAAAATTTATTCTATTGATGAATTAAAAACAATATTAGCAAAAATTTTAAAAGATACAGTAGTTGAAAAAGCAATTCTATTTGGCTCTTATGCAAAAAATTGCCCAACGGAAACAAGCGATATAGATTTAATAATTGATAGCAACGGTAAATTATTAAACATTAATTTTTATGGCTTGCTTGAAGAATTAGTAGAGCAACTAAATAAAAACATAGATTTATTTGAAATTACAGAAATTCAAAAAGATAGTGACATATATAAAAATATACAAAAAGAGGGGGTAGTTTTATATGAAAAGTAAGGACAACGATGCTTGTGCTATGGGGTTGGAATTGAAGGATGTTTGCAAGAGTTTTGGCACTAAAGAAGCGGTTAAGCATTTAAGCCTTACAATAGATAAGCCAGGTGTTTATGGACTTTTAGGTACAAACGGTGCAGGAAAAACAACAACAATAAGAATGATATTAGGAATAATAAAAAGAACTTCTGGAACAATTACTTGGAATGGAAAAGAAGTTACAAGGGAAAACGTAAACTTTGGATATATGCCAGAAGAAAGAGGAGTATACCCCAAAACAAAGATTTTTGACCAATTAATGTATTTTGCAAGACTTAAAGGTATGAAAGTAAAAGATGCTACAGAAGCAATAGATTATTGGTTAAAAAGATTAGATATGGAAGAATACAGAAACATGCTTGCTGAAAAGCTATCAAAGGGCAACCAACAAAAAATTCAGTTTATAATAGCTGTAATGAATGACCCAGAATTAATAGTTTTAGATGAACCTTTTAGTGGCTTAGATCCAGTAAACACAGAAATGCTTAGCAAGGTTGTAGAAGAGCTTGTAAGCAAAAACAAATACATAATAATGTCTAGTCACCAGATGTCATCAATTGAAGAGTTTTGCTCTAACCTAACTATACTAAATAGAGGAAATACAGTTCTACAAGGAAACTTAGAAGAAATTAAAGAAAGCTATCCATCAGAAAAGATAGAAATTATAAGTAAAGATAATATTGAAGACATAATCAAAAATCAAGGTTTAGAAATATTAGAAAACAGAGAAAACCATTACTTAGTTAGAATTAAAGAACAAACAGAAGGACAGAATTTATTTAAGAAATTAGCAGAAAACAATATAAATTTAAGTAAGTTTGAATTTAAAAAACCTACTTTAAATGAAATTTTCATAGAAAAGGTAGGTGCATAAAATATGAGAAATCTTGGCGTTGTAACATCATTTACAATTAATGAAATGGTAAAAAGAAAATCATTTATAATTTCTACAATAGTAATTTTACTAATGATAGTTATTGCATTTAATATACCAAATATAATGCAGAAGTTTGATGCAAATGGAAATGAGAACTTATTAATCTTAGACCCAGAGAACTTATTTGAAGGACAAATTGAAAACTTAAATGAACTTAATTTAGGATACCAATTTAATGTATTAAATGAAGATTTAAGCGAAGATGAAATAAAACAAAAGGTTGAAAATGATTTCGATGCATGCATTAAATTTACAAAAGGTGAAAATGCTAATGTTAAAATGGAATATATAGTTGAAAGTGCAGCGATGAACTATGGAGAAATTCCACAAACTCTAGTTGCAACATTTACAAACCTATATAGCAATGTTCAAATTACAAAATTAAACTTAACACCAGAACAGTTACAAGCAATAGAACCACAACTTGAAACAAGCCTTGTCGAAACAGATGAAAATGCAGCAAAAGGAAATGTATTTATAATGATGATGATATCAATAGTACTATTCTATGCAGTATTTTTCTGTGCGGGTCAAGTTTCAACAGCAATTACAACAGAAAAAACATCTAAAATAATTGAAACACTTGTTACATCAACAGATTCTAAAACAATAGTACTTGGAAAAACAATAGGTATTGGTATAGTTGGGCTAATACAAGTAATACTAATGATAGTTGTAGCACTTGTTTCAGCAAAATTTTGCATGGACCCAGAAGTGTTAAATTCAATATTTGATGTATCAGCAATAACACCAACACTATTTATTATAACTTTAGTTTACTTCTGCTTAGGATATGGACTATATTCATTATTCTTTGCATTAACAGGAGCAACAGTAAGTAAACCAGAAGATGTGCAATCTGCAAATGGTCCAGTAAGCTTTATTGCTGTAATAGGCTTTTACTTAGCATATTTCTCAATGATGAACCCAAGCAGTGAATTAAATAAAGTTGCAGGAATAGTTCCAATATCATCACCATTTTGTATGCCACTTAGAATAATGATGGGCACAGCAACAACTAGCGAAATTTTAATATCAATTGCAGTATTAGTTGTTTCAACAATTTTAGTAGCGATGATAGCAATAAAAGTATATTCATCAACAATTTTAAACACAGGTGCAAAACTTAGCTTAAGAGATGCTATAAAAATGGCAAAAGAAAATAAAGAATAGGAGAGATTTAAATGATTAAAAAAGTTGCAATTATTACAAATGGGGGCGATTGCCCAGGACTAAATGCTGTTATAAGAGCAATAGTAAAAACAGCAGAAACAAACGGAGTAGAATGTTATGGCTATATTGAAGGATATAAAGGACTTTACAAAAATGAGTATATTAAATTAGAATCAAATGGAAGTGCTTCTGGATTATTACACAGAGGTGGAACAATAATTGGTTCATCAAATAGCACAAACCTTTTCAATTTAAAGGTTGAAGAAAACGGACAAACAGTATATAAAGATGTTTCAGATGAATGTATAGAAAATGTAAGAAAAGCAGGATTTGATTGCATTTTTACATTAGGAGGAGACGGAACACAAAAATCTGCAAGAGACTTTTCAACAAAAGGATTAAATATAATTGGCGTTCCAAAAACAATAGATAATGATGTAGCACATTGTGAAATAACATTTGGATATAATACAGCTGTATCAGTTGCAACAGAAGCACTAGATAGATTGCATTCAACAGCAGAATCACATCACAGAGTAATGGTACTTGAAGTAATGGGACGTTACGCAGGTTGGATAGCACTAGAATCTGCAATAGCAGGAGGTGCAGATGTAGCCTTAATTCCAGAAATTCCATATGATATAAACAAAGTTGTTGAAAAAATAAATCAAAGAAGAGCAGCAGGTAAAAAGTTTAGCATAGTAGTAGTATCTGAAGGTGCAAAACCAAAAGATGGAGAAATGGTAGTTAAGAAAACATTAGATGACGGAAAAGGACTAGACAACGTACGTTTAGGTGGAATTGGAGAAAAAGTAGCAGAAGATATAGAAGCTTTAACAGGAGTTGCATCAAGAAACACAACCTTAGGATATGTACAAAGAGGTGGAACACCAACTGCATTTGATAGAGTATTATCAACAAAATATGGATACAAAGCAATGGAACTTGCATTAGCAGGAACATTTAATGTGTTAGTAACATTACAAGGCGGAAAGCTTGGATATGTACCACTAGAAGAAGTAGTAGGTAACAACAAGGAAATAGGTGCAAGATCAGGTGGAACAGCAAACACAAATATAAAAACAATACAACCAGATGATGACCTAATGAAGGTAGCAAGAAACTTAGGAATATGTGTAGGAGATTAATTGGAAGGAGAACAAAATGATAGACTTTAAAGAAAATATAGCACAAAAAATATCTGAAGTTACAAATATTGATAAAGAAGAATTAAAAACATATATAGAAATACCACCAAATAGCGATTTAGGGGATTATGCATTTCCATGCTTTAAATTAGCCAAGAGTTTAAGAAAAGCACCACCAGTAATTGCAAGCGAAATTAAAGAAGCAATAAAACTTGATGATGGAAGTATAGAAAAAATTGAAATTGTTGGTGGATATCTGAATATATATATAAATAAAGCATCACTTGCAGAAACTGTTTTAAAAGAAGTTGCTCAACAGCAGGAAAAATATGGGTCAAGTAATATTGGTATGGGCAAAAATGTGGTAATAGATTACTCAGCACCAAACATTGCAAAACCATTCCACATAGGACATTTACGTTCTACAGTAATTGGAGGAGCTTTATACAAAATATATAATTTCTTAGGATATAACAGCGTTGGAATAAACTATTTAGGAGACTGGGGCTTACAATTTGGTAAGGTAATGGCAGGTTATGATATGTGGAAAGATGAATATGACTTTTCACAAAGTGAAATTCAAGCAATTTTAAAAATCTATGTAAGATTTTGCCAAGAGGAAAAGGAAAAACCAGAACTTACTGAACTTGCAAGGGAATACTTCAAACGACTAGAAGATGGAGAAGAAAAAGAAGTAGAAACTTGGAAATGGATAAGAAGAATAAGCCTAGAAAACTATCAAAAAACATACAATTTATTAAACTCAAAATTTGATTCGTATAATGGAGAATCATACTACAATGATAAAATGAATGCAGTTGTAGATGAACTAAGAGAAAAAGGTTTGCTAAAAGAATCTGAAGGAGCACAAGTTGTTGATTTATCTGAATATGATATGCCACCATGCATAATAATTACATCAGCAGGAACAACAATTTATGCAACAAGAGATTTAGCATCATTAAAAGATAGAATAAATAAATACGACTTTGATAAAGCAATTTATGTAGTTGGAAATGAGCAAAGATTACATTTTAAGCAAGTATTCAAAGTACTTGAATTAATGGGATACCCAGAATATGCAAGAAAATGCGAACATGTACCATTTGGCTTAGTTGTAGATAAAGATGGAGAGAAAATAGGCTCAAGAAAAGGAAACTCAGTATTCCTAGAAGACATATTAAAAGAAGCAATTCAAAAGGTTGAAAAAATAATAGACGAGAAAAACCCAGGCTTAGAAGATAAAGGAGAAGTAGCAAGAAAAGTTGGTGTTGGAGCAATAATATTTAATGATTTATCAAACAGCAGAATAAAAGATGAAATATTCGACTGGGATATGTTACTTAACTTCCAAGGAGAAACTGGACCATACATTCAATACATATATGTTCGTACAAGAAGTTTACTAGAAAAAGCAGGATATGTACCTGATTTGGAGAATATTAATTTTAGCAAACTTCAAGAAAAAGAAGCAGTTGAAACACTAAAACTGTTATATAGATTTAATGAATTTGTAACATTAGCTGCAGATAAAAACGAACCATCAATTATTTCAAGATACTTAATAGACCTTGCAAAAGCATATAGTTCATTCTATAATGAGAATAAAATATTATCTGATGACCTTGAAGAAAGAGATTCAAGATTATATTTAGTAAATATGGTTGGAAATATACTTAAGAAAGGAACTTATTTGCTTGGTATTGAAATGCCAAATAAAATGTAGTGAACAAATAATAATTTTAAGAATATAAATATAGCAAATAATAAGAAAGAGGTAAAAATATGAGCATAAGAGAAAAAGATAAGTTAGATTTAGAATTAATGAGCTATACTGATATAGCATATGAAATTATTAAGGAAGATAAAAAACAGTATAATACTCCAAATTTATTTAGAGAAGTATGTAATTTACTTGAATTATCTGAAGCTGAATTTGAAGCAAAAATAGGAGACTTTTTTACAGCACTTACAACAGATAAAAGATTTATTTTAATAGATAGTGTTAATTGGGATTTAAAAGAAAATCATGTTGTAAAAGTAGTTGTTGATGATGGTGAAGATGATGCAGTAGATGTAGTAGACGATGAAGAAGAAAGTGAAGATGAAGAAGAAGAAACAACTGATGAAGATGACGCGATAGAAGATGATTATACAGATGAATCAGATGATGATTACATGGAAGATGATTTAGAAGATTTAAATATAGTTGATGAAGACGATATAGAAGAGTAGGTGAAAAAATGATAGATAGATTAGAAGCAACTTTAGAAAAGTACAATAGTTTAACAGAAGAACTTAGTAAACCAGAAGTTTTAAGTGATGTAAAAAAGATGACTTCACTATCTAAAGAACAAGCATCACTTGCAGATATTATTGAAAAATATAAAGAATATAAAAAAGTTGTTAGTGATATTAACGATGCAAAAGAAATGCTAGATGATAAAGAAATGGCTGCATTTGCAAAAGAAGAAATATCAAGACTTGAAACAGAAAAAGAAAATTTAGAAAAAGAACTTGAAGTACTATTACTTCCAAAAGATCCTAACGATGACAAAAATACTATAGTTGAAATAAGAGGTGCTGCAGGTGGGGATGAAGCAAATCTTTTTGCAGGAGACTTATTTGAAATGTATAGTAGATATGCAGAAAATATGGGATGGAAAATAGAAATAATAAATGCTGTGGAAGGAACAAGTGGTGGATATTCACAAATAGAATTCATGGTTAAGGGAGAAAATGTATACTCAAAACTTAAATATGAATCAGGAACACATAGAGTTCAAAGAGTTCCAAGTACAGAATCACAAGGAAGAGTTCATACATCAACTGCGACAGTTGCAGTACTTCCAGAAGTAGAAGATATAGATATAGAAATAAAAGATAGTGATATAAGAGTAGATGTATATAGAAGTAGTGGTGCAGGAGGACAAGGAGTAAATACAACAGATAGTGCAGTTAGAATAACGCATTTACCAACAGGGATTGTAGTAACTTGTCAAAATGAAAGAAGTCAGCTTAAGAACAAAGAACAAGCTATGGTAGTATTAAAATCAAAATTATATGCACTAGAAGAACAGAAAAAACTAGAAGAATCAGAAGAATATAAAAAAGGTCAAAGTTCAATTAACTTTGGTTCACAAATAAGAAGTTATGTAATGCACCCATATTCAATGGTCAAAGATCATAGAACAAATTATGAAACAAGTAATGTTTCTAAAGTATTAGATGGTGATATTGATGAATTTATAGAAAGTTATTTGAATATGAGTAAAGAATAAATGGAGGAGTAAAATGGAGTTTATTAGAATTAGAGATGTAGAAAAAACTTATCCTACTGGTGTAACTGCATTATACGGACTTAACCTAGAAATAAAAAAAGGTGATTTCGTATTTATAATAGGTGCATCAGGTAGTGGTAAATCAACACTTATAAAGATGCTTTATAGAGAAGAAAAAGCAAGTAGTGGAGAAATAATAATTGGAGGAGTAAAGGTTGGTAAACTTAAAAATAGAAAAGTTTATAAACTAAGAAGAAAACTTGGTGTAGTATTCCAAGACTTTAAATTATTACCAAAACTTACTGCATATGAAAATGTAGCATTTGTACTTGAAATGTTTGGTTATGATAAAAAAGAAATAAGAAAGAAAACATTAAAAGCACTTGATTTGGTAGGATTAAAAGAAAAAGTAAAAAGTTATCCACATGAATTATCAGGTGGAGAACAACAAAGGGTTGCAATTGCAAGAGCAATAGTTAATGCACCAAAGTTGTTAATATGTGATGAACCAACTGGGAATTTGGACCCAGATACATCATTAGAAATAATGAAAGTACTAGAAGTTATTAATAATTTAGGTACAACAGTAATAGTAGTTACACATGATAGAGATATAGTTAATCGTATGAAGAAAAGGGTTTTGTATATTGAA
>ERZ779877.3032-NODE-3032-length-11356-cov-16.516680_pt1 | contig 11356 bp, 9 predicted proteins | sample MGYA00511556_ERZ779877 | MGnify/ENA primary metagenome ERZ779877 (study PRJEB29588, sample SAMEA2159338) | human gut metagenome | biome: human gut; feature: human-associated habitat; material: faeces | place: Denmark | collected 2008/2010 ... | reverse complement strand
GGCTTTTTTTTTTTTTTTTTTTCGGTTAAAATGGATATGTAATATAAAATATCTGTGCGTGATATTGTAATGGAGATGATGTTAAATGAAGAAAAAATATATTATATTATCAATAATTGTTTTAGTTTTATTAATTACATTTGTTACAAGTTTTAATTATTTTAAAACTTCAAATAATTATGTTGAAGATAGTGTTAATAATCAAACTAAAATAATTAAAGGAATATCCATGAATTTAGAACAAACAGCTGGAGCAGGAGATTATAAAACAGTTACACAGAGTAGTTGGCCAACGGAAGGATATAAATTTAATACAGAATTATCTAGATGTGAAAATGGTTCAACATTAAGTTGGGATGATAGTAAAAAGGCAGTTGTTATGAATGGCAATGTTTCTGATAAGTGTTATGTGTATTTTGATAAAGTGTTAACATTAGCAAATTATGTTATTTCACAATATACAGGTATTCAAGGAGAAAATTCTTTATATTACCATGATAGTAATTTAGCTAATGGAGTTGGCGATAATTCATATAGATATGCAGGAGCAAGTGATAGCGTGAATAATTATATTTGCTTAGGTTCAGATGCTGCCACATGTCCAGATGACAATTTATTTAGAATAATAGGAGTATTTGGAGCCCAAACAAAAGTAATAAGAGCAAAATCAGTTGGTAATCAAAAATGGGATACATCATCATCAAATAAATGGTCAAGTTCAAGTTTAAATACATACCTAAATGGAACATATTTGACAAGTTTAGGAACGTTAAAGAATAAAATAGCAACAACAACATGGAAAGTTGGAGGTGGAACACCCGCGAATATAAGTGAAGTAGTACCGGCAACAGCATATAAAAATGAAGTAGGAAGTAGTGCATCACGTACAATAGTAAATAAAAAAATAGGATTAATGTATGTAACAGATTATTATTATAGTGCAAGTCCAAGTGCATGGACACTAGTTGGATATAATTCAAGTGATACAACAAAAGACTATAGAGTAGCAAAAACAATAAATTGGTTATATTTAGGTTCTATAGAATGGACTATTTCGTGCCATTCCGGCACTTCGTATAGTGCGTTTGGTGTGGGTAACCTTGGCTATGTTAGCGGCTACTTCGATGTGTCTACTAGCTCTGCTGTTCGTCCGTCCTTCAATCTTGAGTCTTCGGTAAAATATGTATCAGGGTCAGGAAGTATGAGTGACCCTGTGCGAGTAAACTAAGTTAGGACATATTGTTTGTCTAGCGACGAAGGTGCTAGGCAAACTGGGTAAAAAATTATGCTGATGCAAGAAGGATAGCAGTAGGCTATGGTAGAAAAATGACTGTCGTGGCTCGCGGAAGAGTGCGAGGCGGGGCAACTGGTAGCAAAAAAAGTTATTAACAAAAGTATGTAAAAGCATGGCATTGTCCATGTTTTTTTGATATAATTAAGGAAGAATTGAGGTATATAGTATGAATGAAGAAGTAATAAGAAAAGTAAGTGATAAAATTAATTTGAAAGATTATCAAATTAAGAATGTTATTAGTATGCTTAGTGAAGGAGCAACTATTCCATTTATGGCTCGTTATAGAAAAGAAGTAACTGGTAATTTAAATGAAGATGAGTTAAGATTAATTGAAACTGAATATAACTATATGGTTAATTTAGAAAATAGAAAAGAAGATGTAAAAAGATTAATTGATGAAAAGGGTATGCTTACGGAAGAATTAGTTAAAGCAATAAATGAAGCAACTAAGTTAAGTGAAGTTGAAGATATTTATGCTCCATTTAAAGAAAAGAGAAAAACTAAAGGTACGGAAGCAATTAAGTTAGGGTTAGAGCCTTTAGCTAAAATAATTATGAGTTTACCAAATAAGACTAGAGATGAAATTGCTAAAGATTTTATTAATGAAAATGTTAAAAGTATAGATGATGCAATAACTAATGCTGGATATATAATTGCAGACTGGATAAGTGATAAACCTAAGTATCGTAAATCTATTAGAAATTATTATTGGTATAATGGGCTTGTTAAGGGTAAACTTAAAAAAGGTGCTGTTGATGAAGCTAAAACATATGAAATATATTATGATTTTGAGTGTAAAATAACTAATATTAAACCACATCAAGTACTTGCTTTAGCTCGTGCTGATAAAGAAAAAGTTGTAACATATTCACTTAGTTTGGATAAGACTGGTGTTATTAAATATTTAGAAGAACAAGTAATAGGAAATAAAAAATCACCATTAGTTAGTGACATGCAAATGTTTATTGAAGATGCTTGGAAAAGATTATTAGAACCATCTTTAGAGCGAGATATTAAAGCAGAACTTTATGATAAAGCTAGTGAATTTGGAATTGATGAGTTTGGAAATAACTTAGAAAATTTATTACTTACTCCGCCGATTAAAGGTAGTGTAGTGCTTGGATTTGACCCAGCATTTAGAACAGGATGTAAGCTTGCTGTATTAAATGAAAATGGTGATGTGTTAGAAATCGGCGTAATTTATCCACATGAACCTAAAAAAGAAGTGGATATGGCTGAAAAAATAATGTTAGCTTTAATACAAAAACATAATGTTAAGATAATTGCTATTGGTAATGGTACAGCTTCTCGGGAAAGTGAAATGTTTGTTGCTAATTTAATTAAAAAATATAATTTGGATGTTAAATATGTAATTGTTAGTGAAGCTGGTGCTAGTGTTTATTCTGCAAGTGGACTTGCTAAAAAAGAATTTCCTAATTATTCTGTTGAACAAAGAAGTGCTGTTTCAATTGGTAGAAGATTACAAGATGCATTGTCAGAACTTGTTAAGATTGACCCAAAGAGTATTGGGGTAGGTTTATATCAACATGATTTGAAACAAAAAGAGTTAGATGATGAGCTTAGTTTTGTTGTAAGTAAAGTTGTTAATGAAGTAGGTGTTAATTTAAATAATGCTAGTGATAGTATTTTAAATTATGTTTCTGGTTTAAATAAAAAAGTCATTGGTAAAATGCAAGAATATAAAAAGAAAAATGGGGGATTTAAATCACGTGAAGAATTAAAGAAAGTTGCAGGTATGGATGATAAAATATTTGAACAATCAGCTGGTTTCTTAAGAATATTTGGAAATAATCCTTTAGATAAAACTAATATCCATCCAGAAGATTATGAAATTGTTAATAAAATACTAAGTGATAATAACATTGATGTAAAGTTAGTTGGTACTAAAGAAATAGAAGATAGTTTAAATAATATTAAAGATGTTGTTAGTAGATATAATATTTCTAATGAATTATGGGATATGATTAAAAATAACTTAGTTAATGGTGTAATAGACCCAAGAGATGAAATAAAACAAATGACATTAAGAAGTGATGTATTAACTATTGATGATTTAGAAGTAGGTATGAGCTTAGAAGGTACAGTTAGAAATGTAACTGCTTTTGGGGCTTTTGTAGATATTGGGCTTCATGATGATGGACTTGTGCATATTTCTAAAATGAGTAAATCATTTGTAAAACATCCAAGTGAAATACTTAAAGTTGGAGATATAATAACAGTGTATGTTTGTGGAATAGATAAAGAAAAAGGTAGAGTTAATTTATCATTAATAGAGGAGTAAGTAAATGAAGTTGTTTAAATTAATTAAGTTATTAATTGTTATAATAGTTGTTGGTGGTTTATTCTTGTTACTTACTAATAAGACTTTTGTTTATGATACATATAAAAGTGATGATGTAAAGGAAGGTATACCTATTAGTAGGTTTATGTATGTAAGAGAGAATAATTTAGATGTAACATTTTATACTTTTGTAAGTGTAGAAAAGTTAGAAAGTGCTAAAGATGAATACTTAAAAACATTAGATGAGTGTTATGGAAAATATTACTATGATAAAGATAATGATATTACAATAACTAATTATGAAATAAAAAGTAATAAATATTATAAAGAAGTAAATATTAGTTATGTAAAGGATAATTATTGTAGTAGTGAATATAAGTTAAGTGATATGTGGGTTTATGAATATAATAGTTTAAGTGCTTATTTAGATGGTGATATAAGTGAAAAAGCTATGAGTAGTTTAATAGATAAAGTTTATAATAGTAAAAGAGTAGAACCTGTTGTAAGTGATTATAAAAATGAATATAGTTTTAAAGTAAATTGTGATAAAAATAAAGAACCATATACCCTAGTATTTGAAGATTTTGGGGATAATCAATTAATTGTAAAAAAAGAAGTAGATGGTAAGTTAATTTTTGCTGTTTATGAAATAAATAATGTAAGAAGTTATTTAGGAGGTTTAAGTGAAATTAAGTAAGAAAGATATTAAATTGTTAATACTTTATACAGTTTTATTAGTATTTAGTTTTGTTTATATTAAGTATTTGTATGTTGGTTTAAGATATGTTATTAAGATATTTATGCCATTTATAATAGGTTTAATGATAGCATTTGTTTTAAATGTATTAGTTTGTGTTATTGAGAATAAATGGTTTAAAAGGTTAAAATGGAGTAGTAGTGTTAAACGAGGTATTAGTTTAACTATATCTATATTGTTAGTAATTGGGTTCTTTATATTATTAATGCTTTTAATTATACCTAACTTACAAGATACTATTGTGATATTTGCTGAAAATATACCTGATTATTTAAGTAATTTAAAAGATGTATTAGTTAAGTTTAATATATCTGATAATGTTATTAGTGATATAATGATTACTTTAAATAATTTAGGAGATAGTGCTAGGGATTATGTTATTAATAATAGTGGTAAAGTTATTGAAGTTACTTTTGGTATTGCTAGTAATGTTGTTAATACTTTTGTTAATGTGTTTATTGGAATTGTTTTTGCAATATATTTCTTAGTTGATAAAGAAAAAATCAGTAAGCAAGTAGTTAAAATTATGGATGCTTATTTACCAAAGAAAAGCATAAAAAAAATAAAAGATATTGCTAGTTTATCAAATAAAGTGTTTGCTAATTTTGTTAGTGGTCAATGTTTGGAAGCTATTATTATTGGTGTGTTATGTTTCTTTGGTATGATTATTTTAAGGCTTCCTTATGCTGGTGCTATTTCAGTTTTAGTAGGATTTACAGCATTAATACCAGTTTTTGGAGCATTTATTGGAACAATTTTAGGAGCTTTCTTAATATTTATGATAAATCCTTTAGAAGCAATTATATTTGTTATATTTATTATTGTTTTACAACAACTTGAAGGTAATTTGATTTATCCTCATGTGGTTGGTAAGTCTGTAGGACTTCCTGGTATTTGGGTTTTAGTTGCTGTAACTGTTGGTGCAAGTATTAATGGAGTTTTAGGAATGCTTTTAAGTGTTCCTTTGGCATCAATAATGTATAGTATATTAAAAACAGATGTTAATTTAAAAATAAAAAGTACAAGGGATTAAGTCTTGTACTTTTTTTGAAGAACATCCAAAGGTCATGCTTTTTGGTAAAAATATGAAAAAGAGATGTTCTTCTTAATATAATTATATTTTATTATTGATATAATGTCAAATTATATTTGAAAAAAATTGTGATTTTTAGTAAAAATATTAACTTATTTTGATATTTATTTAATTTTGTTATATAATATGAGTGTGTTTTCTGGTTAGAAAAATAATAAATAAAAGCTGGACAAGGCTTTTGTTATAATTATGCTTTTCTGATGGGAATAAATTATAGTATAAATAGAAAAGAGGTAAATATATGTATAGAGAAGATTTCCCTATGTTAAAACAAGATATTATATACTTTGATAATGGTGCTACAAGTTTAAAGCCCCAATGTGTTATAAATAAAATGACTGAGTATTATGAAAATTATAGTGCTAATGCTCATCGAGGAGATTATGATATTTCTTTTAAAGTAGATGTTGAATATGAAAATGCTCGTGAAGAAGTAAAAAACTTTATTAATGCTAAATCGAAAGAAGAAGTAGTATTTACAAGTGGTACAACAGATTCTTTGAATATGATTGCTAGTGGCTTTTTTGGAAATTTACTAGATGCTGGAGATGAAATTTTAATTACAACTAGTGAACATGCCTCAAATGTTCTACCTTGGTTTAGATTAAGTAAAGATATAGGTTGTGTTGTCAATTTTATTCCGTTAGATGAGTCACTTCATGTAACCATAGATAATGTTAGAAAAAGTATAACTCCGAATACTAAAGTTATTGCCCTTGCTGGTATTACTAATGTTGTTGGTGATATTAGACCAATAAAAGAAATTACTAAACTTGCTCATGAACATGATATATTTGTGGTTGTTGATGGAGCTCAAATGGTTCCGCATTTAAAAACTGATGTTCAAGATTTGGATATTGACTTTTTAGCTTTTTCTGGACATAAAATGCTTGGTCCAACTGGTGTGGGAGTATTATATGGTAAGAAAGAATTACTTGAAGAATTAGAACCTATTAATTTAGGTGGAGGAATGAATGAATCTTTTGATACTGTTGATAGTGTTTATTTGAAAGATTTACCTACAAGACTTGAAGCAGGTACTCCGAATATTGCTGGTGTTATTGGTTTAGGTGAAGCTATTAGATATATTAATAAAATTGGTATGAATAAAATTCATGAAAGAGAATTACATTTAAGAGATTATTTGATTGAAAAATTAATGCCTTTAAGTCATGTTGATATAATTAATTTAGAAGCTGATAGTGGAATTCTAGCATTTAATGTTGATGGAATATTTAGTCAAGATGTTGCTTATTACTTAAATAAATATAATGTTTGTGTAAGAGCAGGTAATCATTGTGCTAAAATACTTAAAAATGCTACAGGGGTTACAAATACTTTACGAGTTAGTTTATTTTTCTATAATACTGAAAAAGAAATTGATGAATTTGTTGATCTATTAAAAAATAAAGAAAAAATAGAAGAGGAAATGATTTAATCTTCTATTTTTTTAGAATTTGATTTTTTTTCAATTGCCTTATGATAAACTTTTAAAACTTCTGATGCAAATACTTCTTTTGAATATTTGTATGTACTGTTTCTTGCATTAGTTGACATATCTTTGTAAAGTTTTTTATCATTCATAAGTTTAAAAATGTAATCTTTAAATTCATTATCATTTTTAAACAAGTATCCATTATAATTTGGTTCAATCATAGCTTTAAATGAGTCATCTTCAATGCAAATAGTTGGTTTTGATGCAGCAAGTCCTTCAATAATTGTGAGACCTTGTGTTTCAGTTTTAGAAAATGATACAATAACATTAAAAGCGTTGAAATATGCTGGAACTAAATCATAGTTTACTTTGTCTGTAAAAATAACATAATCTTCTAAATGTAGTTTTTTGGTTAATTCTTTTAAATTGTCTAAATCTGGTCCTCCACCGACAAGCATAACTTTTATATTTGTGTTTACTTTAATCATTTCTTTAATGTTGTAAAGTAGTTTGTCAAAGCTTTTTTCAGGAGCAATTCTTCCAACTGAACCAATAATAAAATCGGTATCTTTTATTTTATATTTCTTTTTTATATTTTCAATTTCTTTTTTTATATTTGGAGTAAGTTTAAACTTATCAATGTCTATTCCTGTGGGAATAACATTTATTGGTTGAGAAATATTGTACTTATTTATAAATAAATCTTTTATTTTATCGGTTGGAACTATTAATTCATCACATTTTTTCTCACAATAATATTTTGTTATTTTGATAGCAAGTTTTTTGGCTAGATTATTAAAATGTCCATGTGTTACATAGTGTATATAATCTTCATATAATGTGTGGTAGGTGTGAACTATTGGTAGATTTAGTTTTTTAGCAACAATTCTTGAAAAATAACCAATACCAAATTCTGTTTGAGAATGAATTACATCTAGGTGCCAGTTTTTAATTATTTTCATGGCTTTTTTAGAATAGATACCAGTTAATTTTGTTTCATATATTCCTGTTTTTATTCCCGGTAAATATATTATTCTGTTTTTATCATCATATATAAATTTATTATTATCTAAGTTTGCTGTTACTATAAAAACTTCATGATGCATTTTTTCTAATGCTGTTTTTAACATTTTTATGCTTGTTGTTACTCCGGAGATGTGGGGTTCATATGCATCTGTAAATATACCTATTTTCATTTTCTACCTCGTTTTCTATATAATAAGTATAATATATTTTCTATGATTTGTATATAAAATGTTTAAAAGTGTTGGTTTTTTAGTATTTTTTTTAAATGCGAAATTTCCCTAAGAATGGGACCAAAACACGTGATTTTGTCGAACTTTGTCGACTTTTGACATACGATTTTTCTTGATTTTTGTTGACCTCACCTTTAGAATAAATGCCCATGAAGGAGGCGATTTTTATGATATCGCATGAAACTAAAACATTTTATGCGTTTAACATTAATAAAATGTTTAAAGCTGTGTTTGTTGGAACAGATGAAGTAAGTAAAAGTTTACTTTTGGAACTTCTTAGTGAGTGCCTTGATGCAAAAGTTGATAGGATTATTGATTTTATTCCAATCGAACTGGGTGTTAGAAGTAAACATGAAAGAAGTAAAAGACTAGATTTAATTATGGAGGTTGATGGAAGGAAAATTAATGTTGAGTTAAATTCCTCTTTTGATGAAGTAACTAAAATTAGGAATTTAAATTATTACTTTTCTTTTTGTAGTCAGTATACTATTGAAGGAGATGCTTATGACATTGAGTCTGATTTTATCCATATTTCTCTAAATTATAAAGCTTCAAGTAAAAGTCCTCTTATTGCATGTTACACGTTTTATGACAAAGGAAATAAGAAAGAACTAGACAGAAGGTTTAGATATTATGAAATCAATGTTGAAAAATTCGCAAAACTTTGGTATGATAGGGACATGAAAATTGTTAGAGAAAAACCACTTTTAACGATGATTGGGATAAAAGACCCAGAAGAATTGGGCAAATATTCTAGTAAGATGGTTTTATCTAGCATTAAGGAGAGTGTTGATAAATTGAAAATATTAAACAGTGACAAAAAGTTCGTATATAACATTACACCAGAACAAGATGACATTTTAACAAAGAACACTTTAAAGAAAATATATAAATCTGAAGGACTTGCTGAAGGCGAAGCTAAAGCGCAACGTGAAATAACAATAAACTTATTGAAAAACAACTATCCAATTGAAGAAATAGCTAAGATAACTGGTTTACCAGAAGAGGAAATTAATAATTTGAAAGCTGAATAATATGAATAAGATAATAAAAAAAATATTAAAAATTATTGGAATTATAATCGCTATTGGAGCAATTATAATTCTAGGAATAAATGTATATGTAAAGTGCAGTGTCAACAAGAAAATAGTTGACGTAAACAATATTAATGGTAATTATGATGCGATTTTGGTATTGGGAGCTGGTTTAAGGAATGGAAAACCTAGTCCGGTTTTAAAAGATAGGCTTGATACTGCTTATGAGTTATACGAAGATGGTTATTCTAAGAAAATAATTGTTAGTGGTGACCATGGAAAAAAATATTATGATGAAGTAAATGTTATGAAGAATTATTTACTTGATAAAGGTGTAGAAAGTAATGATATTTTTATGGACCATGCCGGTTTTTCGACATATGATAGTGTTTATAGAGCTAAAGAAATATTTTTAACAAACAATATAATTATTGTAACACAACAATTTCATTTGTATAGAAGTTTATATATTGCAAATAAGTTAGGATTAGATGCTATAGGAGTTTCTGCAACTTTAAGAAACTATAGCGGAAGTGTAAAGTTTGAACTTAGGGAAATCTTAGCTAGAGATAAAGATTTTGTAAAGGTTATGTTTAAACCAGACCCAACATATTTAGGTGATACTATTCCAGTTTTTGGTGATGGAAATGTTACAAATGATTAAAAGTGTTTGTATATAATAATGTTATTTGATATAATTTAGAAGGTGAAGATAAAATGAAATATTTGATTAATGCATTTTGGGGATTTTGTATGGCGCTAGCTGACAGTGTACCAGGAGTAAGTGGGGGAACAATTGCTTTTATTCTGGGATTTTATGATAAATTTATAAATGCTTTGAATGATGTTTTTTATGGAGATTTTAAAAAGAAAAAAAGTGCTTTATGGTTCTTATTTAAATTAGGTACTGGTTGGATTGTTGGTATGGCTTTAGCTACATTAGTTTTAACTAGTTTATTTGAAACAAAAATATATAACGTTAGTTCATTATTTTTAGGATTTATTGTATTTTCTATACCTTTAATAATGAAAGAAGAAAAAGATAATATTAAAGGTAAATATAAAAATATTATATTTGCTATAATTGGAATTTTGATTGTATCTTTAATAACATATTTTAATCCAATTAGTGGAGGAGATAGTGTTAATATTGCTGATTTAAATTTTGGCTTAGCTATGTATATTTTATTAGCTGGTGCTATAGCAATATGTGCAATGGTATTACCGGGCATTTCAGGTTCAACACTTCTTTTGATATTCGGGTTATATATACCTATAATTAATGGAATAAAAGAATTTTTACATATGAATTTTACTTATTTTCCAGCATTATTAATCTTTGGAATTGGAGTTTTACTGGGTATTGCTTTAATAATAAAGTTAATAAAAATTGCATTAGATAAATATAGAAGTGCTACAGTTTATTTAATAATTGGGTTAATGATTGGTTCATTATATGCTATTGTAATGGGACCAACAACATTAGAAGTACCTAAAGAAGCATTAAGTTTTGATACATTTAGTATTGTTTATTTTTTAATCGGTGGTCTAGTTATAATTGGATTAGATAGAATTAAAATGTTTTTAGAAAAGAAACATATTGAAGGGTAGTTATGAAGAAGTTTAGTATTTTTGTTGTAGTTTTATGTTTAATATTGTTTAGTGTTATTTGTTATGGTGTGTTAAGCTATGATAGTTTAGTAATTGATACAAAAGTTTATAGTTTTATAATAAATAATATAATGAATGATGGATTAACTCCGATACTTAAAGCAATTACTGAATTAGGTGGAGTTGCTTTTACAGTACTTGCTGGTGTGTTAATTTTTATGTTTTGTAAGAAAAATAGGTGGTTTATAACAATTGATTTAGTTGGAGTAACTTTAGTTAATCAAGTAATTAAACATATCATTAGAAGACCAAGACCAAATGTTTTAAGATTAGTAGAAGAAAGTGGATATAGTTTTCCATCTGGACATTCTATGGTAAGTATGGCATTTTATGGAATAATAATTTATTTAGTTTATAAAAATGTTTCTAATAAATATTTAAAATGGATATTAATTATCTTGTTATCATTATTAATATTATCTATTGGTTTTAGTAGAATTTATGTTGGAGTTCATTATTTTACTGATGTAGCAGGTGGTTTCTTACTGGGACTTGCATATTTAATAATTTATAT
>ERZ779877.3023-NODE-3023-length-11385-cov-5.402824_pt1 | contig 11385 bp, 8 predicted proteins | sample MGYA00511556_ERZ779877 | MGnify/ENA primary metagenome ERZ779877 (study PRJEB29588, sample SAMEA2159338) | human gut metagenome | biome: human gut; feature: human-associated habitat; material: faeces | place: Denmark | collected 2008/2010 ... | reverse complement strand
CGTCCTCTCCCGTCATGCCTTTGCCGTCGTCGGTTACACGCATAAGAGCTATTCCGCCGTTTTTTATCTCGGCGGTTATCGTCTTTGCTCCGGCGTCTATTGAATTTTCACAAAGCTCTTTAAGCGCGGACGAAGGCTTATCGACCACCTCGCCCGCCGCTATAAGGTTGGCTACGCTTATATCAAGAACATTTATTTCGGACATTTTTTATCCTTTCAGGAAAGCATTTTTTTCAGTTCGTAAATAAGGTTTATCGCTTCAAGCGGAGTAAGCGTGTTTATATCCACTGCGCGGAGCTTTTCCGCAACTTCGTTTTCGCTCATACTGTCAAAGCTGAGCGCAAAATCGTCATCTGTCGTCTCGGATTTCTTTTCTCTTACCTGAATTCCGCCCGCTTCAAGCGAAGAAAGTATATCTTTCGCTCTTTTTGTAACTTCCTTCGGAACACCGGCAAGTTTTGCCACTTCTATTCCGTAGCTGTCGTCTGCCGCACCGCGAACTATCTTGCGCAGGAAAACGATATCGTCTCCTTTTTTCTTTGCCGCTATATTGTAATTAACTATTCCTTCGAACTCATCTTCCATTGTGGTAAGCTCGTGATAATGGGTTGCGAAGAGTGTTTTTGCACCTATCTTTTTGCCGAGAGTGTATTCGGCAACGGCACGTGCAATGCTCATTCCGTCAAATGTACTCGTGCCTCTGCCGATCTCATCATAAATTATAAGACTGCGCTTCGTCGCATGTGAAAGTATATATGCGACCTCGCTCATTTCAAGCATAAAGGTTGACTGCCCCATAGCAAGATCATCAGACGCACCCACCCTGGTAAACAACTTGTCTATAACGCCTATGCGCGCTTCCCTTGCAGGAACAAACGAGCCTATTTGTGCCATAAGGCATATAAGCGCCGTCTGACGCATATACGTCGATTTACCCGCCATATTGGGTCCGGTTATAAGCATAAAACGGTTTTTGCCGCCGTCAAGGTTCGTGTCATTGGGAACAAAGTACGTATCCTTTGAAAACTGCTCGACAACAGGATGTCTGCCATCTTTTATAATTATCTCATCGCTGTATGTAACTTCGGGACGGCAATAACTGTTGCGGCATGCAACTTCGGCAAGCGAACGGTAAACGTCGAGCTTTGCAAGCAAAAACGCCGTTTTCTGAATTCTGTGAACGTTTTCCGCAACCTTCAGTCTTATTTCGGTAAACAGCTGATATTCAAGTGCCTCTATCTTGTCGGAAGCTCCGAGCATCTGCGCTTCCATGTCTTTCAGCTCTTCTGTTATGTATCTTTCGCCGTTTGCAAGCGTTTGTTTGCGGATAAACCTATCCGGAACGCTCGCGGTAAACGATTTCGAAACCTCGATATAATAGCCGAAAACGCGGTTGTATCCGACTTTAAGCGTTTTTATTCCTGTGGCTTTTTTCTCTGTTTCTTCGATGCGATCTATCCAACCCTTGCTATCCGATATTATCGAACGAAGGTAATCTATATCCTTGTTATATCCGTCGCGTATGATACCGCCCTCACGTACCGAGAACGGAGGATCGTCCACTATTGCCGTAGAAATAAGCGCACAGATATCTTCAAGCGTGTCAAGTTCTGAATATATGGACGCAAGCTCTTCGCACTTACTTCCCTCAAGCTGAGCCTTTATTTCGGGAAGCTTTTCTGCCGTCTGCGCAAGAGCGCGGAGGTCTTTTCCTCCCGCAGAGCCGTATACGACCTTTGTCATTATTCTTTCAAGGTCAAGTATTCCGCGAAGAGCATTTTCAAGCTCGCCGCGCATAACAACATTTTCGCAAAGCTCGGCAACCGCGCTTTGACGGCGGTTTATCCCATAAGGATTTGAAAGCGGAAAGTCTATGTAGTTTTTCAGCAGTCTTGCTCCCGCTGCGGTTTTCGTTTTGTCAAGCACCCACAAAAGCGTGCCGTGCTTTTCGCCCCTGCGCTGCGATTCGCACGTTTCAAGATTTCTGCGAGTGTTTATATCCATTTCAAGATACTGTCCCTCGCGATAATAATTCAGCGAGCGAAGGTTTGAAAGATCGTTTTTCTGCGTTTCAAGCGCATATGAAATAAGTGCTCCGACAGCTTTTAGCGCAGGATCGTCCGTGTTGTCGAATTCCGAAGGGATTGCCTCGCCGGCAAAACGGACGCGAGCCTCCGCCTGCGCCGCTTCGCCCGAAAAGCGTTCTTTTTGGTTTTCATTTATCGTGCAGTAAAGTCTTTCGCGCAGAAACGTCTCCATTTCTCCGAGCGCGGAAGCAGGAGTGTTTATAACAAGCTCTCTCGGAGCGTAAACGCCTATTTCGCCGAAAAGCCTGTTCATTCTGTCATCGCCGAAAAATTCGGTAGCCGCAAGACTTCCCGTCGATATATCAGCAAAGCTGACGCCGACAGCATCATCACCGAAGTATACGGCGCAAATATAGTTGTTCTTTTTCTCATCGAGAAGCGAAGACTCCGTAAGCGTTCCGGGCGTTATCATACGCACGACGTCGCGCCTTACTATTCCTTTTGCAAGCGAAGGATCTTCAAGCTGTTCACATATGGCGACTTTATAGCCATGCGCCACAAGCTTTCCTATATATCCCTCCACCGCATGATAAGGAACTCCGCACATAGGCGCGCGCTCTTCTTCTCCGCAGTCGCGCCCCGTAAGAACAAGATCAAGCTCTTTTGAAGCAACCTTTGCGTCGTCAAAGAACATCTCATAGAAGTCTCCGAGACGGTACATAAGTATATACTCTTTGTATTTGTTTTTTATTTCAAAATATTGCTGCATCATCGGTGTCATAATGTTTTTTACCTCACTTTATTTTACTGCCTCGCCGTAAAGAGCAAAGGCGTGAGCTTCGCTTATTTTTATGTCAACAAATTTACCCGTCATGGAATCGTCGCCGTCAAAAAGAACTATTTTAAGTCCCGTGTCGCGCCCCGTGAACTTATCCGGATTGTTCTTGCTTCTTCCTTCGCAAAGCACGCGGACGGTTTTTCCCACATAGCGCTGTGAACGCTGCTCCGCAATCGGCTCCTGAACCTTTAGCATACGAAGGAAACGTTCTGTCTTGACTTCATCCGGAACCTGATGCTCGGACTTTGCCGCAGGAGTACCCTCTCTCTTTGAATAAATAAACGAAAACATCATATCAAAACCCACGCGGCGTATTACGTCGAGCGTGCAGTCAAAGTCCTCTTCCGTTTCGCCGGGAAAGCCTACTATTATATCTGTCGAAAGTGATATATCCGGCACCTCGCGGCGAAGCTTTTCAGCAAGTGCCACATACGTTTCGGAGGTGTACTTTCTGTTCATTTCTTTAAGGACCCTGTCGCTTCCGGACTGCATCGGCAAGTGAAAATGACGTTCTATCTTCGGGTTTTCGGCTATTGTTTTTATAAGCTTGTCAGGAACGTCCTTCGGATGGCTCGTCATAAATCTGACAATGAAGTCGCCGTCTATTTTACATATTTCGCCGAGCAGGTCGGAAAAGTCAACTCCGTACTCCTTTCCGTAAGAGTTTACGTTCTGACCCAAAAGCGTTATTTCTTTATATCCGTCGCGTACAAGCCCCTCTATTTCTTTTATTATTTCTTCGGGACGACGGCTTCTCTCCCTGCCGCGTACATAAGGCACTATGCAGTAAGTGCAGAAATTGTTACAGCCGTACATTATGCTGACCCAAGCGGCAAAATCGCTCTTTCGGCTGACGGGGATCTCCTCGCTTATTACAGCGTCGCCGGTGTTTTCGGTAAAGCTTCTTTTCCCGGAAAACACACATCCGCAAAGGATTTCGGGAAACTTCCAAAGCGCCTCCGTGCCGAACGTGAAGTCAACGTAAGGATAGCTGTTCTTTATCTTTTCAGCCATTTTCGGCTGCGATACCATACATCCGCAAACACCTATTTTCAACGCCGGATTTTTCGCTTTCAGATGCTTGTAGCCTCCTGTCACCGAGAGTGCTTTCTTCTCTGCGTGATCTCTTACAGCGCAGGTATTTACAACTATAAGATCCGCCTCTGCGGGATCGTCCGTAAGCGTATAGCCCATTTCCTGCGCCATTCCGGCAATTCTTTCGCCGTCAGCCTCGTTCTGCTGACAGCCATATGTAACAACGCAACATGCACGACGCTCGCCGCCGTCGCGTTCTGAAGTTATCTTTTCATATACTCTGCGCGCACATTCCTTCTGTCTCTCGGATTCTTCCGCAGTTATTTCTCTCGCGCCGTATTTGTTTTTTGTTTCCATATTTTTTTGCATACTTCCCAAAATAATATTTTGTTAATTATACAATATTTTTTACATCAAGTCAACACCGCGCGAAATCATTTTAAAATAAGGTCACAATTTTTTTCTTGACAAATGGACTCTCTTGTGCTATACTTTACAAAATTTTGAAAAGGAGCGAAACAGCCATGACAATAAAAACGTCTTCTTATGCGACAAATACCTCCTTCAAGTACACAAATGCTCCTTCTGCGCAGAAGGGCGCTGCGCGCTTGCACCGCCATACCCTCTTTCAAACGGAAAGATAAAGCTTCCGCAGGAAACGAGTATAGCGCGGCGCGACAGATAATGTCACGCCGCTTTTTATTGAAATTTATAAGCACTTATACTTTAAGAAAGGAGCAAATAAGTATGGAAATCACAATAGATACAAGCAAAGTAAGAATAGAAACAAACCGCCTCGTTCTGAGAGGCTTCCGAGGCGAAGATCTTCACGATTTTTATGATTATGCAAAGATTGAAGGCGTTGGCGAATGTGCCGGCTGGTCGCACCACAAGTCTATAGACGAAAGCCGCGAGATACTTTCAAAGTTCATCGAAAGCAAAAACGTCTTTGCAATAGTTGACAAAAGCAACGAAAAGGTCATCGGCAGCGTAGGAATTAAAGATCCGGACGAGGTAACCGTCTCGCGCTTTCCGGACGTCAGAGTGAAGGAAATCGGTTATGTTCTCGCAAAAGATTATTGGGGGAAAGGTATTATGACGGAAGCCGCAAAAGCCGTCATTTGCTACTGCTTTGACGAGCTTAACCTCGACGCCGTTTCCGTCGGACATTTTGTCGGAAACGACCGTTCGCGACGGGTAATCGAAAAGTGCGGCTTTGAATATTTTGCTGACACCGTATTTCATTCGGATTCTCTGAATACAGATTATCCGTGCAAGGACTATATTCTTTAGAAGAAAAGAAAAAATATAAAATAATACTATTGACAAAATGCTTTACCGGTGATATACTGTGTAAAGCATTTTGCTTTACACTAAACAACGGAGGCTTGTCTTGGCTGAAAAAGATCTTTCTCTTACGATACTTTTCGACATCTACGGCGGACTTCTTTCCGAAAATGAAAGAAACGCTTTTGAATATTATTACTGCGACGACCTCTCTCTTTCAGAAATCTCGGAGCTTATGAAAATGACTCGTCAGGGTGTGCGTGACAATATCGTCCGTGCCGAAAAGCTCCTGCGCGACAAGGACTATCTGACCGCCATGGGCGGCGGCATCACCTTCTCCGGCGGCGAGCCGACCGGCCAGCCGGAATTTCTCCTGGAAGTGCTGGACCGCACCGCCGCCATGCACCGCGCCATCGAGACCAGCGCCTACTGCAGCAGCAAGGTCTTTTCCGCCGTGCTTGCGCGCGTAGACTACGTCATGATGGACCTCAAGCTCATGGACCCGGAGCGGCACCGGCACTACACCGGCGTGCCGAACGAGCCGATCCTGGAAAATCTGGAGCGGCTGAAGAAAAGCGGCAAGCCCTTCCGCATTCGCATCCCGGTCATCCCGGGCGTCAACGACTCGGATGAAAATTTTGAACAGACCGCCCTGCGCCTGACGGACGCGCCCGCGCTCGAGCAGGTCGAGCTGCTGCCCTACCATGTGACGGCGGGCGCAAAATACGCCATGGTCGGCCGGCAGTACCGGCCGGAGTTCGACACCGCGGCCGCTCCGAACCTCAACACCGGGATCTTCCTCGCTCACGGCATCGCCTGCACGCATCTGTAGTTGACAAACCTGTTTCCCATCGTGTATGATAATATTAACGTTAATATTCCTGATTTTCATGCACTTTGAATCACACAGGAGGGGCTTTATGAAAACCGAACATATTCAGAAGCAGCTGGACTTCTTTGTCCGTGACAAATCGCACCACGCCTACCGCAAGCCCGCGGAAGACCCTCACGCGTTGGCCGCGCAATTCGCCGCGCAGGGGCTCGACGACATGCAGCGCTCCGTCGGACGGCTGCGCTATGTCCTCGCGCAGGAGACGCCGGTCGTCTTCCCCGACGAGCGCATCACGCTGCTGCGCACCGTGCGCACCATCCCGGAGATCCACACCGAAGAAGAGGACCGGAAGCTGCACGAGACCCACGCCTTCCACGAAAACGGCCGCGTGTTCAACATGTGCCCGGATTACGGCATGCTGATGGCCGACGGCTTTACCAAAAAGGCGGAAAAGATCCGCGCGCAGCTGGAAGCCGCCCAGACGCCGGAGCAGAAGGAATTTCTGCAGGCCATGCTGGACGTGCTGGACCTCGTCACGGCCTTCGCCGCCCGCTACCGGGAAGAGGCCGTCCGCGTCGGCAACCAGACCGTCGCCGACATGCTCGCCTGGATCCCGGCCAACGCGCCCCGGACGCTTCTCGAGGCGCTGCAGTTTCTGCGCCTGCTGCACTACGCCATGTGGTGCAACGGCAACTACCACAATACCCTCGGCCGCATTGACCAGTTCCTGTATCCCTATTACCGGCATGACGTGGATGCGGGCCTGCTGACGAAGGATGAGGCGCTCGAGCAGCTCGAGGAGTTCTTCATCTCCTGCAACCGCGACAGCGATCTTTACATCGGCATCCAGCAGGGCGACAACGGCCAGACCATCGTCCTCGGCGGCTCGAACGCAGACGGCTCCGATGCCTATAACGAGCTTTCCGAGCTCTGCCTGCTCGCCAGCCGCGATCTGTGCCTCATCGACCCGAAGGTCAACCTGCGCGTACACAAGAATACGCCGCTTTCCGTCTATGAGCTCGCCACGACGCTCACGAAAAAGGGCCTCGGCTTCCCGCAGTACACGAACGACGAGATCGTCGTCCCCGCGCTGCTGCATTGGGGTTATGACAGGGCCGACGCGTACAACTACACCCTGGCCGCCTGCTGGGAGATCCTTGTGCCCGGCTATATGGACCTCGTCAACTGGGACAGCCTGAACTTCCTCAAGTCCGTGCAGGACGCCTGCGAGCAGCTGCCCAAGTGCGAAACCTATGAGGCCTTTGCCGCGCTCGTGCAGAAAAACATCGCCGCGCAGGCCGAAACGCTCATGGCGGGCACGAAAAATGTCTACAAGGAGCCTTCTCCGCTCGTGAGCCTCATGTGCCCGGACTGCCTCGAGCAGATGCGCGACATCTCCGCGCCCGGCAAGTACAACAACTACGGCTTCCACGGCGACGGTCTGGCGACCGCGGCCGACTCCATGGCCGCCATCCGCAAATACGTCTATGACGAGAAGACCTTCACGCCCGCGCAGATGCTCGACATGCTGCACGCCGATTTCAAGGGCTATGAGCGCGAGCAGAACATGCTCCGCTATGAGGGCCCGAAGTTCGGCAACGACGACGATTTCGTCGATTCCATCGCCGTGCAGCTGCTCGACTGGTACGCCGACGCGCTGGAGGGAAAGAAAAACGACCGCGGCGGCTGCTTCCGCGCCGGCACGGCCTCCGCCATGTATTACATCTGGCACTCCAAAGAGGCGCCCGCCTCCCCCGACGGCCGCAGCGCGCATGAGGCGCTGCCCTGCAACTACTCCCCGTCGCTTTTCGCCCGGTGCGAGGGCCCGATCTCCATCATCAAATCCTTCGCCAAGCCGCACCTGACGCGCGTGGCCAACGGCGGTCCGCTCACCATCGAGCTGTCCGACACCATGTTCCGCAATGACGACGCCATCCGCAAATGCGCCATGTTCGTCAAGAGCTACATGGACCTCGGCGGCCACCAGATGCAGATCAACGCCGTCAACCGCGACCGGCTGCTCGACGCGCAGAAGCACCCGGAAAACTACCGCAATCTCATCGTGCGCGTCTGGGGCTGGAGCGGCTACTTTGTCGAACTGAACGAAGTTTATCAGAACCACATCATCAAACGGACCGAAATGATCCTCTGACACCGCAAGAAAGGAAGAACACTATGCTCGAAGCACTGAAAGAACAAGTTTTGAAGGCCAATCTGGAGCTGCCGAAGCACGATCTTGTCACCTTCACCTGGGGCAACGTCTCCGCCATCGACCGCGCGAGCGGCCTCATCGCCATCAAGCCCTCGGGCGTGGAATATGACGAGATGACCGCCGACGATATCGTCCTCGTGAGTCTTGAGACCGGCGAGCGCGTCGAGGGCCGTCTGAAGCCCTCATCCGACACGCCGACGCATCTGGAGCTCTACCGCGCCTACCCCTCGATCGGCGGCATCGTCCATACCCACAGCCGCTGGGCCACCAGCTTTGCGCAGGCCGGTGTCGGCATCGACGCCATGGGCACCACGCAGGGCGACTATTTCTACGGCCAGATCCCCTGCACCCGCAGCATGACCCCCGAGGAGATCCGGGACGCCTATGAGAAGAACACCGGCCTTGTCATCATCGAGGAGTTCCGCCGCCGCGGCATCGACCCGGCGCAGATCCCCGCCGTGCTCGTCCACAACCACGGCCCGTTCACCTGGGGCAAGGACGCGGACGAGGCCGTCTATCACGCCGTCGTCCTCGAGGAGGTCGCGTTCATGAACTTCCACGCGAAGATGCTCAATCCCGCCGCCGGCCCCATGCCGCAGGTCCTGCTTGACAAGCACTATCTGCGCAAGCACGGCGCGAACGCCTACTATGGCCAGGGCTGACGCCATGAGCCAGGAAGCGCTGCAGGCCTGCATCCGCGACGAGCAGACCTATCAGTTCACCCACTTTTCGCACCGCGACGCCTGGGAGCTCGGCCACGCGCTGGTCAGCGCCTGTGAGCAGATGGGCGCGCCGCTCGCCGTGGAGATCGAGGTCAACCACGTCATCGTCTTCCGCTACTACCCGGACGGCACCGGCGCGTACCACGAGCAGTGGCTGCGCCGCAAGCGGAATCTGGTGAACTTGCTTGAAAAAAGCTCCCAGCGCGCCTTTTACGAGCTGGAAGTGAACCACGAGGATCTCGAGCGTGACTGGCTGCTGCCGCGCAGCGACTACGCCGCGTGCAGCGGGGCCTTCCCCATCCGCATCCGCGGCGGAAGCGTGATCGGCGTCGCCGCCGTCTCCGGCCTCCCCGACCCCGGCGACCAAACCGCCCTCCTGACCGGCCTCCGCACGTATTTCGAGACACAGCAGGCATAAGGACCAGCCGCAGACAAATGTCTGCGGCTGGTTTTATATTGTCTTATTGCGCACGTTCCAGCGACGCATGGGGCGCATTCTGTAGGGGCGAAGCAAACAAAGAAAAGCTTCCCCGCAAAAAGGTGCAGACCAGCAAATCCGGTCTGCACCTTCTATTGACTGCAAATATTCAACCGCAACCGCCCACAAATCTGTTGTACCGTATCAGGCGGCGCGTAGTCAGACATACGTGAGGTGACCATCGAGTGGAACGACGCCTAAAAGATAGGTTCCCACCTGAATTCAGAGGCAGAAAGCACCAAACGCGTCCAAGCGCCCTTTTCTCCCCTATCTTTTCCCGCGCAAGGGAAAAGATAGGGCCGTCGGAGACATCGGGCAGCTGCAAATTTGATACAACCTCTCAGTCTCGGCTTCGCCGAGCCAGCTCCCCTGGGAGGGGAGCCTTTTCGTTATCTTCTGCCCACTGGGCGTAGAGGCTGCGCATCCAGGCCGGGACGTCCATGCCGTAGACGGCGTTGAGCCGCTCCGGGGTCAGGACCTGCGCGGCCGGGCCGTGGGCGATCTGGCGCCCATGATCCATCAAAAGCGCGTCCGTCCCGAACGACCGGGCCAGCGACAGATCGTGCACCACGCTCACCACCGCCCGCCCCGGCTCGCGGAGCCAGCTGCCGATGAGCGCGAAGATCTGCTTCTGATAGATGAGATCGAGGTGGTTCGTCGGCTCGTCGAGCAGCAGCAGCTTCGGGTCCTGCGCCAGGACCTGCGCGAGGAACGTCCGCTGCAGCTCACCGCCGGAGAGCGTCAGCACCGACTGCCGCCGCTTGTCCTGCAGACCGGCGAGGGTGAGCGCCTGCTCGACCTTCTCCCGGTCCTCCGTCTGGCTGCGGCCGAACAGGCCGCCCGCGTACGCGAACCGTCCGAGCCGCACGACCTCCTCGACCGTGAAGCCGTAGCCGACAAAATGATTCTGCGCCAGCACACCGATCGCCTGCGCGCGCAGGGCGGGCTTCATCTTCGCCACGTCCTGGCCCGCGAACAGGACTCTGCCCGTATAGGGCGCGCCCTGCGTGACGGCGTTCAGGGCCGTGGACTTGCCCGCGCCGTTCGGCCCGACGATCATGAGCCACTGCCCTTCTTCCACGGTGAACGAAAGCCCGTCGACGATTTTTTTCTGCCCAAACTGCACCGACAGGCGCGAAACTTCCAGCATCGGCATGCTCAGTGCTCCTTTCTGGACTGATAGAAGATGACGACGAACACGATCGCGCCCACGAAGCTCGTCACCACGCCGATCGGCAGCTCCAGCGGGTTCAGGAGCGTCCGCGCGACAAGGTCCGCCAGCATGAGGAAGACCGCGCCGCCGAACATCGCCGCGGGCAGCAGCCGCCGGTGGTTGGGGCCGACGAGCATCCGCGCCATATGCGGCGTCACGAGGCCGACAAAGCCGATCGTACCGCCGATGGAGACGCAGACGCCGATGAGCACCGAGACCGTGATAAGCAGCACGAGCTTCGCGCGCTTGACATCCACGCCGATCTGGCGGGCGTTGTCCTCGCCGACGGCGAAGGCGTTGAGGATCTGCGCATGCAGCAGGATCACCGCGCCGCACATGGCCAGCGCGAGTGCCAGCACGGCGGCATTCTGATACGTGCTGCCGCTGAGCGAGCCCATGGTCCAGAAGGTGATCTTCTGGACCTTATCGGCGGCAAAGGTGATGACGATGCTCATGATGCTCGAGACGAACATCGAGAAGATCACGCCGATGAGGATGATCGTGTTGGTCGAGAGCGACCGGTCGAGCTTGTACGAAAGCCCGAGGATGACCAGCAGCGAGCCGAACGCGAACAAAATCGCCATCACCATCGTCCCCGCGAACGGGAAGCCCGGCAGCGTGACGCCGAAGGCGATGGCGCAGACCGCGCCGAGCGACGCGCCGGACGAAACGCCGAGCGTCGAGCCGTCGGCCAGCGGGTTTTTGAGCAGTCCCTGCATCGCCGCACCGGCCAGAGACAAA
>ERZ779877.3021-NODE-3021-length-11392-cov-2.542207_pt1 | contig 11392 bp, 8 predicted proteins | sample MGYA00511556_ERZ779877 | MGnify/ENA primary metagenome ERZ779877 (study PRJEB29588, sample SAMEA2159338) | human gut metagenome | biome: human gut; feature: human-associated habitat; material: faeces | place: Denmark | collected 2008/2010 ... | reverse complement strand
ATCAATTTGATTATTTGGGATTATTTTAGATTTATCAGGTTGGGATGCGTCAGAAGCATAAAAGAATTGATAACCATATGCATATTTTCTTTCTTTTCGCAAAGATTTGTATGCACTTGATGTTCCAGATATTTTTAATTGTCTTGCTGCTTCTTGAAGTGAATAATAAGTTCCAACAAAATTATTAGTATCTTTTGTATATACATTTATATAATTCTTGAATTCCATTGGATAATAATATTTATAAAAATCTTCATTATGATATCTGAAAACAAATTCATCAACATATGCACATTTCCCTACACAGCTTTTATATATTTGTTGCTTGTTAATATTTAATCTGACTGCAATTTCATTATACCCTGTATAAGTTGTTATAAAATTTCCATATCTATCATAACAATCAATAATTACTTTTTTATTTTCATTATTCATGATGAGCTCTCTGTTTTGCCTTTTTAACTTTTTCAGTATATACCTTATCTTTGCCATAATCTCTTGGAATACCAATTATTTTTGTTTTATCTGGTTGATTTAAATCATCAATATAATACCAACGAAAATTACCAGCTTCATATTTCTTTTTTGAACAAACATTTATAATTGATGTAATTCCAGTTATTTGTTTTGCTTCTTTTATAGAATTAAAACTTCGTATAAATTCTCCCTCAATCGAATATTGATTAACTCCAATACCACTATGATGAGAAGTATATACATTTAAAACTTTATTTGAGACTGTTGGATTTGTATAATCCTCCAAGAACATCCAAACAAGAGGGATATTATTTATTGTGCCACAATAAGAACGTTTCCCGTAACATGCTTCAGAAATATTTTGAACACATTGTCCAATATCTTTTGAAGCATTAGAAATTGAATCATATATCTTACCTGTATTAAGTAAGATTACATGTTTTTCATCGTTGAGAAATCCATTAGATGGTATCCAATTACATAATTTTAACTCATTGGCAATTTTTAACCATCTTGTGATTGTAGATAACGAAAATCCTGTTTTTCTTGATATTTCTATTGTTGATATATTATTATTATAATATTCTGCAACTAAGCCTATAAAAGATTTTACAGAATTTAAACTGCAACTATTCCAATCAATATCATCAAAATTATATAGATTAATAAGTTCTGAATTTAGAATTGAATTTTTAATATGATTTTTATTTGCTTCTCTGCAATCAATTTCTATATATTTTTCAATCCCATTTTTTAAAGCATAATCCTTTTTGCGTGAATCATTCTTCTGTATTTCTTCTTTGGTGTTACCTAAATTATTCCAACCTTCATAATGTTGCCTGCCTTGCATTTCTATAATTAGTTTATATCTTGGAATATAAAAATCGTAACGATATTTTGCACCTTTAATAATATATTCGGCTTCAAAATTTTCATTAAGAAGCTTTAATAAATTATACATAAACCTATTTGGGAAACTTATTCCATCTGAACATTTGTTACAAGATAGTCCTTTTCTATTTACGTTAGAAATTCTTTTTTGTAAATGTTCGCCACAACAAGGACATTTCCACCAAACAATTTGTCCAGAACATTGAGTATATTTATACCCATCCTCTGGATATAAAAGTAATTTTGCTTGTTCTGGATTGGTAGTCCACATATCATTGAATCCAATATTAACATATCTACCACTACATACTGGGCAACCACTTTTATTATATATAAGATTTTTTGCTTTAGCTTTGAATTTATGTCCAAATTTACATGTACAATCCATGATCGTATTATTATCAAAATAGATCGTATCTGTTTTTATTCCATTATTTAATTCTTTTAATTTTGATTGAAACTCATCATTTGATAACATAATTACCTCCATACTAATATTCTCCAAAATAAAAATGAAGATTACGATTTACGCAACCTCCATTTATTAAGCATTTCATTTATTTTTTCGCAACTCTCAAAAACCCAATATTGTTTATGTGTTTTATCATGAGTTGCTTTTAAAATATATCTCAACCCATTTTCTAAGAAAAAATCTTTTAATGGTTTTGAATAGCAATAAAAATATCTATTTTCCAAAATAACACTCCTTATTTATTGTTGAGATCCTCGTCTCTCGTGCGAAGACCCGCATCTGTAAGTTCTGTTTCGTCCTTTTCAGGCTTACCGCTTTTATCATTACCTGTCTGAGTATAAGTGCTAGATAGTGGCTTGAATTTTGAACTAAGTTGCAAACAGTCTTCTTCCAAAAAGTTCATAGATAACGTATCTTTTTCAGACACACCATTCAATGTGTTATAAAGAATTTTGTTTGGCAATCCATTAGTGCATGATTCCAAGATTGATTTCTTAAAATCATCTTTCTGATAAATGGAAACATCAAAGAATTTAACTTTACAAGGTTCAGATATCCAACTAGATAAAAGTCGATTTACAATCGCTTGAATCTGTGGAATAAGAGTTGAAATAGAAAATGTAGAATCTGCAAGTACGCCATATTTAAAAGCAGTAGAGTTAGAAACGGAGTTTAGATTTAATATCTGAGCACCACCAGCCGTATTGAGAATTTCTTTTGTAGCTTTTTCAACTTTTGTAACATCGCCAGTTGCATCATCTGGAAAACTTATCTCGTGCAATTCACCAGGAACAATAGCAGCAGAGATATAAGGCGGTAATGCTTCTTCAAGCATACGATTGAAATACTGAATCATTATATCTGGATTCACAGCCCAATCATCTACATCTTTACCCATTGTCTTCATTTCAAGCCATACTAATTTATAAATATTAGCCGCCTGTTGAACTGCCTGATAATCAGAAGCATCCATAAGATCAATCAATGATAAGAATATAGGTGTAAGCACAGGAACGATTGTTTCCCAGTCTTCAGACCTAAATTTAATACATACATTGTATTCTTCGGGAATTAACTGATATTTTTCATTTGTACTCTGATATGTATTCCACATACTATTGAATGGTTCTCCCCAATATTCAAGAAGTTCCTGATGACTACGGAAATAACTCATATCCATAGCTCCTGCAAATGAACCGTCAGGAAACATACCTGCAATTTTCATATAATCTGGATCTAATGGAAGAACAAACATTCCTTGTCCTTCTGTATAATAAGCACATCCATAAAATACATCTTCTCTTAAAGTGATAGACGCAGCTTTACGAAATTCATAATTTAATCCTAAAGTATCAACTATATTAACTGTTTCTTGATACTTTTGTAATGTGGATTGTACATCATTTTCGCCTGAGATTATAAATGGGGGAACAATATTACGAATTGTAAGATCAATCTGATTTGCATAATATTTACAAAGACGATAATAGATTTCTGAACGATAATAAAGATAACGAGATAGGCTTCGTAGATTCTTTTCATTAGAAGAAATATTCTTTATATAAGATTTTACATCTTCTTTGGAGTAATTACTGATTGACGTATATCTAGATGATTTCTGAATATCTCGAAGACTTGTAATTGCACTTGTTGCGTCTTCATAACGTTCAAGTCTACTTTTATTTTTCTCATACCATTCACGCATTTCATTTGCGGTTGGCTGTTTTGGAGTAGAAGAAATGGTTTTCTTCTGCAAATTATTTATTTTAGCAGGTGCATTAGAATTTGCATCTACTTTCTTAGGTCTAGGCATATTTAATAATGCACCTCCTTAATTGTATTTTGCTTTACGGATTGTAAGCTTATTTATAAAACTTGTGGCATCTTCCATTGGACGTTTTCTATTTGTAATAGCTTTTCTACGTTCACACATGAGGGCGTAAGAAGCCATACACGCCGTATACGCACGATCATCGTGGAGCTTATTGGCTTTTTCAGGCGTAAGTTCAAATGAATCTTTTCCAGAATCTCTTTTCTTACGAACCATATTAACAAGTTCTTCTTTTAAAGCATCAATGTTAGCAAGTGCAATTTCATCTTGCCAATCAAGCTTTATAGTCTTTGTATTAACAGATTCAATTTTCTCTAATTCTTCATTAAGCTTAGTTTCAAATTCTTTTTCATTAACTCTTTGCTTCCTGAGTTCGGCAGAAATTCTTTCTTTCTCTTTAGTCAGCTTTTTCTCATCAACATCAAAAACAGTAAGATAGCCTTTATGGTCATATTGTGCTGTAAAGCTGATTTTATCCTGGTTCATAAGTTCTATCATTGCTTCATACATTTCAGATTTATAACCAGCAGGAGACATAAGATGAACCTTGTCTACTGCATTAGGAAATTTCTTAACATAATCGGCAGAATATTCTTTATCTATTAAGCCTCTATGAACAATGCCAGCAGAGTCTGTCCAATCTGGCATTAAATAATCAGCTATATTAACACCAGATCCGCCGCTACCTGCATCAATGTATACACCAACAATATTTCCATATGCGTCAGCTCCACCGTTATAATCAAGAATTACTTTTTTTAAATATTCAATCTGATCTGGTGTCTGCATAGGAGATTTAATTTTTTTACCAACATCAATAAGATTAATACAGTTTACCAATCTCATTCTTGTATCAATGCTTCCGTCTACCTGTTCGTATTCATAAATTTCACCAACAAGAATTACTGAATTATCTCGACTTCTAGCAGGATCATATGTGATGACGAATTTTTTATCACCTGTATCATTGTAAAGAAGAGGCTTTCTTGTTTCTTCATTTCGTGTAATAACACCTCTACGAATAATTGCATCAGTGCCAGCATCTGTAGTGAAAATACAATAATATTCACGTCTCGCTTTTTCTGGATTTGTTCTCATTTCAGACTCTACAGTATTTCGAGATAAAAGAGGAGTGACTAATTCACCTCTAAGAGTTGGTTTAAACGCTTGTTCACAATCTATATGTAAAACACAATAATCTGGATTTCCCATGATTTGTTGCTTAGAGAAGTCACGATATAATCTCCAAAATTGAGTATCAGTTGAAGAAGCTGAACTTATATAATATTTCTGATATGACAAATCTCGTGGCAAACATCTTTGACGAATAGGATCAATTGAATTACCATCTACGTCTTTACCTGTTTTTAAACTTTTATTTACTACAGCGAATGCACCATATACATTCATCATTTCATCAGACAAGAAACCACTTTCGTCAAAAATTACGGTGCCTCGCATACCTCTTTTTGCATCTATATTTCCGTTCAATGTCCTAGTCATAGATCCGTTATAACATGAATAGGAAAAACCATTGGACGAGTGTGAAAATCCATCGCCTGCTGCATTTTTAATTTCAATCTCGTTCTTGAATAAAGAACCGGTTGAACCGTAAAATGTATCAATGTTGTCATTGGCAAGTCGTTCCAAAGTAGTAAAAGTTTGTTCAGCCTGACCACCTGTACCACTTGCAATGTATGTCCATACATTACAAAAACACATATCTTTTGACATTATCTCAAGGTCAATAACTGTACTTTTACCATATCCACGAGTACATACAGCAAGTACATTTGGACAAACCCAACTTCTTTGTACAAGAAGTGCCTGCCCATCTAAAAGCTCTATGTTGAAAAAAAGATCTATAGCTTTTACTGGGTTGCATTGCAGATATTTTTGAATTTCAGCAATTTGAATATAAGACTCAATTTTACGAGATGAGATAGAATAACCATGTGGTTTTACGTATATTCCATATTGATTATAAAAATCTTTATCATAATCAAGAATTTCATTCTGATAATAATTCATAATCATTTGCTTATTCTGATTCATTTTCAGCGACCTCCTTTGTTTCATCGTCAGGAGATTCTTCAACTTCATCAAACTCTGCAAAGACAGAATATACATCTTTTAAATCTTTTAACTGTTCTTCGTTTAATAGATTGTTTTCTTTTAATGTATCTCTTAAATCAAGATTTTCTCTTAATAGTATTCTGTTAATTTCTTGGTAAGCATCCTTTTCTTTTCTAAGACCAGTGTTAACGACACGCATTTCAGAAACCATATCTGACCACTCAGATTCATCAAGTGCCAATTGTTTCATAATAGAAGCATCACTGATTTCCTGAACCTGTTGCATACCTCTACATGTATCAATATCAAAACCATTGACCTCACCACTTCGCAGATTAAGACTCTTAATTTTCTTGATTTTTCCAGTCCATGTATTTTCACCTTTTTTAGCATTTTTGTTATGTTTTAATGAAATACAACTGTCTTGTGCAAGACTTGTAATAACCGAAGTAATTTTACCTTTGCTTTCTTGTAGAGATTTAATTGTTGCAGAATTGCGTTCAATATTTGAAATATCACACATCAACTTTGATATGGTATCATCAATTTTAGATTGTTGTAAAAATCCACGAACAATAGAAATAGCAGAAGAAGTACGCATCATATCTTCATTTGCGTCTTCACTAGAATCTAATAATCCTAATAATTGAGAATATAAGAATGGCTGGTCTACTATATCTTCTTTTTCAAATGGATCATAGCTCAACAGTCGAATAACATCATTCTTATTTTTTAAGAAACTATCATATGTATCCAATCCTGCGTGAGACTCAATAAGTTCCTCCTCGGTTGTTTGTTCCTTTGGTGTCTCGTCCTCGACTGCGTGATTATCAAAAATATCCGAATCTTTAAATGTCATGGTGTTATATTGTCCCATAGCCACATTCTTTACATATGAATAATAACCATTGGAACGGACTTTACCTGATGCTAAATTTTCTGATTCTTGAATACTAGCATCCCATAATTTTGATAAAAATGGTTTGTTAAGATATCTCATTGTTTCAATTACAGAACTTTTGTCAGGCTCATGTTCAACCTTATCCTTCCCAATTTTAAGGGCTATCTTTCTCGCACAATCTTTGCAAATTGGAGTAAGTCCACTTTTATTCATAGGATCTGTGCTTACATAGAATTTATCTCTTGCCTTATGTGTATCACACATATAGCACCAAGCCCCCTCTTTGAGAGCCTTGATTTTTTCTTCTTGTGTTTCAACTTTTTTCTTTAATTGTGCAGCCGTTAATTTTGTAGGCTGTATCTCTTTTGTCGTAGCCAAACTAACGACCACCTCCTTTTATTCCAATATAAAAAAGAAGCCACTTCATACAAAATGACTTCTCGTAATTTCCAATATTAAATTTCCAATGAAAGTGCAATTTACATTGAAAAGAGTAGCACTGTGGCTACTCTCTATCACTCATATTTCTAATTGTTGTATATGGAATATCATGACTGTCTAATAAATCACAAACATATTTACCTAATCCAGTGTCATCAACGTAAACAGTCATATTACCTTTATTACAGTAAGAAGTAATTGTATATATAAAAATTGCTTTATCTTTCTTTAAATCAAAACGAAATTTCCTTCTACCAACATATACAAGTGTCACATCAGTTCCATAGTCAATATACATTGTTGTACCATCACCAACAGTCCATTTTTTATGATTTCTAATTTCTCCAGAATGGTTCTGTTCCCAAACAGCAAGTTCTTTATGATTATCTGTTTCGTATTCAGAATATTCTAAATGCCAGTCATATTCCTTAATCAAAGATAATGTATCTTTTAAAAGTCGAAGAGTATCAATTGTCATTTTATTTCTAAATGCACAATTATCTGGATCAGCTTCTGCGCTTACATATTTATTGTATCTTTCTGTAAGAGCCTTTGCGTCCTTGATTAACGTGTCAACAGTTTCATCAAAAATATTTTTGTTTCCTTTATTCATTCAATTTTCCTCCAAGCAGTAAGTTGCAAACTATTATTTGTTAATACAATTTTGTACTTAACGCCGTGTGAGAGGATCGAACTCCCATATCCTTTTGGAATGCTGGTTTTCAAGACCAGTGCTGTACCAATTGAGCCAACACGGCATAAACGTAGTATATTGGACTCGAACCAATGCACCGAATAAACGATGACCTCTGATTAGCAATCAGGTGCAATACCAACTCTGCCAATACTACATAACAAAAAGAGCCATCTCAACACATGAAATGACTCTTTCTTTAAAAATTATCTTTCTCTAAACTAAATGAAACTATTTTCATTACGACTTTATCAGAATAATCTGCGTAGTTGTTGCCTACGGATAATTTGATAGGGCGGTAGTAAGTGAAACTTACATACCTAAGTTTTGTATGTATCCAAAAAATAGGTTTTTACATCAGGTTTGCCGCACGAAAAGATTTCGGTGAGAGTCGAACTCACGCCCTCGGAGTTGCAGTCCGATGCCTTAACCAACTTGGCTACGAAATCATAATGACTCTGGCGTGACTTGAACACAGCATTACCACCTTGAAAGGGTGGTGTCCTTACCTTTAGACCACAGAGCCATATTTAGGGTGGAAGAGTACCACCCATTATTTTTACAGAATAACTTCTGTTTTACCTTCAAACTTAGTATTTAAAGCACGAATCTCAGCAAGCTTCTTACCGATTTCTTCCTGAATCTTAGTAGCGAAAAGTTCAACTTTTGCCTTACCAAGTTTCTCAACACTATCAAAAGGTGCTTTGACTTCTGATTCTGGAATCTTTGTAACATCTACAGAGAATGTAATATGAAGATTTTCGTCTACAACAAATGACTGATTAATAATATCTTTTAATTCAACAGAAATGATCGTTGAGTCATTCGCTTCACTATCAGTTGTGACTGGATCTCCATTAGTATCAACTTGCATATTAGACTTGAATGATATTTTTGAATATTCGATTGTTCTAACAAAATTATGTAACATGTCTTTTTCAGTAGCGGCATCAGTATCAGACGTACCTAATTCTGCGACAGATATATCTACACCAATAACATTTTCATCAATGGTTTTGTTAATATTTAATTTCATGAATTTGTACCCTCACTTTCATTTGTAATTATCTGATTATAAGCATCTTTAAATGCAATTACTAAATCTCGTAAAGTTGTTTTATCAATCGTGCAATCGAGATTACTCATATCAATATTTGGATTTGATACAGTAAACTCTAATTCACTGCCATTTGGTGCAAATAAAACTTCTACAGATTCATTAAGCAGAAGTGTAATAGAATCAATTTTATTTCCATTATTCGATGTTACTCGTTTTACTTGACCAACTTTTAATCTATCGTTTTCAATAGATAATCTACTTGCCATATAATTTTATCCTTTCTTTTATTTTCGTTTCTTTTTAATCTAACTGAGGTAATAGGATTCGAACCTACGAGTGCAGGGATCAAAACCCTGTGCCTTACCGCTTGGCAATACCCCAAAGTATCAGTATAAAGCACTAACTATCTGACATTCGGCAGTACACACCGAGTTATTTAGAACAGAGTATCACCTATAGGTAAGTCCATTCATGCTACCTAAATTATATCTATCTCTTATTTTTAAAATAATCACTGATAGACAAGCCATATTCCACGTTTTTTAGATGCTGTCTGCTTTGCATCACTTGATAAGGTTTTATGTCTCTTATCCGACAGACCGCACAGCAGTCATTCGCTATTTCTATCTCAAAAACTCGGATACGAATTTAGCGATAAATCCATACCTTACAAAACTAAATAGAAAAGTTTTCAATCTAAATATTTTAAAAAATAATCCAGCTTCGTTGCCGATCTCATCAATGATGATAGTCTTTTGGACTTAGTATGTTTATACAATCTCCCAATGCGGAATTATTTTAATCTCATTAACGTAGAGAAGCACGAACACCATTCCATTATAGGTTGGAATAAACCGATTATCCGTGGTGTTGTTAGGATATAACATTATCTCACTAAGTTTCGTGCGCACTAGAGTCGTTATATAGTCGGCTCTACCAAAATGCAGTAATAGGTCTTATAATGCTATGTGAATGGCAAAGACCAAGATGCGATAATTATATATTCTCTGTTTGATAGTGGGGAATGATGTTAGACAAAAGCTTCATCTGGATCCTCAGTGTCTTCACGAATTATATACATCTGAGTGGTTTCGGAAGGATTATTTATTCTCTTCATCAGTAACATTAGAATTTTTGCTTCTTAGAGCATTGATTTTATTCATAACCTCTGCTTTAGTTTGTTTCCTGCAATAGAACTCCCTAGTGGTTTCAGTCGAACGATGATTGGCAAGCTCGGCTGCTAATGCTAAATCACCAGTTTCCTCATATACAAGATTTAACCTAGTCTTACGCTGGCAATGAGGTCTATAGTCAGAAATTCCAATAATTTCGCCATATTTCTTCATTCTATCTCTGATTGCACTATCACCCATAGGTTTATATTCTCCATTGTATTTTGTAATTAACAATGAATCACATTCCAAATGGTCATAATCATTCTTTCTCATTTCAAGCCACTCTTGAATAAGTTCTTTTGCAACATCACCGAAAACTACCTGTGTACGGTATCCTTCCTTTTCTCTTATATCAATAAACATATTATGTTCTAAGTCAAGTTTGGATAACTGCAATCTTAACAATGCACCAATTCTGTTGGCAGAATCGAAGCTTACCTCAAATAAAATCTGATCTTGAATTGAATACTTATCATTTTCAGATAACTCTCTACGGATTGTCTGAACTTGTTCTTCTGTAAGAAAATACGAATTTAAAATATGTTCCTCATTAGCTTTCTTCATTCTATCAAGTTTACCATCAAAAGGATGATATTTAACAAAACCACGTTTCATAGACCAAATATAGAATGAGCTAACGGCAGAAATTTTCATGTTAATAATCTTTTTATGATTCAGAAGTGTTTCCTGGCAGAACATAATATAGTTCTCCATAATATCAACGGCATTTTCCATAAACTCATCTGAATATAAATCTAAATCACCATAGTTTTCACCTAACCACATAAGAAAATGACGAAACAATCCTTCATATCTTTTATATGTAGTATCTTTAACATCCTGATTTTTTATAATATTTGATTGGAGATATTTCTTATATTTCTTCAAGTTATCAGGATTTATAAATTTTTCCTTATCCTTGGTAAAATATTTTACCCTTATTACATGTGCCACTAAATCACTTCCTTTCATAACAAAAGAAGCAGTAGTAGTAATAACTAAACTGCTTCACTATAATCTATAACGTTTCTTCCCCATTTTATTTCTTCACTATATTTTAATTCACCTATTTTAGACACCTTATCCCAATCTATATTATTCTTGATAAAAGATTCAATACTTTTTCTGAGTTCTATAGAATCATTATTTAAAATGTTATATTTATTATCTTTTGTCAAATCACAGGGGAATAAAATATAATAATGAATATTATTTTCTTTAAACATTTTTACAACAGCAGATAATATATTATTACCTTTGTTAATTTCACTTTTAACATAAGGTTCTATTCTTTTAAAGGCCTGTCTATAAGAAGGCACACGTTCATATAAAAGCATAAGCGCAGATGCCTTAACAAATTCATTTGAATTAAAT
>ERZ779877.3019-NODE-3019-length-11407-cov-2.203224_pt1 | contig 11407 bp, 9 predicted proteins | sample MGYA00511556_ERZ779877 | MGnify/ENA primary metagenome ERZ779877 (study PRJEB29588, sample SAMEA2159338) | human gut metagenome | biome: human gut; feature: human-associated habitat; material: faeces | place: Denmark | collected 2008/2010 ... | reverse complement strand
GATTTCATCTGCGGTACCTCTCCCGCCTTCAGCGGAAAACGGTCATCGTCTACCATGATAATGTTGCCGTCGCGGTAAACGACCGGACGTACTTTTGCAAAATACAGAGACGGGATCTCGATATTTTCGCGGCGAATGTACTGCCAGATATCCGTCTCGGTCCAGTTTGATAATGGGAATACTCGTACTTCCTGATGTTTCTGGATCTTGGAATTGTACAATTTCCACATCTCGGGACGCTGGTTTTTCGGATCCCATGCCTGTGCCGCATTTCTGAATGAGAAGATACGTTCCTTTGCACGGGACTTTTCTTCATCACGACGTCCGCCGCCGAATGCTGCTGTAAACTGATACTTATTTAATGCCTGCTTTAATGCCTGTGTCTTCATGATATCTGTGTAAGCTGAACCGTGGTCAAACGGATTAATGCCTGCCTTTACACCTTCTTCATTGGTATATACAAGCATTTCAATACCCATTTTTTCTGCGATATGGTCACGGAACTGTATCATTTCCTTAAACTTCCATGTTGTATCAATATGTAAGAATGGAAATGGCGGCTTCTCCGGATAAAATGCCTTCATTGCAAGATGAAGCATTACCGAGCTGTCCTTTCCAATTGAGTACAACATAACCGGCTTCTCGCACTCTGCGGCTACTTCACGTATTATGTATATTGCCTCTGCTTCGAGTTCGTCAAGATGTGATAATTCACCCATGTCTGTTACCATCCTTTTCTTTAATATTTATTGGATTCCTTCTTGTTGATAAGAATCTCTTCCCTGCTTCCGTCGCGCTTTTTGATATTCCAGGTCAGCGTATCCGGTGTGCTTTTTACTGTCATGAGACTTCCCATGCCTCCTATGTCTGCTCCAAGATAAAGAGCAATAGCGCCAAAATGACATTCCTTGATGCATGAGGCACAGCCCCAGCAGTCCTTAGGATATTTGATAAAAGCTTTTTTCTCTGAGTCCTGATATATCAGGCTTCCCGGGCATACACTTGTACACATGCCACAGCCCTTACACTTTGCTTTATCAATCATTATGCTCATAACGCGCCTCCCTTCCGACAAGCTCTCTGTAAATCATATGAAGCTGCCCGTTTTCGTATCTGGAATTGACGTATTTCATCCAGTCATCACTCTTGCCCGGATAATCCAGATTCTCGGCAAAGCTGTGCCATCTGGTTTCCTTTCTTGCACCAAGATGTGCTATGACCGAAAGACATACCGTAAGCCTCTCCTTAAGCTCATATATGAACATAAGCTCATGCATATCCGATGCATATAAATCACCGGTCAGCTCTATCAGATGATTTATCTTTTCCTTTGCCAGGGCAAGCTGCTTGCCGTTGAACTGATAATGTGTGGAAATACCGCCTGCGTAGTTGTCCATGACCTTCTGCATGGCTTCCTCGATAGCCTCTGTTGTAAACATCTGAGACCTTTCAGTGAGGAAATGGTCGTACTCTGAAGCTTTTGCGTCAAGTGCCTTTTTCTCATCAAATGCCGATGTGTCAGGACTTCCGTCGGAGGTATCTGCATCTAGCTTTGAAACCATATCTATCGCAGCGATTTCGCCCTCCACCATGGCTCCTGTAACGTATTTCTGTGGACATCCCCCTGCCACATCTCCAGCAGCATAAAGGCCATGTACCGTTGTCTCTCTATTAGTATTTACCCAGTAGCCGCTCGCTGTGTGGCCACCTACGATATACGGCTCGGTGCCCTCTATCTCCACATTCTGCTCACTTGGATTCTTACCTGCCTCCACCCACTTGAGTGTCTGGCTTGGTGCCATGTTGAGATATGCCTTTCTTAATGACTCATCCTGCTGTGGCGAAATGCCCTCTGTCCTTAAGTAGCAAGGGCCTCTTCCCTCGAGATTTTCCATGACCGTTCCGTATACACGCTCTGATGTGGTGAGGCCGTATTTTGTCTCGTAAACCTCTCCAAGTGAATTGACCTGCTTTGCCCCGACTCCCTGTGCAATTGTTCCGGTCGGTGCGATTGTGTCCTTGCATCTGAGTGCGATAAATCTCATCTCAAAGGTAGTCATCTCTGCTCCGCTTCTTATGCCCATCGCATATCCTGCGCCTGTATTAAACGGTGGATACCACATCTTGTGCCTTGAAAATCCCGGATTGTTTGGCCTGTACAGTCCGGCCGCTCCGCCTGTAGCACAGAGCACTTTTTTAGCCCTGATTTCATAGGCTGTAGCATCCTCGATTGAAAATCCGTATGCACCCTTTATGGTGTTGTTCTCAACTATATAGTCCGTGATATTGATTCTGTTTATCACTGTACAGTCCGTAAGCTTTGATACAGCTTCTGCCAAAAGCGGCTTCATGTTCTCGCCGTTTATCTTGATATTACGGTTTCCTCTTGCTACATACTCACCGTTTTCATCCTTTAATATGACAAGTCCAAGCCTTTCCATCTTGTCCGTCACACGGTTTAAGCCCTCGGACATAGTCATGAGTAAGTCTTCTCTTACTATGCCGTCAGCATCCTTTTTTGCGTAATCTACATAGTCCTCAGGCTTTCTGCCCTTTACTATGTATGCATTTATCGCATTGACACCTGCTGCAAGGCATCCGCTTCGCTTTATGTTCGCTTTCTCTGCAATTATAATCGAATAATCCGATTTCTCACGGATGGTGAGCGCTGCATAACAGCCCGCCGTGCCACCTCCTATTATGAGGATGTCCGTGTGTAGGATTTTTTTGTTTTCTATCTTCATTTATCTCCCTCTGCTTCCTCTTTCAATCACAAGCTTTAGACTATTCTTGTATCTAAATGTAGAATACATCCTGCTCCTGCATCTCGCTGTTTTCCATCAGGTATGTTTTCTCTTCATCAAATATATACAGCCTGTAAATCAGCACATGTACTTTCTCGCCGACTGCTATCAGGTCCTTTTCAAGTGAGCGCTCGCCGACCACCTCGATGCCGTTTATGCTGACTGTGATATCCATCCTGTTTCCTCTGAATACCACATCTGTAACGATGCCCTCCTCTGCCGCTGACTGATAACGGTCTAAGTTGCCACTCTTTGATATCTTGATAAACTCAGGTCTTATTACCGCCTTGTCGGCATTTTCTATCCTGTCAAAGCCCTTTAACCTGTCATAGTTTTCAACGACTGTGGTGTGTCCTATAAACTGCGCCACAAAAGGTGTATCAGGCGACTTGTATATCTCAAGAGGTGTACCCATCTGCTCTATCGTGCCGTGGTTTGTGATAATGATTTCATCTGCCACCTCAACAGCCTCATCCTGGTCATGTGTGACGAAAATGCTTGTGATTCCAAGCTTTTCGACCAGCTCCTTCAGCCATGTACGAAGCTCACCTCGCACCTTTGCATCTATCGCGGCAAATGGCTCATCCAGTAAAAGCACCTGTGGATTCGGCGCCAGCGCCCTTGCAAATGCCACTCTCTGACGCTGTCCTCCGGAAAGCTGATTCGGATATCTCTTTTCAAGCCCCGATAAGCCTGTCATCTCAAGAAGCTTTGTAACACGCTCCTTTATGAGCTTTTTCGGCATCTTCTGAAGCTCCAGCCCAAATGCCACATTGTCGTATATTGTCATGTATCTAAACAGCGCATAGTTCTGAAACACAAAGCCTATGCCTCTCTTCGAGGCCGGAATATCATTCACTCGCTTTCCATCTATATATATGTCACCTGAATTTGGCGTCTCAAGCCCTGCTATCATACGAAGAAGTGTTGTCTTGCCACTGCCGGACGGACCAAGCAGCGCCACAAGCTTTCCCTTTTCCACTCCAAAGCTCACATTATCGGATGCCAGGAAGTCTCCGTATTTTTTGTATATATTTTTCATCTCAACGTACATATACGTTATCTCCTTCCTGCTTTTCCCATGCAGCAGATTTTATTAGTGTAAATCATATTTTCCAAGTATATCTCAGTGTAATTTCTTAAATTTATGCTCAACTATATTTCTTGCAAAAAGAATGATTAATGCAATAATTAACAGTATCGACGATACAGCAAATGCCGATGTTATTGAGCTGTCTGTGCCCGACATATACAAGGCATCAATCTCAAGCGGCAGTGTAAATGTCTCGCCTCTTGTCTTCGAGAGCGCATTTACCGCGCCGAACTCGCCGAGGGCTCTCGCCGTACAGAGTATGATTCCATAAATCAGGCTCCACTTCATCTGCGGAAGTGTTATTTTCCGAAATATCGTAAAGCCGGATGCTCCCATCAGCGCTGCGGCTTCTTCCTCATCCTTTCCCTCTGCATTGAGCACCGGTATGATTTCCCTTGACACATACGGAAACGTGACAAATATCGTAGCAAGCACAACTCCCGGTATTGCAAAGGTGATTCTCACATTCGTGCCGAATATCTCATTGAACCATCTGATAACCGGATAAAACCACCCAAGCCGTCCGAAGGTCATAAGATACGCAAGTCCTACGATGACCGGAGAAATAGAAAACGGTATATCAATAAGTGTTGCAAGCACCTGTTTTCCTTTAAACGAAAACCTGGTCAACAGCCACGCTGTCCATATTCCAAAGAAGGTGTTGATAACTACCGCAAAAACTGTTGCTATCAAAGTCACCTTGAGTGCTGACAGTACGTAGCTTGTGGAGATAGCTTTCAGATAGAATCCAAGCCCCTCCTTTAAGGCACTTGCCATCACAGAAAAAAGCGGAACTACAAGCATGACAAATATGAATAGCACCGTGACAGTGACGAGTATTATCTTTGTGATCTTTTTTCTTCTTTCAAGCTTTACCTGTTCGGTCATCGCATTGTGCTCCTTTCCTGTTTGTGTGCATCGCATTTGATTTATATGCAGCCTTCTACAACAAATTAGTGCGCTGTGACTGTTTAACCTGCACTATGTTTACAAATAGCAGCAGTAAAAATGATATGACAAGCATCACAAGTGCTATGGCAGTCGCGCTGGCATAATCTATATAGCTAAGCTTCTGCATGATGACGTAGGATACCACCTGCGTCCTGTGCCTTGCACTGTTGCCTGATATGTAGATGACGCTTCCGTACTCTCCTATGCCTCTGGCAAAGGCAAGACCAAAGCCTGTTAAGAGTGCCGGGCGAAGCTCCGGAAGTATTACCTTAAAAAATGTCTTAGAGGGTGTGGCGCCAAGCATATAAGCGGCCTCCTCATATGTATTATCCATCTTTTCAAGCACAGGCTGTACAGCTCTTATTACGAAGGGAATGCCTACAAAAACAAGTGCCACAACTATTCCTGCCTGTGTGTAAGCCACATCTATTCCAAGCTTGCCAAGGCCCTTACCAAAAAATCCTGTGCCTGAGTACAGCTTTGAGAGCGTGATGCCCGCAACCGCTGTCGGCAGTGCAAACGGAAGCTCTATAAGTCCGTCAAGCAGCCATTTCCCGGGAAAATCGTACTTCACAAGCGTCCATGCCACGATGAGTCCAAATACCACATTTACGATTGCTGCGATAAATGATGAGGTGATGCTTGTGATAAAGGCATTCCTCACATTCTCCTTCATGATAAGTGCCACAAAATCGCCCGGCGATATCTTTAGCGAATACACAAGCACTGATGCTAACGGAATGAGAACGATGACTGAAAGCATCGTGACCACTATTCCAAGCGAAAGATGGTATCCCGGTATGACTCTGGTCTTTATGTTCTTTGATTTAGTTTTCTCTTTTGCTGTTTTATCAGTTGCCGTATATTTCATCGAACATTGCTCCATCATCGAAATATGTCTTGTAGGCTTCATTCCATCCGCCGTAATCCTCTATGCTCCAAAGTCTGATATTTAAATCAAACTTGTCGGAAAACCGGTTTAATATATCCTGATTGGTTGGTCTGTAGCCGCTTTCGCCAATCAGCTGCTGTGCCTCATCACTGTAGAGATACTGTAGGTATTCTTTGCTTACCTCTTGTGTTCCGTTGCTCCTTGCATTGTCATCCACAATAGCAACAGAGGGCTGTGCTAAGATGCTGACGGACGGATTCACTATCTCATACTTACCCGGATATGAATCCATGGTCGTAAGTGCCTCGTTTTCCCACGCTATGAGCACATCTCCCTGACCGTTTTCCACAAATGTGGTTGTTGAGCCTCTCGCACCCGAATCCATAATTGTGACATTTTCATACAGCTTCTTCATAAACGATTTCTGTTCCTTTAGGCTGTCATAATTTGTCTTCGCATAGCTTAGCGCTGCAAGAAAATTCCAGCAGGCTCCGCCACTACTCTTTGGATCAGGCGTAATCACATCCACATTCTTTTTCACCAGGTCATCCCAGTCACTTATATGCTTTGGATTGCCCTTTCTTACAAGTAAAACGATTGTTGATGTGTATGGTGCCGAGCTGTCAGAAAACTCATCAATCCAGCCCTTATCAATTAAGCCGGTATTTTGTATCAGGTCTATGTCATGCTCGAGTGCCAGTGTGACAACATCTGCATTACAGCCCTCCACAACCGAGCGCGCCTGTGCTCCCGAGCCGCCATGTGACTGAATCACATTTATCTTTTTGCCGTGCTCGCTCTCATAGTAAGACTCGAATATTTTGTTGTATTTCTCGTAAAACTCTCGTGTCGGATCATATGACACATTGGTTATGGTGACTGTTCCGTCATCCTTCCTGCCTGAGCAGCCTGTCAGAAGAAGTGACAGAATCATCACTGTCGACAGCAGGGCTGCCGTATATTTATGTATGTTTCTCATGTATGTTTCTCATTTTTCATGTTACAGTTTCCGGCAAAGCAAGCTTATGCCGTCAGTTTATATGCCATTAGTTTACTGTAAAAAGCGGTGTGGACAGGTATCTTTCTCCTGTATCCGGAAGCAGCACCACGATATTCTTTCCCTTGTTCTCAGGTCTTTTCGCAAGCTCTGTTGCCGCATATATTGCTGCTCCTGAGGATATGCCAACGAGAAGTCCGTCGCTCTTTGCAACCTCTCTTGCCTTGTCAAAAGCGGCCTCATTCTCCACCGGAATCACCTCATCCACTATATCCATGCGCATGACCTTTGGAATAAAGCCTGCACCGATTCCCTGTATCTTGTGAGGCCCCGGTCTTCCGCCTGAGAGTACCGGTGAGCTCTTTGGCTCAACAGCTACTATCCTTACATCAGGATTATGGTCTCTCAATCCAAGCCCGGTGCCTGTACAGGTGCCGCCTGTTCCGACAGATGATACAAAGATATCTACCTTTCCATCTGTATCCTCCCAGATTTCCTGAGCGGTTGTAGCTCTGTGGATATCCGGATTGGCCTGATTCTCAAACTGCTGTGGAATAAAGGCATTGCCATAATGCTCTTTAAGTCTCTGCGCCTCATCGATTGCACCCTTCATGCCCTCACGCCCCGGTGTGAGCTTTATCTCTGCGCCAAGCGCTGTCACGATTTTTCTTCTCTCAACGCTCATGGTATCAGGCATGATAAGTATCAAGTGAAGTCCCTTTGAGGCTGCCACAAATGCAAGTCCGATTCCGGTATTGCCACTTGTCGGCTCTATGATTATTGTGTCCTGATTTATCTTTCCATCCTTTATGCCCTGTTCTATCATAGCTGCCGCCACCCTGTCCTTTACACTTCCAAGTGGATTGAAATACTCCAGCTTTGCTATGATTTTTGCTTCAAGCCCAAGGGCTTTTTCATAATTGGTCAGCTCCAGAAGCGGAGTGTGACCTATCAGCTCAGTGAGCTGCTTTGCAATTTTTGCCATTGATATTACCTCTTTTTTGTTAATGTTTGTTTTGAGTATGTTATGAGTTTGTGCTTAGTTTGTATGGCCGGGATTTCCTACCATTCAAATATGATTTCTAAGTTATTGATATGTTACCACTAATTGATATTTTTGTAAATGTAATTAGGGTTATTAATATTTGTTAGCGGGCTATAAATTTTATTGATAGCAAACGCGCTTTTTACCTTTATATCATTCTCTATGCTGTGTTGCTTGAACGAGTATTTTCCGTGCCACCTTTTGTCTGTGGCGCATATAACTCATACACGGCTCGTCAAAAATCGACCGTGCACCATCGGTGTGTCTTCCCATTCTGCGCAGTCGTCCGTCCGGTATCGAACTTACCATAAAAAAAGAGTTCTATCATTCGCAGACACAAATTCCGTGAAAAATAGAACTCTTTTTGGTCTCCCTTTGGCTACTCCGCCTGTTCATTTGCTTTATCGGTTCTCGTGATATACTTGATGATATACTTGATTCCGACAAAGGTTCCAATCAGGATAAGCACTCCTATGATAAAAGGTACTACAGGATTTCTGACAAAGCCTGCTATGATGTAGGTCAGGCATGATATGCCTGCCACAAGCACAGCGTATGGAAGCTGTGTGGATACATGATTCATGTGGTTGCACTGAGCTCCGGCTGATGCCATGATGGTGGTATCGGATATCGGTGAGCAGTGGTCTCCACATACTGCACCTGCCATGCACGCTGAGATTGAGATAATCATCATCGTATGGTTTGTGCCCGAGAAGATATTTACTACTATCGGTATGAGTATACCGAAGGTGCCCCATGAGGTTCCTGTTGCAAAGGCAAGGAAAGCTCCCACCAGGAATATGATTGCCGGGAACAGTCCAAGCAGTGGTCCCGATACTCCTCCCACTAAGCCTGCGACAAATTCCTTGGCGCCAAGGCTCTCTGTCATGGTCTTTAGTGTCCATGCAAAGGTCAGTATAAGTATTGCAGGTACCATTGCCTTAAAGCCCTCAGGGATTGAACTACAGCAATCCGTAAAGCTTAGTACCCTTCTGATTGAGTAAAAGCATATGGTGATTATCAACGCAAAAAAGCTTCCTAGCATAAGACCGATTGAAGCATCGCTGCCTGCAAACGCATCAACGAAGCCTGTTCCGTCAAAAAAGCCTCCTGTGTATATCATTCCGATGATACAGCTTATTATGAGCACAAGAATAGGAAATACAAGGTCTATAACCTTCCCCTTGCCCTTTATAACATCCTGCTTTGCCTCCGCATACGGCCTGTCTCCTGTGGTAAACAGATCACCCTTTTGGGCATTGGCTTCATGCTTTGCCATCGGACCGAAATCTACCTGTAAAACAACAAGTGTCACCATAGCGATAATAGTAAAGAGTGCATAATAATTGTATGGAATGGCCTTTATGAAAATAGAAAAGCCATCCTCTCCCTTTACAAAGCCGGTAACCGCGGCTGCCCACGATGATATAGGTGCAATGATGCATACAGGCGCTGCTGTGGCATCTATCAGATATGCAAGCTTTGCTCTTGAAACCTGATGCTTGTCGGTGACAGGGCGCATCACACTTCCTACTGTCAGACAGTTGAAATAATCATCTATAAATATGAGTACTCCAAGTATTATAGCAGAAAGCTGGGCACCAATCCTTGTCTTTATGTGCTCACTCGCCCACTCTCCAAAGGCCGCCGAGCCGCCTGCCTTGTTCATCATGCTGACCATAATGCCAAGCACTACAAGAAAGATTAAAATTCCGACGTTATACGGGTCTGATAAAACGCCGACCAGTCCGTCTTCAAAAATGTGCAGTACCGATTTTTCAAAACTGAATCCCTGCTGAAAAATGTTGCCGTAAAATAATCCGCCGATTACAATTCCGATAAAAAGGGAACTGTAAACTTCCTTTGTCACCAGTGCCAGAATAATTGCCACCAGCGGCGGTACCAATGCCCAAAATGTTGCATACATATTTGGGACATACTCCATCATCTGTTCCATAAAACTCCTCATTCCTTAGCGGTTTTGCCGCTATTTTTGTATTTCTGTATTATAATGATATCATATTTGTTTTTTCCCACGCATCACCGGCATGGTATAAATTCTTACAACCAGCGGTATGACCATAATAAACCACACCAGCGGCTCTGCAACGATAACACCGTTGTAACCGATTCTCGGCACAAGTGCCGCTGCAATAACGATTTTTCCTATCATTTCAAGGGAACTCGACACCAGCGGGGTGATCCGCTCGCCAAGCCCCTGCATTGCATTTCTTAAAATGCAGATGACCGCCGTTACACAGTAAAATACGGTATTGAATTTCAGATACACCGTTGCCGTGTGTATCACAACTTCATTTTTACTTCCCGTAACCAGTCCAACCAGCCCTGCACCGATGGTATAACTTGCCACAACGGTCAGCATACACCAGATACAGGTATATAAAAGTGCCAGCCATATACCTTTTTTGACGCGGTCTATACGCCCGGCGCCCATATTTTGTCCGCAGTATGTCGCCATGGTCTGTCCGAATACCGAAAACATAATCATAAACATTTCGGATATTTTCCGCGCCGCCGTATGAGCTACGATAATGTCCTGTCCAAGCCTGTTAATCGCCGTCTGAAGGGTCAGCGACCCGATATTAACCAGTGAACTCATAAAGCCCATGGACAGACCGGAAGCCGCCATATTGCCAAGCATTTCTTTTTCCGGCTGCGTAAAATCCGTCTTTTTTAACTGTAAAATTTCATAGCGGCGGATCATGTAAATCCAGCAGATGACAAATGCCAATACCTGTGACAGTACCGTTGCCACCGCCGCACCGTACACACCTGCATGTAGTACTAATATAAAAAATAAATCTCCCGCAATGTTTAATCCGACCGATACCGCCAGTATGATAAGCGGCGTGACCGTATCACCCAGCGCCCGCAGCGCCGCTGCACATGCATCATAAAGAAACGTTGCAAGCATGCCCGCCACAATTACTACGATATAAGAGCGCGCCGTCCCAAACAACGCCTCCGGTACATTTAAAAACTGCAATATCTGTTTTAAGAAAATCAGTCCTGCCGCCGTTAAAAGCACTGAAATTCCCGTTCCCATCATCAGAGAGGCGGCAAAGGATTTTTTCACACCGGCAATATCTTTTGCACCGTAACGCTGTGCCGTAATAATCGCAAAACCGTTGGCAAGTCCCAGTAGAAATCCGATAATCAAATTGCTGAGTGTACTAGTCGCCCCAACTGCCGCCAGTGCGTCTTCTCCCAGAAACGACCCGACAATCCGCGTATCCACAAGGCTGTACGTCAGCTGTAACAGATTGGCGAAAAATATCGGTATCGCAAATGACAAAATCAGCCGCGATGGACTGCCTTTCGTTAAATCTTTCATGTATTATTTATCCCGCTGCTTTCTTTTAATATGAATTTCCGGAATTGCTACATTTTCATAGGTAATTTCTTCTTCCGCTTCCGGTTTTTTTGTATCATGTGCCGCCGCATCATCCTCCCTGATATGCACCTCCGGCACCGCCAGGTTTTCACTTTCTACCTCATACACAGCCTTATGGGTCTTTTTCCATCTATCAAACATATTCCTCTCCGTTCCGCAGGCATTTTAATGCCGGAGGAATCGCGAACTGAATTTATTCAGTTCTGCGAT
>ERZ779877.3014-NODE-3014-length-11418-cov-6.520021_pt1 | contig 11418 bp, 7 predicted proteins | sample MGYA00511556_ERZ779877 | MGnify/ENA primary metagenome ERZ779877 (study PRJEB29588, sample SAMEA2159338) | human gut metagenome | biome: human gut; feature: human-associated habitat; material: faeces | place: Denmark | collected 2008/2010 ... | reverse complement strand
GCATGCTCTAGCCAACTGAGCTATGCCGCCATCTCTGCTCTCTTGAACAGCATACGAATTGTACCAGAATGACCGCGGCTTGTCAACACAAATTTTAGACTTTCTTCCTCTTTTTTTCAAAAAATCTGGTTCAAGTAAAAAACTTGCTCTTGAAATCCGCTGACTCTTATGTTATGATAGGAAAGCTTTGGAGGGTTAGCTCAGCTGGTTAGAGCGTCCGCCTCACACGCGGAAGGTCGACGGTTCGAGTCCGCCACTCTCCACCATCATTGTCAGCCAATTTTGAGGACATTGCGTCGAACGCAGTGTCCTCAAGGCTTTCCGGGCTTAAAAGGCTCGGAAATTTTTTTACTTTTTCATTGATGACAGACACAGTTTTTGCGCAGCGTTGCGGACTTGAACCGCGGCAGAGCCATTTTATACACAGCTTGCAGTGTGGTAAGCACACTCATCGAAAAACCACCCGCTTGGCGGGTGGCTGTTTATTTTGGGCTTAAATGCCCGGATTTTATTTTTTATGGTTCTATGTAAATAGTTGGATAATGTTGGGGCAGGCTTCTCGAGCAGAGAAATCTACACCCAACATTTTTGCTTTTTTAGAACCTTTTCATATTCGTCCTGTGTAATGCGCTCAAATAATGCGCAGTGATTTTTGGATATATTCCATAGAGCGCTCCTTGCTGAGCAGAATATCATCAGGCAGCGCCTTGAGCTTGGCTATGAGCCGCTCTACCACGGCGCAGCCTTTGTCAGAGGTGATATAATATGCCTCCCGTTCCTCGCTTTCCTCGCAACAGTCAATTACCAAACACACGTCAGCCGCAGAAAAAATCGAAAATCGGCAGTCGTTTGCCTTCAGAACCGGGTTTGTATCTCGGACAATATATATATCCAGCCCGGAACATTCTTTCATACGTTGAAGCAGCGTCTCTATGTGGTGCTTTCTTTCTTCGCGCCCGAGGACAATGTGCCTTGTATTATTAATGCACATAGAGCCGTCTACGAAATAGTTTAAAAACACAGATTCAAAAATATATACAGAAGTTGTCCCCGCATATTCATAATAGAAGTTTTTGTTGGAATCTGCCGAGGTTGGGCTGAGCTGCGTGTTGAAAACCAGCTTCTGTATCTCGCTGTCCATGTATATTGGGAACATTTCACCGAGAATATAGACATGGGAGGGGTTAGTGGCATACTTATACGAATAGTTCTTTGCCTTCTCCGAGTATGGTTTTGCATGGTCAAAAACGCTTGTCTGCTTGTAGAAGTAGGAGAGCGCCGAGTGGTATATCTTTTCAACCGATTCGTGATTAGATATGCTGGCGCAAAGCGCCTCGCCGCTGAACGGATCCCGTATTCCGCAGACGGCAAAGCAATCGTTTAGCACACACAGTCCGCCGTACTTTGAGTAATCCGCCTGAGAGATGTAATAAAGCTGAAAGCTCGAATTAAAGAAAACGTGCGCCAGTGACAGAATGAAAACCTCCATACTGTCATCCTCCTCAAGGGTACTGTCTGTGTAGAACAGTCGGAGAGAGACGCGCTGCCGCTCCGTTGAGCCTATTTTGAAAAATGCCAACAGTTCCGGCTTTTTCTCCACCGCCAGTTTGAAGACATTCAGCGGTATGATCAATTCAAATTTATCTGCCCCGCGCTCTATATGAACCATGAGCTGCTCAAAAACGAGGTCAATATTCAGCGGGCAAGTGACAGGCAAAGCGGCCTTCTTCCCCGGCTGTTTTTCTCTTTCCGTCTCAAAAAAACTGTTGGCGATAATGCTCTTTATCATTTTTTTGCATGCAGTCTTGTCCGATACGTCGACTGATTGTATATTGTAGTTTTCCGCGAGCTTTTCAAATGCGGAGGTGTCGCCGCTGTGCACACAGACCTCGGCAATCTCTTCTGCAGTGCCGTCAATCATTGCGGCCGGAGGTCGCTTGCTGTTGTTCAGCCATTTGCTCAGGTAGGAGGGATCGTAGCCGAGCGCGTCAGCAAGTATATATGATTTTACGCCGCAAACCTTTATGATGCTGCGCAGTGTGCTTCCAAAGTCCGACATATAATTCTCCGTTGCTAATAATAGTTTTGCAGAGTAAATTCGCTGGTCTTTAACAGCTCTGCCCTTAAATAATAGCGCGTTGACTGAGTTGTTGTCAAGCATTAGACAGCATTTCTTGACTTTTGTCGCGGAGAAAAGTCAAGAAATGACCATATTCGAGTCAAGAAGGGCACGTTCGTTCATTTTTTGTCAATGTACTTTTCGTCGAATGTGTGTTAAATTACAGGCAAGCAATCCTGAAGATACCGAAAGGAGCAAAAATATGAAAAAGAAAGTGCTTATAACCGGCGTGACCGGAACCATGGGCTTTGCTACTCTCAAGCAGTTTGCCGCACATCTCGACGAATTTGACGTCCGCGTGCTTGCAAGAAAGTCCGATTTCAATGAGAATATGCTCAAGCCTTACGCTGAGCAGATAGAGATTGTTTGGGGCGATCTCACTGACGACGAATGCCTGCACGAGTGTGTAAAGGACATGGATTATATCCTGGCGATCGGCGCCTTTGTCTCCCCAATGGCAGACGCACATCCGGAGGAATGCATACGCACAAACTACGGCTCTACGCTGTCGATGCTCCGTTCGATAAAAGAACTGGGGCAGACGGATAAGACTCACTTCGTATTCATCGGCTCTGTCTCCATGTATGGCGACAGACAGACTCCCATACACTGGGCAAAGGTCGGCGACCCGCTCAAGTCCTCCATTCTTGACCACTATGCACTTGGCAAGATATTCTCCGAGAGAGCTGTCATCGACTCCGGACTCAAGCATTGGGCCTCTATCCGCCAGACCGGAATGTACCCCACCAATATCCACAACATCACTGTCGGCTATCCGATAAGAAGCCATATCCCTCTCAACAACGTCTGCGAGTGGTCTGACTGTGATGACTCTGCACGCCTGATGTTCAACATTTGCGCAAGCGCTCCGGAGAAGTTCTGGAACCACTGCTACAACCTCGGCGGTGGCGCAGACTACAGAAAAACTCAGCTTGAGCATGACAAGCTTAACGGACTCGACAGATCCAAGATTGCCGACACCAACTGGTACGCTCTTTACAACCACCACTGCGCATGGTTCCTTGACTCCGACAATCTTCAGGAGCTCGTCCCCTTCAGAGAGAAGCCCTTCGAGAAGTGTGTTGCCGACAGCCGTGCCTATCTTGCCGAGAAGTTTAAGGAGATTGGCTACACTCTCAAGCCCAAAACTGACGAAGAAAAGCGCCAGAAAAATTTTGAAGACTTCAGTAAATGGGGCGGAACTCTGTGGGCACTCAATCAGGAGGATCCCGCCTATATGCAGGCATTTTACGGCTCGAAGAAGAAGTACGATGCTATCCCCAAGGACTGGGAGACCTACTACAAGCGCGGCATAATCCCTGAGGAGTACAACCAGATTGAGCTTGGCTTCGACCAGAATAAGCCCGTTAAGGAGCTTGACATTGAAGATATGAGACAGGCAGCAGCTTTCCGCGGCGGTGAGTGCCTCTCCGAGACGATGGAAAAGGGGCAGCTTTACAAGAAGCTGCGCTGGAGATGCGCCTGCGGACACGAATTTGAGGGAACTCCCTATGCAATACTCTTCGCCGGTCACTGGTGCGAGGACTGCATGGGCGCTGAGTGGCGTTACGGCGACATGGCCGACGAGAATCCGTTCTTTGCCCAGGTATGGAAGCCCCTGCACGCAGATGACGAGAACTTCGTGGTCAAGACCGAGTTTGACCCGAGGATAGTAAAAAACAAGTACGAAGAGTGAGGAAATCATGTCACATCTTTTTGAAGAATACAAAATAGGTTCCGTTACACTGAAAAACCGTGTAGCGATGGCTCCGATGGGACACGTTCATGCTGCTGACGGCGGCGTATCGGAGCAGCAGCATGCATACATACTTGAGCGTGCCAAGGGCGGCTTTGGGCTCATCTATCCCTCCGCCCACACCGTAACCGACAAATACGAGAAGCCAGAGGGCAGCGGCAACTTCCTCTTTAATTATTCGCAGGCAGCGCGCCTTGCACATCTCGTTGATGAGGTACACCAGTACGGCGCCAAGTTTGCTATTCAGCTCACTCCGGGCTATGGTCGCGTGAACAAGGGAAATCCCGCTCAGACCATTCACGTCTCCGCAAGCGACAACCGCGCCTTCTACTATCCCGACGTCGTGTGTCACACGCTCACTGTAGACGAGATACATGAGCTCGTTGCCTGCATGGGCAAGAGCGCAGCTCTGGCAAAGATGGCCGGCGTTGACATTATCGAGATACACGCCTACGGCGGCTACCTGATAGACCAGTTCATGAGCAAGGTATGGAATCGTCGTGACGATGAGTACGGTGGGTCTCTTGATAACCGTATGCGCTTCTTTAATGAGTGCACACAGGCCGTTCGCCGTGCAGTTGGCCCCGACTTCCCCATTTCTGTAAAATATACGCCTGTCCACGAGATTGAGGGTGGACGCACCTTTGAGGACGAGGGCATAGAGATTGCCCGCCGTCTGCAGGATATGGACTTTGCCTATATGCATGTCGACTATGGCTGCTATGAACGCTGGAATCTTGCCATTCCAAGCGCATACGAGAAGCAGGGGGCACAGCTCCACGTCGCAGAGCGCCTGCGCAAGGAAGGCATCACAATGCCTTTCCTCATTCAGGGCAAGCTCAATGATCCCGTTGAGGCGGAGAGAGTCATCGAGTCCGGACTCACGGATATGATAGCCCTCGGCAAGCAGTCTCTTGCCGACCCCTACTGGCCCAGCAAGGTCAAGAACGGCAGAGTGGACGACATAGACTTCTGCTGCGCCTGCCTTGAGTGTCTCAACCACAGCTACCCATTTATTCGCCGCTCCTCATGCGCGATAAATCCCAGAACTGCGGCCGAGCGTGAGTACAAGCTCGAAAAGACTGCACATCCCAGAAAGCTGCTTGTTGTCGGCGGCGGCCCCGGTGGCATGGCGGCGGCCAAGTATGCCGCCCAAGTCGGCCACAGCGTTGAGCTGTGGGAGAAGAGCGACAGACTCGGCGGCAACATGAACGCTGCTGGCGGTCCTGACTTCAAGTTTGATGTTCGTCGCTTCAGCATGAATTTGCAGAAGCAGCTCTATAACAGCGGCGCCGTCGTCAGACTCTCCAAGGAGGCCAATGCCGACTCCATCAAGGAATTTGCTCCTGACGCTGTCATCGTGGCCGCCGGTGCAAAGCCCATAAAGCCGCGTATCCTAGGCATCGACAACAGCAAGGTCATTGATGCGCTCGATCTTTTGTCCAACAGAATTCCCACCGGTGAGAAGGTCTATGTTCTCGGTGGCGGCGAGGTCGGCTGCGAAGCCGCCGCGTATCTGGACTCTGTTGGCAAGGACGTCACCATTATCGAGATGCAAAGCAAGATTCTCTCCACTGCGAACATGGCGGATAACGCACGCAAGGGTCTGGAGGATCTTCTCGGCAGAACGAAGGTACGCATACTGACCAGCACAAAGCTCACCGAGATAAAGGACAACCTTATCGTTTGCGAGAATGGCACGGAAACACTGGAACTTGCCTATGACAATCTCGTTCTCGCCGTCGGCTTCAAGTCCGATCACACGCTCTGTGACGAGCTAAAGAGTGCCGGCATCAAGGTATTCCCCATCGGCGACTATAACAGTCCGCGCAAGATATATTACGGCATACACGAGGGGTTCCATGTCATCAGATTGCTTGACGATTTGATGGAGATTTAATAAAAGTGAGGGGATATCAATGGAGATTAGCAAATCCAAAAGAACATGGATCATAATCGGTGCAGTTCTCATGACAGCCACGGTGCAGCTTTCGTCCGCCGGGCTCAACAACACGATGTACGCAATACTAAGCGGCATGAATGGCCTGCAGTATTACGCACTTCTGGCAACACTCTCATCCCTTGGCATGGCGATTATGTGCGTCATCGGCGGTCGTATAGGTGATATGATCGGCAGACGCGCCGTCATTCTCGCAGGTGCGGTACTCAGCCTCGCAAGCGCGATAGTAATGGGTCTGGCGCAGAGCCTGTCCGTTTTCATCGTAGCCCGTGCAGTGCTGTCCTTCGGCATCGGTACCTTCCCCGGCAACGCATTCGTCGTGGCGGCGGACGTCTCCGACGCCAAGCAGTACCCCAAAGTCGCAGCGCTTCTCACCGCTACTCTGATGGTCGCAACCTTCCTCGGCTCTACCATTGCGGGTTATCTCGTTGACGCAGGTCTCATCCCCGCAGCCATCATCTATCCGGGTGTTGTCGGTCTCATCGGTGCCGTCATTGCTGCGGCAAAGATGGATAAGAAGCCTACAACTGACGGCGTTCGCGGTAAGGTTGACGGCATCGGCATGGTTCTGCTCGCAGTATTCATGCTCAGTCTCTGCCTGTCTCTCAACCAGGGTGCAAACCTCGGCTTCGGCAATCCCATCATCATCTGCGGCTTTGTTGTTGCCGTTGTCAGCCTCCTTGCTCTTCTCAAGGTCGAAAAGAAGGCGGAAGTTCCCGTAATTCCCCTGTACCTCTTCAAGAACAAAAAGTACACCGGCGTTATCATTGCAGGCGCATTCATAACCTTCTATGAAGTCGTTATGGCATCCTACGTTCCCGTAAGCGGCCAGGCTCTCATGGGTCTGAGTGCTTCCATCACCGGCTACTTCTCTCTCCCTCGTACAATAATTGCAATTGCCCTTGCGGCTCCTGCCGCCGCATGGGTGGTAAAGAATCAGGCAAAGAACTCCGCAATCGGTCTCGCCGCCGCAGGTCTGCTTGCAGCCGTAGCCTTCCTCGGCATGATATTTGTCGGCGCAGGCTCCCCCGTTGCATTGCCCTTCATCCTTATCGGCATCACCGGCTTCACCGAGGCTCTCAAGGGTGCATCTTTCAGACCTCTGGTTATCAGCCAGCTCGAGCAGAAGGACTTCGGCGTCGGTATCGGCATGATGACCGCAACTGGCACGCTTCTCATGACCATTTTGCTGAGCATTGTTGGCCCCGTATTCACCGCCGTCTCCGCTCAAAACATGGGCAGTGCACTCAGATTCGTATACATCGTGACCGTCTGCTGCGCACTCATCGCCGTAGCAATAACCGTCTTTGCAACCAAGGACAGCAAATCCAAGAATTAAGCTCTAATACATGGAGGTGCGGTGTCTGCATTGCGGACATCGCACCCCAAAAGCACACCCAATAGTACAAGGACGGTGAATTACAATTAAGAAAAGCAGTATATTTTTCCTTACAATGTCCGTCGCGTTCACATGGTTCACCTTCGTGTTCGGCGGAGGTGCGGCAACCGGCGCTCAGGCATACTCCCTCTTCGCCGTCCATGGCTGGACAGCGCTATGGATGCCTCTGGTCGCAATTGCAATAGTTGCGGTTGTCGGCTGGCTCTGCGTTGATTACGCGAACAAAATAGGTGCACATCACTACCGCGAGGTCATAGAGACGCTGTATCGCAGTAAGCTCATTGGAACGATATATGAGATAGGCTGCATATATGGCACTGTCCTCGGACTTGCCACCTGCTTTGCATCGCTCGGAAGTCTTATGGTAAGTCTGGGCTTTAACTACTGGCTCGGCATATTGGTAATGGCAGCGGCCTGCACTCTTGGCTGCCTGTTCGGCGCGGCTACCGTCAGAGCAATATCCACGGTGCTCGGTCTTGTCATCGGTGTTATCATCGTGCTTATATTCTCTCTCGACCTCAGCATAGACAGCGGCGCTGCACGGCATATCATCTCCGAGCATCAGGTGTTCAGCTCATACGGTAAGGCGTGGTACGGCTGCTTTTATTTTGCTGCCAGTAACTGCGGAACAATGCTGGCTCTGCTGCCGGTATTCGACCGCGTAAAGAACAGAAAACGTCTTACCGCCACAATACTTGCGGGTTTTTTACTGAATATTATCATGTTCAGCATGGTCATATTTGCCGTGCTTAACAGCATGCCCGGCGTGACTGAGGCTCAGGTTCCGTATCTCTATGTAATACAGACTCTCGGCGTCCCGGGGCTTGTGAATATATACAGCGTAATTCTCGCCGCCGCAGTAATAACGACCGGTATTACTCTGCTTTATACCTATACCATACGCTTCAGAAAATATGTAAAGGTCAAGAGCGACCGTATCAGCGCATTCATCATTCTGACGGCCTTTGAGATAGTCGGCGCGGTCATCTCAAAGTTTGGGCTCATCACGCTCGTCTCTAAGGGCTTTTCGTTGACCGTCTGGATAAACATCGTTATCCTGATAATCGGCGTCCCAATCATGTACTTTATCAGGACTCACCAAGCATCAAGGCAGCATTAATGCCCATCTCGGCAGTTCCTGCATTCGTAGCATCAAATTCACTTATCATTTTATGACTCCACCGTGATTGAGTCTGATTACGGTGGAGTCTTTATTATATGGCATGAAAACACCATCGGCTGAAAAGGAAAATCAAAGCTTGGAAAATCCTGCTCAGCTCCCACCTAATTAAATACTTAATATCAAAGATAACGAACAGACTTGAGAAGTATTTTGACGAAATACAAGATGTTATTTGTAGGTGATTTCTATCAGCACACATTTGACACCAGCCGTGATGGTGCAACAAACAGCACATTATTTAACAGTAAGGCAAAATATGAATCACGTTTTACTGCAAAAGGATTTATATGTGATAATACAAGCTTAGTTAATAGTTGGCGTTGCTGCAAAAATGTTTGTCAATTCTACACCACATCGGAGGTTTACACAATCTTTGGGATTGCCTCTGTCAACATATGAAATCCTTGATTTTACTCTGGAGAAGTATGGGCACGAGCTATCGGTCAATGGTTCCACGCCGTACCTGTTTTCGGTCGAGCCTGATGGAACTGCTATGAGATTGTGATTTTTCAATGACAGCGCATTATACTTCCACAGGCTCCTGTCCTCAAGGCTTTCCGGGCTTTTTCAGCTCGGAAAGCTTTTTATTTTTCCATTGATGACAACCTCTGTTTTTGAGCGACTGACCGGACTCGAACCGCCGTTTAACAGGATTTCAGAGTTTATCTGTGAGTTGTTGGATGTTGTGAGCGAGAGATAAGCAGGTGAATTGAATAGACAACAAAACATTAAATCGGCAAGGCCGGGACTTTTGAGAAATCAAAGGTTCCGGCCTTTTTTGCGTTCAAGGGGGGATCAATGAGAATCGGGGCTGTATGATGGAGCTGGATGTGATGCAGGGAAACAAAACCGCGATGCTGTATTTGCCCGCATCTGAAGTTCAAATAGATTGTGCGCTGGAGCGCTGCGGTATTCAAGCAGATGAGTTCTATAGTCTGCACATTGTTGGCAGCTCCTTCGGCGTTGACCTTGAGGAGTATCTGCATAGACCACAAGCTTCCTGTATATTTCTCTGTACAGCTGGGCTATAATTTCTTCTTGATGTGCAGCAAGTCCCATATAATCTCCCTCTTTCTATTTTTTGGAAGTTTATTTTGCTCCTGACTCTATGCTTTCGACAAGCAGTCCGACCAATTTTTTAGCAGCGAGTTTAACCCGTTCGTTTTTTCCGCTGAGCAAAGCCTCAATATTCTTTGCTCTCTCGTCTGGAATATCATCGCTCAAGAGGCAATTTATATCGACGCCGAGCGCAGCGGACAATTTATACAGCGAGTAGGCACAGAGTCCTTTGTTTCCAAGCTCAACGCTTGCATAGAACGGAACACTAAGCTCAGCCATTTCTGCGACCTGCATCTGAGTTAGTTTCTTCTCGTTTCTATATTTAGCCAGATTCCGACCTACAGTATATTCGAATTCTTTTTTGCTGATCATTGCTCTCACACCCCTGCAAGAATAATTATATTTTCCACAGGTACTTAAATAAATAATCTATCGGAGTGGAATTTATATCCCACTGGGGCAGAACGCAAAATGAAAGTACCATGCGTTACACATGGTACTTTCATTACATGCTATAAGATTAATTTGCGTTACTCAAGTGCGAGTCCGACACCTCTCGCTCTACAAACAGTCTTAATATGAGGGATTTCTTTTTTGAAAGTTTATATTTTGAAGGTCAAAATGCGTTTCTGCTATGTACCAGCCAGCCAGTCAGCAAGCATCGCCATTGTGATACCACGGAGCTTGTCAAGAATATTCCTGGAACCTTTATTTGGTTGGGGGTATCCCAACAGCGTGCCCTTTGTCCACAAAAAGCGATGCTTACTGGGACGTACTGTGCGTTATACCTATGCCTTTCTATTACAAAAAGCGAGAAAATTAATCGCCTCTTGTATCTCTGTGCCACATGCGTTTTCTACATAATCTGCATCCAAACCGGCGTAGATATATACATCTCCCAAATAATCTATTATATGTTCGCACAACTGACTATCACCATAAATCTGGGGTGCCGCAACAGGAAAATACCGACGAATATTTGTTTCGTGGGCACGTTGTAAATATTTATTGATAATTCCTATCGCTTTTTCTTCACTCACCATACATTATAGTCTCCAATACTTTGAACTTTTGGCCCAACAAGATATTACTTTTCCTATTTCATTTAAGACAACTGTGCTTTGCGTCCCTCTGTATTGTGTTGAAATTCTTCCCAACTTATCAATTTTTGTTACAACATTTACCGGATTTCTAACGGCATCCAAAATCGCGGAAGGCTTAACCCCAACACCATTTCTTCCAATCGCTTGGTTTAGTCCATGTTTTGTATATCCGGTAATAGTATCCGCAACTGTCTTTGACTCGCTTAGCGATGTGGCAACACTCGTTTTGTTTGCAGCAGAACTCACATATTTTAGCGCTGCACCTCCACATGCAGACAAACTGCCAAACATAAAACCGTTGCAAGCACCGTCTATCGCTCCTTGTTTGCCATTGTTTAGATAGCCAACTCCGGCACTCACTGCTGTACTTACTGCCACACTGCCCACAACTTTGGCAACGCCGACAGCAACTGCAGCAGCTCCACCGCCGGTTGCTACGGTCAATGCAACAGCACCTGTAAGAGCAACTGCGCCAATTGCAATTTTCGCCCAGTTAGGCAAGGACCAGTTTCCGTCAACGTCAAAACGATTGACCGGATTATTCATGCAATACGCAAACAAATTGCAACTCAACACGCTACCATCTGCGCCAATGTAATCTGTATCATCTGCGTTAATAAATCGCCCAATTTCAGAATCATAATAGCGGTTTGATACATAGTAGAGGCCGGAATCGGAGTCGAAGTAGTAGCCGCGGTAGCGGATCGGGTTTATCGCCGCCATCGTGCCAGTTGCCGACAGCACCTTGCCCCATGCGTTGTAGCTATACTCCGCTACAGACGTTCCGCTGGCGTTCAGTATGCTTACTACATCACCCTGCAGGTTCGTCACGTAGTAGT
>ERZ779877.3010-NODE-3010-length-11433-cov-3.124099_pt1 | contig 11433 bp, 9 predicted proteins | sample MGYA00511556_ERZ779877 | MGnify/ENA primary metagenome ERZ779877 (study PRJEB29588, sample SAMEA2159338) | human gut metagenome | biome: human gut; feature: human-associated habitat; material: faeces | place: Denmark | collected 2008/2010 ... | reverse complement strand
CGCGGTGCACGCGGCCCACGGCGATACGGCCGGTGTAGTTGGAGTAGTCCAACGAGGTGATGAGCATTTGCGGAGTGCCTTCCAACTGCTCGGGCGCGGGAATGTGCTCCACAATCTGGTCGAGCAAGTAGAGGATGTCGCCCGTAGGCGTTTTCCAATCCGGCCCCATCCAATTGTTCTTGGCCGAACCATAGACAACGGGGAAGTCGAGCTGGTCTTCCGTGGCATCGAGGTCGCACATGAGGTCGAACACCATCTCATAGACCTCCTCCGGACGGCAGTTCGGCTTGTCCACCTTGTTGATGACCACAATGGGTTTCAGTCCGATTTCGAGCGCCTTCTGGAGCACGAAGCGCGTCTGCGGCATGGGCCCTTCGAAGGCATCCACAAGCAGCAGGCACCCGTCCGCCATGTTGAGCACGCGCTCCACCTCTCCTCCGAAGTCGGAGTGTCCCGGCGTGTCGATAATATTGATTTTCGTACCTTTATAATTAATGGAGACGTTCTTGGAAAGGATGGTAATTCCTCGTTCGCGTTCCAATTCGTTGTTATCCAGCATCAATTCACCTGTCTGCTGGTTCTCACGGAAGAGGTTTCCGGCCAACAGCATCTTGTCCACCAGCGTAGTTTTCCCGTGGTCTACGTGGGCGATAATGGCAATGTTTCTAATGTTCTGCATACTTTTTACCTAAAATAACGCGGCAAAGTTACTACAAATCTGTGGAAAAACCGCAGGAAAAACGCAGATTAACGCAATGGAAATGTGGATGAAGCGGCAACGAAAAGGGGCGCGGTGCCGGAAAAAATACTCCTGCGGCAACCGTCACCGCTAACGGCGGCAGCCCCTGGCGCACCGAAATCAAAGCAAGGGCGTCATATATAGGGGCAAATAAACAATACCGTCCTCTACCTTCACATCCTTGTCATGCAACACATAAGGAGTGGACATTTGGGGGCCATACTTGGCGATGCACTTCTTCAAGGAACTCAACGTATAACGTTGCCCCGACTTCACTTCTATGGGTGAAATGTTGTGACGGCTGGTGACCACGGGCTTGGCTATCAAGAAGTCAATCTCCATCCGCTCTTCGGCAGAATCACGGGAAACACTACTGAAGAAATACAATTTATGACCGACGGCACGAAGCATTTGCGCCACGACGTTTTCCACCAACATCCCCTCATTTACTTCCAACTTACCAAACATTAGTTTCCGATAAAGGTCTGCTCCCACGATGCCACGCTCGTCAAAGGCATGGCTAACGAGCAATCCGGTATCGCCCATATAGCATTTCAATGTAGTGCGTTCCTCATTCAGTTTCAGCCCGATACTCGGCGCCGTCGAATTATAGCAGCAATTAATAATCTTCGCATCCTCCAACCAAAAAAATGCCTGCGAATAATCGCGCATGCGAGCCTCGGACTGCAAGGCCGACAAGACAAATTTCCGCTCATGCTTTTGCAGTTGCCCCGGTATCTCCTCAAATATGGCCGCCACTTTAGTCTCCTGACTGTCGGCATATTTATGAATGTCATTGCGATAAAGCGCCAATATGTCGCGTTTCACTTCATCCACACTGTCGAAATCGCGCGTTTCCACATATTTCAATACAGCTTGGGGCATGCCCCCCACAATAAGGTATTGCCGGAAGTAATCCAAAGCCCGGCGATGAAAAGCTCCCATCGGCAACAATTTGCCAAACTGGGCCCGGACGTATGGCATCAACATCTCATCTCCCATGGCCCACAGGAATTCCTCGAAATCCATGGGGAACATCTCAATGGCATGTTCCTCAGAGGGCAACATAATGTCTTTGACGTTCTTCTTCAGGGAAATAAGCGAACCGGTCTCGACATAATCGTAACGATGATCGGCCACCAAGTGCTTGATAGCCGCCCGAGCCCGCGGGCAAAACTGGACTTCATCGAAAATAATCAAAGAACGGGCTTCCTCGCCTTTCGCCCGCCGAGGAACGAGCTTGCGCCTGAAGTATAATTCCAAATTCATGAACAGCGTGTCAAGATCGTCCAAGTAGAAACTAAAGAAATCCATCACTTGCGGATTCACCCGGCTGAAGTCCACCAATATATAGGATTCATATTCATTGCGCGCAAATTCTTCTACGATATAACTCTTCCCTATGCGCCTGGCACCCTCTATCAGGAGGGCAACATCGCCCTTGCGATGCTTCTTCCATTCAAGCAGCTTCTGGTATATCTTTCTCTTCATATTTCACCTTTTCAAGATTATCAAAACACGGCTTCTACACCTTTTCAAGATTATTTCATCGGCAAATATACACAAATTCAAGAATAATGGAGCCTTTTCAAGAGTTTTTTTACTGCCGCGGCTCAATCGGGCAGGCCCTTGTTCTCCTCCGTGCCGAACAGCCGCTTGACGTCCGCCCCTCGTACAGAGACTCACGCAACGGCCCTGTAATGCTGTTCTTTCCATTGTCCTTTCTGCCTTTATCTGGCAAACGCGCACAAAATTCAGTCTTTTATCTGCTTTCCCACAAGCACTTGCGCTGCATCTTCGCTGGAAATTGTTATTTTTGTAACCGTATTGTAATGTGTATGTCACGCCCAGTTCACACCAGCGCCGTACCTTTGCGGCACAAAACCAAACGAACATGAAGCATATAGCAATGTTGGCCCTGGGCCTCGCACTGCCTCTCGCCGCCATGGCGGAAGACGGAGGAGATAAGAAAAAGGTGGACTACCGTCCGGAATTCCACGGCACGGTGCGCGCCAAGTATGAATACCAGCCGGAGGTGAACGCCGGACGCTTCCAAGTGCGCAACGCACGCATCAGCATCAGCGGCAACGTGGCCCCGGTCGTGGCCTACAAGGCGGAAATCGACCTCTCGGACGAGGGGCAAATCAAGATGCTCGACGCCTACACGCGCATCACCCCGCTGAAGGACTTCGACTTCACCATCGGACAAATGCGCGTGCCGTTCACCATCGACGCCCACCGCTCGCCCCACCAGCAGTACTTCGCCAACCGCTCGTTCATCGCCAAGCAAGTGGGCAACGTGCGCGACGTGGGCGCCACGCTGGGCTACCGCATCGAGAGCGCCGTGCCCGTCATCCTGCAGGCCGGCATCTTCAACGGCTCGGGTCTGACGAACCAGAAGGACTTCTGGACCAAGAACATCAACTATTCGGCCAAGGCGCAATTCGTGCTGCCCAAGGGCTTCAACGTGGTGCTGAGCGCCCAGAAGATCAAGCCCTCCGAAGTGTCCATCAACATGTACGACGCGGGCATCAACTTCAAGCACGGCCGCTGGATGGTGGAGGCCGAATACCTTTACAAGCACTACACAAAGGATGCCTTCGACGCCGTGAACGCCTTCGACGGCTTCGTCTGCTACGACCTGCCGCTCAAGAAAGCCTTCAGCAAGATTTCCTTCCTGGCCCGCTTCGACTACATGGGCGACCACAGCGACGGGGAGGAGTTCGAGAACGGACGGCTGACCCTGACCGACGCGGAGCGCAAGCGCGTCACGGGCGGAGTCACGCTGAGCATCGACAAACCTTTCATCTCGGACATTCGCCTCAACTACGAGCAGTATTTCTATAAGGACGGGGCCACGCCCAAGCCTTCGGAGCGCAACAAAATCGTCATCGAAGTGATGACGCGGTTCTGACGGCCCGCGGGGGCACACGGCAAGGCTCACGCAAAAACGGGAAAGAATCATCGGGCACGATCGTGAGAGACCGTGCCCGATGATTCTTTCCCGTTTCTACAGCCACCGCTTCCTGTCCGCCCTTTTCGGCATCCATTCGGGGAAGGGAACGCTTCACTGCGTCCGGGCCGGAAAATCTGTCCCGGACCATGCGTGGAGGCGCTCAAGCCACGGCATATATCATTACTCCCCAGCAAATTAACCCACAGCAGTATTCCTCCGACCTATCGTCCTTGGCTACAAGTTGCCCTGACGGGAAGACGGCAGGACGCCGTGCGGCATTTTCCACAGTACTCTCCGCAAGGTACTCGAGTACTCTGCGGAAAGTACTCGAATACTTGCCGCAGAGTACGCTGACGAACCCCGCACGGCGCCGCAACGCGACGGGCAACGCCGGATTCGTCCTTCATTTTTACCGCATCACTTCTTGAAGCGCACCTCGTAGAGGTCGCGCCGACGGTCTTTCAGGTTACGCACCCCGCCATAGGTGTGCAGCTCGTTCAGCAAGTCCAGGTCCACGTCGGACACGAGAATCATTTCCGTGTTGGGCGTGGCCTCGGCGCGCCGCCCGTCGGTGGGGAAGGCGAAGTCGCAGGGGGTGAACACGCCCGACTGGGCATACTGGATGTCCATGTTGTGCACGCGGGGCAGGTTGCCCACGCTTCCGGCAATCACCACGAAGCACTCGTTCTCGATGGCGCGGGCCTGTGCACAGACGCGGACGCGGGAATAGGCGTTCTGCGTGTCCGTCAGGTAGGGCACGAAAAGGATTTGCATGCCTTGGTCGGCCATGATGCGCGACAACTCGGGGAACTCCACGTCGTAGCAGATGAGCACCCCGATTTTGGCACAGTCGGTGTCGAAAGTGCGGAGCATGCGGCCGCCGCTCAGTCCCCAGCTCTTGGTCTCGTCGGGCGTCACGTGTATCTTCTCGTACATCTCGTAGCTGCCGTCGCGGCGGCACAGGAAGCCCACGTTGTAGAGGTTTCCGTCGCGAAGCAGCGGCATGCTGCCCGTGATGATGTTGATGTTGTAGCTGATGGCCAGTTGCACGAAGCGCTCGCGGATGTCGTCGGTGTATCCCGCGACTCGCTCAGGTTGTTGAACTCGGCCATGAGCGGGGCGTTGAAGTATTCGGGGAAAAGGATGAAGTCGCTCTTGTAGCCCGACACGGCATCGACGAAGAACTCTATTTGCTCGAAGAGGTCGTCCACCGTGGCGTAGGCGCGCATCTGCCACTGCACCAGTCCCACGCGCACAGTCGTCTTGGCCGGAACGGGTTCGTCGGTGGGCGGCTGGTAATAGATGTTGTCCCACTGGAGCAGGCAGGCATAGTGCTTCGACTCCTCGTCGTTGGGCAGGTAGTTGGTCATCACGCGGCGCACGTGGAAGTCGTTCGAGAGCTGGAAGGTGAGCACGGGGTCATAAATCTCCCGCTTGCCCACCTGCTCGATGTACTCCTTGGGGCGCATCTTGTCGGCATACTTGTGGTAGTTGGGAATGCGCCCGCCGAACATGATGGCCTTCAGGTTGAGCTTCTCGCAAAGTTCCTTGCGGTATTCATACATGCGGCGCGCCAGGCGCAGCCCGCGGTAGTCGGGATGGATGAACACCTCGATACCGTAGAGGATGTTGCCGTTGGGGTTATGCGTGCTGAAGGTCTCGTGCCCCGTGACCTTGGCATAGGTGTGGTCGCCCTTCACCAAGTCGTAATCCACGATGATGGAGAGGGCACAGCCCACGATTTTGTCGTCGGCCACCGTCACCACCTGCCCTTCGGGGAAGATGCGCAAGAGGGTCTCTATCTGCTCATGCGTCCAAAACACGTCGCTGCCGTCGGCGTAGACGCGGCGGAACGACTGGGCCAGCTGCTGGTAATCCTCGATTTGCAGCGGCCTCACCTGAATTTTGCTGATATTCTGATTTTCCATAAATGCGGATTCTTTTTATCCTTTCCGGCTGCAAAGTTACGCCGAAAAGCAATGCGTTGTCACTGTCTCTTGACCTTTATTTTCCCCCGGCCCCGCTTTTGAAGTTTTTTTTCTTTTTCTTGCACTAAAATTTGGAAAAAGTTGGCAAAAGACGTACATTTGCAGCAACCGAACGGCGGGGAGCGCCCCGCGGCGGTTACTTTGCGGGAAAAAATATTAGCGTCAGCTATTATTCATCGTTGTTACTGAAACTTAGGAACTTTCAACACAAGAACGAAGGATAAAGAGCGGATGCCTGCGTATAGCGCAGGCTGGCCTCTCCTTTCTTCTTGTGTAGGCATCCTAAGGCCTCAGTAACGGAAAGCAACAGAGACCCGTCTGTGCTTTTTATATGTTTGAATGCATAGTCTTGTCCTCCTAATCCTTTCCCCACAGAACAAGAACATATTATATCATTAAACCATACGCCTATGTTATTTGACAAACATTTCAGAAACATGTTCTTGGTTTGCAGCCTACTGGCTGCGACACTGCTGTTGTGTACGAATTGCTCTGCCGCCCTTGGGACAGGTTCAGCTTATCAGAACTCGCTGCAAAGAGCCATAAACAGCTACGCCAACCCTAATGCGAACTCAAGCATTAATAGCTTAGACTCTACGGAAAAATGAACGACTCAAGAACATTAATCGCCGGCATGGGAATGGCAAGCCGGCTGATAGCATACATATATGTTGAACTTAAATGATAGATTTATGGCATCAAGACACATTCTAAGACCTTTTCTCACCGCACTCGCGGTAATGGCAGCCACAGCCACGTTGTGCACCAGCTGCCTGACATTGCTGGGGCTCACACCCACGGAAACGACGACTTCCGCTTCCACCTCTCCATCTCAAACGGACACTGACAAATAAAAGAATACACATCATTATTAATTAAGAAAATACAGTATGAAGAAAATTCGTAAATTCATCGCTGGCGCAGGCATGGCATGCCTGTTGGCCTCTTGCGGCGGAACCAAGGCCGTCGTCTACATGGAAGCGTATGCACCCGAAGAAAGCGGGCTGAACCTGGTGAAAGTGACCGACGAGGCCAACAACACCGTGGTGGCCGGCTCCTCGTTCAAGCCTAATGCCTACACCAACTACACCCTGAACACACAAGGCATCTGCGCAAAGGCAGGCTTTGCCTGGAACACCCACAGCGTGCTGGACATCTCGCCCGACGGTTCCCAACTGGCCTATTGCACCCGCATGAACGGGCAAGACAACATCATGGTGCGCAGCACAGGAGCACAGGGCATGTCCACCCAACGCACCTTCCGCAACGTGCACAGTTTCTCTTGGGGCGCAGACAACAAGCTCTATTTTGCCGACATCAACGGAAGCAATATCTACATCTGCAGCACCAGCGCCGCACAAGGCAGCCTGATGGACCAACTGACCAACGGCTCGGTCAGCGACCGCTGCCCGGTAGTGAGCAACGACGGCAAGCGGGTATATTTCACCCGTGCGGGCAACAGCGGCCCCTCCATCTGGTCGCTCAACCGCGACAACGGCACACTGACTTCTTGCGCACGGGGGTATTCACCCTGCCTGATAAAAGACAATCCCGACGCATTCTATTGCGTGAGGAACTCCACGGCCGGAAGAAGTGAAATCTGGTATGTGGACTACGTGAAGGGGCAAGAAAGCCTCGTACTCTCGGATGAGAACAGAAGCTTCACCAACCCCAAGCTGTCGCCCGACGGAAAATGGATTGTCTGCGTGGGCAACTCCGTTTCAAACATCACCCGCACCAATAATCTGGACATCTTCGTGGTGCGGACCGACGGCAGCCGCCTCACCCAGCTGACCTACCATCCCCAAGCAGACACGTCGCCCGTATGGGCTGCGGACGGACGGAGCATCTATTTCGTGTCCAGCCGCGCCAACAAGACCAACTCGTTTAACATCTGGCGCATGAACTTCAACCTGGAATAAGCCACGACATGAAAAAAGCACTGTTTATACTGGCCTTGTCTTGCTTCTCCTGTCTCCTGAACGCACAGGAGAAGCAGGACTCGGTCACCATCCGCCTGGAAACCAGCGCGGGTGCGGAAATCGGCATCGACGGCGACATCTCTTCCACCAACATCCTGCACAAGAAAGTGGCCATGGGGAAGCACGTCGTGACCGTCAAGTTCGGGAGTTCGTTCATGAAGGAATACGAACTGGAAGTCAATCCCGGAGACGAGCATACCTACCGTTATCCCATCAACGGGAAGGTGGACATACAAACCACTCCGGCCGGAGCATCCGTATTCATCGACGGCCTGCCGCAAGGGAAAGCCCCGCTGGCCGTGGAGATGCTGGGCGACCACAACATACGCATAGAGGCCGACCCGCTGGTGTACTACGACCTGACGGAACGCATCAGCGTGAACCCCTTCGAGAACCTCACGAGAAACTTCACGTTGGCCAAACGCCCGCCCCGGCTTTACGGCATGGCCATGGCCACATGGTCGCCGTCCGGACTGGGCGGCTTCCTCGGCATCTGCCGCCGCTTCGGTGCTTACATGCGCTTTGAAACCTCGCTGGGCGGGACTGGGTTCGGCAACCTGTCGCCCGTGGAAAACCTGCCGGAAGGGGAGACCCCTACCGGGCCAGGCTATTATCATAAGGACGACCATACCTACTCTTCGTTCACAACAGGCATGATGATGCGCTGCCACAAGTATGTGTATGCTTATGTGGGAGCAGGCTATGGCGAATACGCGCAGAAATACGCCTTGGACACGGAAGTAGACAATCCCCCGTCTGCCACACCGGAACTTTATCCATACGGTTCGAAAGGCTGTGCGCTGGACTTGGGTGCCATCCTGAAGTGGAAAGCATTGCTGGTGTCGTGCGGCTACACGACCATTCTGGGGAACAGCTATCCCAAGGGGAACAGGCACAACGAAGTGTACATAGGCGTGGGTGTTTCCATACATAAACATAACAAACGATGAACATGAAAAAGATTGCAACCATATTCTGCCTGATAGGGGCATGTATGCTCTACTGCGGCTGTGAGGACTTCGCGGAGGACTATGGATACAGCCTCTACTTCAACCGCTCCGCCGAAGTCACGGCTGTCCATTCCCATGCGGAGGACTACACGTTGGACGTGTCCTGCATGTTCGAGCTGGCTGCCGGTGCGCCCGACATACAAGAGGCTGGATTCATCTGCACCTTCGACGGCGCAGACGAACAAATGTTCCCCGGAACATATCAGGACCAAACCATCACAGGCTCGCTGCCGGGCCTCAGCTACGGGACTACTGTGACCATCGTTCCTTACATCATCACCGCAGAGGGCCTGATTAAAGGCAACACCGAAATTTACCGCAGCTACAGCAAGGCCAGCTTCAGCCCTCAAACTGGGGAAGCGGTCCTGTCCATGAACGAAACCGGAAAACTGCGGATAGAAGTGCCCTACGCTTTGGCCGACGCGACACAGGCCGTGACCCATGCCACCTTGACCTTTAGCGGCCAGCAACTGCCGATACGCATCGAAGAAGGGAAAATCGTGGCGGACATCGACCTGAGCGACCTGCCGGGCACGGGTGGCAGCGTTTTCAGCTTGAACCTGGGCAATGCCATGGGCACGACCGAATCCTACATCCCGTTTGCAGTGACACTTTCGGAAGCCACCACGCAATATCCCGACGACGGAAACAAGGAAGATTGCATCCGCCTCTGCGGGGTAGACTGGGCCAAAGGCAACCTGCAATACGAAAAGGGCACATGGAAAATTGCGGAACGCCAAGACGCCACCTTCGCCCACATCTCCGACTACGGCACGAACCCGGACTATGTGGAACACTTCTCCTTCGGGGAAACCACAGCTACCCTGTATGAACAAGTACACCGCTACTGGTACACCCACGCTTTCGACGAACGCGGACATTTCGTCAGCATCCAAGGTGATCCGACTGCCGACGTGGTGGCAGCACATATCTCCGGAGGATGGGTCATGCCCTCCCTCACCGACTTAAACAAACTTGAGAACGAAGCATCTTGGCAATACGGTTATACGGAACATGAGGGGCAAACCGTCTATGGCTATTTATTCTATACCAGCGGGCAGAATATAGCCCATTCCAGCACCATCATCCGGTTTGACTCCGACAAACTGGATGATTTGGGGCTGTTCCTTCCTTGCCGCGGTTACTTCAGTATTATTCACTCCCTTTTTGGTGACCTATACTACATGTCCTGCCAAGCGATTAAGGGGTACGACTATCTTTTGCCTTTTACCTTTTATGGTGACGTAGGACTCTTCCGCAAAACCACCTACGACCCAGGGTGGTCTTCAGCCCAAAGCCAATACCCCGTGCGCCCTGTAAAAGGCGAAGTAAAGGAAAACAGCTACGAAAAGCAGGTTTCCGTCACACCCGGAGATTGCATAGATCTGGGCCTTAGCGTGAAATGGGCGGCTTGCAACGCAGGAGCATCCTCTCCCGAAAAAGAAGGCGCGGCGTTCTATCTTTCATCCGGAAACTATGGAGATTACGACACCGGACGTTGGCGCATGCCCTCCGTCGCCGAGGCCAATGAGCTGTTGGAATCCTGCACCTGGGAGTGGGGCATTTACAATGGAGTGAACGGCTACCAAGTCACCGGACCGAACGGTAACAGCATATTCCTTCCCGCCTATTTCGTGGACAATCATGTCGGGATTTACCACGTAGGAACAGGAACAGGAAGAGTGGATATTTTGGGTATCTCGTCCCAGAATCATGTTCTGACGGACTATTCAACCCGGAATGCAGCAAACTCAATCTACTCTGCCTACACTTATTGCATCCGTCCCGTCGCGTTGGAATGAGGCGCGCATAGGGAGGCGAGCGTCATAGGGAGGCAAATATTCCAATAGTAAAGGAATATTTGCCTCCTATCATATTCTCTCTTTGCCGCAAAATGCCGAACTTTGCAGCATGATTACCATCCTTCTTACTTTATGGCTCAGCGCCGCGGCAGGCTATCTGCTACGGCGGCATCCCGTGCGCTGCATCGAGCGGATTACGGGATGGACGGTGTGGTTGCTGTTGTTCCTCATGGGCGAGGAAGTGGGCGGAAATCCGGAAGTACTGCAAGGAATGGGGCGGATAGGGGCGGACGCCTTGGTGCTGACGGCCTGCACCGCCATGGCCTGCACAAGCCTATCGGGGCTCTGCTGGAAGATGCTCCGGCGAAAGAGAAGTTGCGCGACGGGACCTGAAGCCAACGGCTACGCCGGAGACGCGGTCCCCCTGCTCACCCAGATGCGCGACAGCATGGTCATCGTGGGCTTCTTCTTTCTGGGCTGCATCGCCGGCTACAACGGCTGGTGCGGTTTCCTTCCGGAAGAAGCCGGTTTCTGCGCGCTCTGCTTCCTCTTGGCCTGCGTGGGGTTCGGCATCGGGCAAAACCGCGAAATCCGCGCCCACATCCTTGATTTTCGCGCTCTTGAGCCATGTTTTTGCGATCATCTTCACCGCCGTCCGATTTGCAGCGTCAAACACCAGCACGCTGCCCGGAAAAGCGTCTGCCATTTGCTGTACCAGCGCCTTGACCTGCTCGGTCAGGAAGTAATAGAACACGCCGGAGGCAAAGAATACCGCACCGTTTGAAGCGTCAATTTTTCTAAACCATTCGGTATTGTTCAAATCGCAGGGGATATTTTTCTCACGCTCCCCGGCGGGCAAAAGCTCGTTGCGCACGGCTATGACATCGGGAAAGTCCAGATTGTAGATTTTGCAGCTGCCGTTATCACAGCTTTTTCCGGTACTGTCCAGCCCGCAG
>ERZ779877.3009-NODE-3009-length-11434-cov-2.366465_pt1 | contig 11434 bp, 9 predicted proteins | sample MGYA00511556_ERZ779877 | MGnify/ENA primary metagenome ERZ779877 (study PRJEB29588, sample SAMEA2159338) | human gut metagenome | biome: human gut; feature: human-associated habitat; material: faeces | place: Denmark | collected 2008/2010 ... | reverse complement strand
AAGAGAGAGAACAAGAGATCAGTAAGCTGGTTCTACGGTTAGAAGCATTATATCTTGAATGGTCATATTGCAGAGAAGAAGGAACGACCAGTCCGCGATGGACAGATGGGGAAGAGTTAAACTTTATAAGAAGGAAGATAGAACAGGGGAAAAAGCAGTTAGAAGTGTATAGTCAGAATACAGGAGAATTTATTGAAATCTGTAGAAAAGAGCTGCCGCCTGTCATGCCGGTGTATTTTATGGTTGCACCGGAAAAGATTCTGGAACAGGCAGAAGTTACATGGAAGCAGTGTGTTGAAAGTAAAGCATATCATTACATTATATGTAATTATAAACGAATCCCGGTGCAGTATGAGGAAAGGCATATTGCAGAAGGAATTTTGGACAAAATCAGACAGATACAAAAAAGTATAAAGTACCGGAGCTATGTCAGATTGAAAAAATACGATGATAGCAAACCGTATATAGAAATGCTGCAAGCATCTGAAAAAAGAATAGAGGCATTGTTAGCAGAATTAGAAGAAAGGGGAGAAGTTGAACCAATCAAGCCGCTTATAAAAAAAGAGGAATATCAGCAGTTGCGGCTACAGGATATGGTGCAATGATAGATTACAGGGTCATGTACTCTGTTATTTTTTGCTTTTGCAATCCCGGACAAGAAGGAGGGAAACAAAGCTGTCCACGCAAAGCAAGTAACAATTAAGACAAAAACAAATTTTAGGAGGAAACATTTATGGATTTAAAACATGTAGTACCAGATATGGAGAAAACATTTGGAAGGTTGACCTTTGGAGGAGAAGGAGAGGCAGAAGTAACCCGTGGCAGAAATTCAAGACCGCTTTCAAGAACGTATAATCTTTTTTCGGATGTTCAGAGAGCAGATGATATTTCCGTAAAGATCACGGGAAATGTAGGGCAGCATGCCTTTGAGTTTATGGAAGAGGTAGAACTGGTAAACCCGAAAATTGTGGCAACCGGAAAGAATATCAACGGATTTGGTTATACGGATTATCAGTTGATCGCAGATGATATTAAAAAGAAAGGACAGAAATAACCACAGAAAGGTATAGATTAAAGGAGGAAAAAAACATGAGATTAGCAGAAGGAATTGTGATTGATAAGGAAAAAACATTTGGAACATTATATTTTTCTTCAATGAGAAGAGAAGTCTTTGAACGTGATGAGGAAGGAAATCCGACCACCGCTTTGAAAGAACGTACTTATGACTTAAAATCTAAAACGGCAGGAATGATGATCCAGGTAAGTATTCCGGCAAGTGTGGAAGAAAAGAAATTTGATTATGATGCAGAGGTGGAACTTGTAAACCCGATCGTTGATACAGTGGCAAATGCAACATACCGTGGAGCAGATGTCAACTGGTATATTAAAGCAGATGACATTATCGCCAGAAAGGGAAGCAGCACAGGAACAGCTAAGGATGCAGTAAAGAAGCCGGAGGAAAATCATAAAGTAGGATAAAGGTGTCAGATGATGAAGAAGGTAATAAGAACGTCAGGGCGGCGTATCCGCAAAACAGATGAAAATCTGATTTTTCATACAATACTTTCTTTATGTCTGGGAATTTTTATAGTTGTTTTAATTTGTTTTTATGGAAAGCGGTTATCACAGATAAACTGGTCAGAGGTTAATCTGAAAAAGATAGGGAGTATGCGACCGACTCCTTATTTTTTTACCGCAATTTCCATAGCAGCTATGCTATGTATTCTGGTAATATTCTTGTTTTACAAATATAAAAGGGATGTATGGAAACAACTTGTTCACAGGCAGGCACTGGCACGGATGATTTTGGAAAACGGATGGTACGAATCAAAAACAGGTCAGAACAGCGGATGGTTTAAAGATGCTCCTTCCGGGAGTTCTAAAGAAGTCATTACATGGTTTCCTAAAATGTATTATAAAATGGAAAATGGGGAAGTCATAGTGCGTGTTAAGATCACGATGGGAAAGTATCAGGAGCAGTATCTTCATTTAGAAAAGAAACTGGAAACAGGATTGTATTGTGAACTTACAGACAGGGTATTAACAGATCCCTATGTAGAATATACACTTTTGTATGATATGATTGCAAACCGTATCAGCATAGATGAAGTAAAAGCCGGGAATGGAAGGTTACGGCTTATGAAGAATTTATGGTGGGAATATGATTCCTTGCCGCATATGCTGATCGCAGGAGGAACCGGAGGAGGAAAAACATACTTTATTCTGACCATTATTGAGGCACTGCTTCGGACTGATGCAGGAATCCGTATTTTAGATCCGAAAAATGCAGATCTGGCGGATTTAGCAAGTGTTATGCCAAATGTATATTATCGAAAAGATGATATGATCGACTGCATCAATGAGTTTTATGAAGAGATGATGGAACGTTCGGAAACAATGAAGCAGCTGCCGAATTATAAGACGGGAGAGAATTATGCATATCTGGGATTGCCGGCACAGTTCTTGATTTTTGATGAATACGTTGCTTTCATGGAAATGTTAGGGAGCAGGGAAAATCAGGAAGTCTTAAATAAGCTGAAACAGATTGTTATGCTAGGACGGCAGGCGGGATATTTTCTGATCCTGGCATGCCAAAGACCAGATGCGAAGTATTTAGGAGATGGAATCCGTGATCAGTTTAATTTTAGGGTAGCACTTGGAAGGATGTCAGAACTTGGTTATGGAATGATGTTTGGAGAAACCAATAAAGATTTTTTCCTGAAGCGGCTAAAAGGCAGAGGATATGTGGATGCCGGAACAAGTGTTATCAGTGAGTTTTATACGCCACTGGTACCAAAGGGACATGATTTTTTAAATACTATTGGAGGACTCATAAAGGAGAAAGATTAATTAGCAGAAAAAGGAGAGGATACAGATGGATGTCAGTATTGTTAACTATGATGAATATGAAAATGCCTGTGAACATCATGGAGTTATTCCAAAATCGGAAGAGGATATCAAAGAAGAAGTTCTGTATGGTGCAGGAATCCGGCATGAGCTGCAGGTAGGAGGATCTATAACAATAAACACATGGAATGACGATGTCAAAGAATATTACGACTTAAAGAAAACAGAGGATGATCAATATGAAATCCGGTTTATCCTGTTTGTGACATAAGATAGGGTAGCGTTGGATATATAAGGTTGTTGAAGGAGGATAATTACATGAAAGAAATGGTTGAAAGATGTTTAGTTACTGTAGGAAAAGATGAGAATCAGACCGGTATGGTGGTGTTTCCGTATAATGAAGAGGATGTGTTAGAACGTTTTGGTGTTGAAACGACTAAGGAATTAAAATTTGTAGATCATCCGGAATCAAAAGTAAGTGTCGCACAGTTTAACTATATTATAGGAGAATCAGAGGCAAGGGCAGCTAAGATCGAAGAGCAGATTAATGCAAGTGTTCGTTTCCTGATTAACCGTTTGAAAGAAAATCCGGAATGGAAAGGTACACAGGATACTGTTCCACTGGGCTATGAGGATGCCATTATATGGAATTGGTGCATGAAAGAAGATTATCATCATCCGGATGAGAAAGTAAAGGTGTGGTATTATGGGCGTGAATTAAAGGTATTTTACGGCGAGAAAAATAATGACAATGAGAAGAAAGGAAAGAGATCAAAATAATTACATGAAGATCAGTAGGGCAGCGGATTATACAAAGATATAGTCCGCTGTTTTAATTTAAAACAAGGTGGTGGAAATATGTATATGATGACAAATTATGATGAGTTCAAATCAGCATTTCAATCGGTGTCTAAAGATAAGCCGGTTCCTGAAGAAGAAATTCTTCTTATTGCAGAAGCAAAAGTTGACAGAGATTTGAAAGGACAAGGAGAGCCGGTTCATTTTGATATTGTAGCATTAGATACCAAAAATAAAGAGGTAGTAGAGTTTAATTTTATTGCAGAAAAGTCGGAAGAGACAGAGTTTGAAGAGTGGCATATCAGATATCTTGGGATGTCATAAATCATGTAAGTAAGCTGATAATCCGACTTCGTCATCGTAGGGTGGAGCTTGTGGGTAACTCACATGGTTATGGAGTTGTTGGCAGGTTTGTGGGGAAGGTGTTGGAAACCTTGTGGGAAAGCCGTTTTTCTTTTCCATAGGTTTTCAATGCCTTACCCATAAGCTGTCAATGACGGAATGTGAGTTATCCATAAATCCACGCTGTGTATACTTAGTAATCATCCGTTCCGTTCAGGCGGAGGCGGCGGCGAAGCGAAAAGCCGCAGCCGCCTGATACGGGGCGGATAAAGTCAATCCCCCTGTATCTAACAGGGGGGTACAAAATCTACTATCTACTATCTGATAATTACAAAATCCCCATTAAATATGGGGAGTAGAAGAATTTGAAGTGAGTTGGACTTTGCAAAAAACGAGTTGGACATCGCGTGATTCCATTCATGCGATGTAGAAAATATGGATATTAAAAGGGAAAATTATCTGGAATATGGAATAAATCATAAAGCCGTAAGGAGTATTATCTTTTAGTATCAAAACAAAAAGAAAATGTGTTAAAAGAAAGCTGCTCTTTGATGTGCAACTTTCTTTTTTACAAAAAGTTGGAGTGCTTATGGACTATCAAAAGAGAGTAAAAGAATTAAAGAAAAAACGTTGTGAATTTCATGTAACACAGGATGTATTAGCACATCAGTTAGGAGTAGAAAAGACATATATTTCAAAGATTGAAAATGGAAACAGAAAAGCATCAGAACAGCTTTTAGAAGCAATGGAAAAATGTTTGGAAGAATATGATCCGGATAATCCATTAGAAATACTCTTTGACTATGTTAGGATTCGATTCCCTACAGATGAAATTAAAAAAGTAGTAGAGAAGATCATGCATCTAAGACTTGAATATTTTTTACATCAGGATTATGCCTTTTATGGTTATGCAGAGCAGTATGTCTTAGGAGATATTACGGTTATGGTATCACCGGATAAGAAAAAAGGTATTTTATTAGAACTGAAAGGAAAAGGATGCAGGCAGTATGAACGTTATCTAAAAGCACAGAAGCGAACATGGTATGATTTTTTAATGGAATCAAGATCCATAGGTGCAGTTATGAAGCGGATAGATCTGGCAATTAATGATTGTATCGGACTTTTAGATGTTCCAATGTTGGCAAAAAAAGTGAAGAACGGAGAATGTATTTCCGTGTTTCGTAGTTTTCGTAATTATGAATCCGGGGAAATGTTGAGAACAAGAGATCAATATAAAAAAGAAATGGGAAAAAGTGGTGTTTCTTATGAAGATTACCATTATCCTATGGAGATAATAAAAACCGATACAGAAAGTATTGTAAAGCAATATGACATTATTAAGCCGACAAGGTGCCTGATAGAAGAGCATCCTAAATATTTAAAACTTGACAGGGAAGAACGTGCCGTATATGTGGCGTACTTGTCTATTAGTGATATTGTAGGGGAACTGGACTTCCCATCCAGTGAGATTTTCTATTATCAACAACAACAGTTTGATTTTCCGATTGATACAAGTATTAATATTGAAATCGTTTCAAATAAGAAAGCATTGACAAAAGTGCGTAATAAGAAAAAGGAATTAAAGGATTTAGATAACCATGCATGGGAATCTAATACAGAAAGCAGTAATCAGGTTGAAGAGGCATTGTATGCATCAGATGAATTAGAAGCAGTCTTAGATAAAACAAAAGAACCTATGCATAAATTAAGTTATGTTGTACGAGTTTGGGCGGATGATATAGAAGAACTGAAACGCAGGATCAATGCTGTAAAGGATTTTTATGATGATGTCCATATAAAACTGGTTCGTCCTTTTGGGGACATGCGTGGGTTGCATAGTGAATTTTATCCGGCATCAAAACGTTATATGAATGATTATATACAGTATGTAAAAAGTGATTTTCTGGCAGGACTTGGGTTTGGTGCATCGCAGGTTTTAGGAGAAACTTGTGGAATTTATATTGGTTATAACGTAGACACAAACAAAAATGTATATATACAACCGGCACTGGCGGCACAAGGCGTAAAGGGATCTGTGACAAATGCATTAGCAATGGCATTTCTTGGATCTCTTGGAGGAGGAAAATCTTTTGCAAATAATCTGATCTGCTATTATGCGGCATTGTTTGGAGCAAAAGCACTTATTATAGATCCAAAATCAGAGCGTGGAGCATGGAAAGAAAAACTACCGGATATTTCAGAAGAGATTAATATAGTGAATCTTACCAGTGAAGAGAAAAATCAGGGATTGTTAGATCCATATGTGATCATGAAAAATACAAAGGATGCTGAAAGTCTTGCAATAGATATTTTAACATTCTTAACAGGAATTTCAGGGCGTGATGGAAAAAAATTTCCGATTTTAAGAAATGCTGTTCGGACTGTAACGCAGCAGGAAAAAAGAGGGTTACTGTTGGTTATAAAAGAACTAAAACGTATGGATACAGAGTTGTCACGAGAGATAGCAGAACATATAGAGTCTTTTACAGATTATGATTTTGCACGGCTTTTGTTTTCGGATGGAACAGTAAAACAGTCTATCAGTCTGGATAAACAGATCAATATTTTACAGGTTGCAGATCTGGTACTGCCGGATGCAGAAACATCTTTTGAAGAGTACACAACGTTGGAACTGTTATCGATCTCCATGCTGATTATCATTAGTACATTTGCTTTGGATTTTATTCACAGTGATAGAGGACAGTTCAAAATTGTTGATGAAGATGAGGCATGGGCATTTTTACAGGTTGCATCAGGAAAAACATTATCCAATAAGCTTGTAAGGGCAGGACGGAGTATGAATGCAGGTGTCTATTTTGTGACACAGAATACGGATGATTTGCAAGATGAAAAAATGAAAAACAATATCGGATTAAAATTTGCTTTTCGTAGTACGGATATCCAGGAAATCAGAAAAACGTTAGAATTTTTTGGAATAGACAAAAATGACGAAGAAAATCAAAAAAGGCTTAGGAATCTTGAAAATGGACAATGTCTTATGCAGGATTTATATGGTCGTGTTGGTGTAGTGCAGATACATCCGGTATTTGAAGATATTTTTGATGCATTTGATACTCGTCCACCAGTTGAATCAGAAGAAGAGGTGGTTTGATGAAAAAGATAATTCGGAGTGTAGGAGTGTGTTTTGCCATAGCTGCCATTATTTTTACGGGTGTTTTATTGTGGGGGACGGTAGCACAGGCTTCAGGACTTGTAGATGATACAGTGGATGCAGCACATCTTTTTTCAAAATATCCGCTAAAAAACTATAGGCTGGATTTTTATGTCAATTTGTCGGGAGGCTGGCTTCCGTGGAATTGGGGAGATAGTATTGGAAAAAGTGTTATGTATGGTTTGTACTGTCTGTCTGACTTTTTGTGGATCGTGTCTATGTATATTTCAAGTGCTACAGGATATGTGGTTCAGGAGGCATATAAGCTGGATTTCATTGATGATATGATTTCAAAAATAGGAAAAAACATACAGGAACTTGCTGGAATTACAAAGAATGGAATATCAGCAAATGGTTTGTATGTAAAGTTGGTGTTCATTATCATTATTATTGTTGGAATTTACATGGTGTATACGGGGTTAATAAAAAAGGAAACAAGCAAAGCTATGCATACTTTTTTGAATTTCGTGTTAGTATTTGTATTTTCAGCCGCGTTTATTGCCTATGCTCCTAAATATATGGGCATGTTAAATGAGTTTTCAGCAGATTTATCAGCAGCAATCTTGGATACCGGAACAAAAGTATTAAGTGTAGAAAAGGATGAAAAAGATAGTGTAGTACTGATAAGGGATTCATTATTTGCGATGCAGATCGAAAAACCATGGCTTCTATTACAATATGGAACAACTGATAAAGAAGCCATTGGGGTTGACAGGGTAGAAAGATTATTGTCGGTCAGTCCGTCTTTAAATGGCGGTGAGGACAGAGAAAATGTTGTGAAGTCAGAAATAGAGGAACAGAACAACATGAATCTTACAATCACAGAAGTAGCACCACGGTTAGGAATGGTGTTATTTATATTTTTGTTAAACATCATCATTTCTATATTTGTGCTCTTATTGACTGGAATCATGGTGTTATCACAGATACTGTTTTTAATATTCTCATTAGTGCTTGTCATCAGTTTTTTAATATCTATGATGCCGGGACAGGAAAATAATTGGAAAAAAGCGGTTGTTAATCTGTTTAACACACTTATGGCACGGGTTGGTATTACTCTGATCATAACATTGGCATTTTGTATTTCTAATATGTTTTACAGTATGTCTGGATCATATCCATTTGTATTGATGATGTTTTTGCAGATTGTTACGTTTGCAGGAATCTTTATGAAAATGAATGATATATTGGGAGTCATGAATCTTAGTGCAAATGATTCGGGACAGTTAGGCAGAAAAATACTGAATAAATCGTACCGTCAGATACGAACGGGAAAACGAATGGGTAGAAAAATGGTAAGAAAAGTTGTCTCGCAAAGTTCTCAAAGACATGTTCCGCAAAGTACGGTAGAAAGTACAAATAAGGATGCAAGGGATAATACAAGTGTTCCGAAGCAGGAAATAAATAGTGCATCATCAACGAGTAAAAAAGAAATCAGAAAAAATGTTTCTGCAAAGAATGGTGAGGTAATCCCTGTGAGAGAGGAAGAACTTGAAAATGAACAGGGCGTAGTTCAAAGACAATCGCATACCACGCAAAAACAATACAGGGTACATAAGCAACCGGAAAAAATAAAAAGGGAACAAAAAGAAAGACCTGTACAGTCGATTCAAAACAATGCGGAGCAAGTTATTGTGGAGAAAAAAGACACAGAGATTCCGGCAGGAAACAAGAATGTAAAAAAAGATTTCGTACGCCCAAATTATATTATGGTTCATAAGCAGGAAGAAAAAATGAAGAAGATAAAACAGTCTGATCCTGTCTTAAGAGAAACCAAAGAAGCTCCAAAAAGGATGAATATTAATAGAGAACAGCAGCAACAGCGATCAGTACCAGATAAAGCAAATCTAAGACAAAATATGGAGAGAGATGCTTTGTCAAATGAAAACAATGGTCAAAAGAAAGGTGTTCAGGAAGTAGAGTCTTTAAAAATGAAACCAGGTGCAGAATATATGCCAGTACCGGTTAATAAAAAAAGTTTGGACAGACAAAATTTAAATCGTCAAAATCCGGAAAGACAAGTTTGGGACCGGCAGGCATCGGTTAAAGGAGGGGGAGATAGACAAGGTCTAAGAGGGCAAACTTTAAACAGGCAGATTTTAGATGAATCGGATGTAAATAAAAAAGTATCTAAAAATTCTAAGGAGAATACTCATGCCAGTGGCGTGATTGTAGAAAGAAAGCCTTCTACGGATGTAAGAAAAAATGTCACTGTGGTTTCAAACAGTAATCAGAAGGGAAACCTTCACGGTACAGTAATCAGAAATAATGTAAATATGAGAGTCAGCAGGAAATCACCAACTGTGAAAGCAACACCTGATAGTATCAGAAAGGAAAGGGTCAGAAAGAAAGCGGATGAGAAAAATTAAAAGGATTACCATAGTGGTCATGCTTTTATTATTTCTGCTTTTGATGGCTTTTTTTATCATAACTGCTGATGAAGATGAAAGACCTACTCCTGATCAGGTTGGAATTGTGGGATTAAATTTGTCAGAGGAAGTTTTAGCATATCAGGGGATTGTTGCTCAATATGCCGAGGAAAATGGTCTCTCTGAATATATACAATATCTGCTTGCCATTATGCAGGTAGAATCAGGAGGAAAAGGGAATGACGTTATGCAATGTTCAGAATCATTGGGAATGAAAAAGGATAGTCTGCTCCCGGAAGAGAGCATTAAGCAGGGATGTGCATATTTTGCAAAATTGCTGAAAGCAGCTTTAGATGCAGAATGTGATGTAAATACGGCAGTACAGGCATATAACTATGGTGGAAAATATGTGGAATATGTAGCAGCAAATGGAAAAGTACATACGTTTGAATTGGCAGAGAACTTTGCAAAAGAAAAGTCAAAAGGCAAAAAGGTTCCATATAATGCTGCTATTGCGGTACAGACAAATGGAGGGTGGCGTTATCATTATGGAAATATGTTTTATGTATATCTGGTGTCACAGTATTTATATGTTCCAGAATTTACAGATGAGACCGTCACGGCAATCATGACAGAAGCATTAAAGTATCAAGGATGGAAGTATGTTTTTGGAGGAAGTAATCCGGATACATCTTTTGATTGCAGTGGATTAGTGCAGTGGTGCTTTGGCAAGGCAGGTATTATGCTTCCAAGGACAGCACAACAGCAGTATGATTCAATGCAGCATATAGCATTTAGTGAGGCAAGTCCGGGAGATTTAGTTTTCTTTACAGGAACGTATGATTCGGGAACATATATTACGCATGTCGGAATCTATGTGGGAGATAACCGGATGTATCATGCAGGAAATCCAATTGGATATGCAGATTTAACAACAGAATACTGGCAGAAACATATTGTATGTGCCGGAAGAATAAAAGAAGCAGGAGGAGAATAAGTGAAAACATTATCAAAAAAAGAACATAAAGAGAATAAGATCAAAAAAGTATTGTATCAAAAAGAACCTGTGATACAGGTGGGGACAAATAAGAAAATGGTTATTATTTTGTGGTGCATATTGATTCTGTCGGTTGTATTCGGAATTTATAAAAATTTCACTGCAATAGATAAACATACCGTACATGAAAAGAAAGTTATTCAGGAAAAAATGACAGATACGAATGCCGTAGAAAATTTTGTGTTGTCCTATGCAAAAGTTTACTTTGAATGGAAACCGGATGCAGCGGTTTTAGATGAAAGATTAAAGAAATTAGAAAATTATACGAGTGCAGATTTACGGAAAATAAATGAAGAGAGCATCCGGGAAGATATTCCAACTACATCATGGGTCGAAGAGGCGAAGATATGGAGCATTGAAAAGAGCTCCAAAAAAGATTACCGTGTGGAATTTTCCGTAAAGCAGAAGATTCAGGAAGGGGATAAGAAAGAAAAGTATGAGTCATTTTATATTACCAATGTACATAAGGATGCGAATGGTGCAATGGTCGTTACACAAAATCCTACTGTCTGTGGGGGATATTCAAAGTCAAATTATGAGAAGAAAGTAACTGTGAATGATGGTAGTGTTGATAATAATGAACAATTAGAAATTGAAGAGTTTTTAGTTACATTCTTCAGATTATATCCGACTGCTGATGAAAAAGAACTTTCTTATTATGCAGAAAAGAATGTTTTAAAGCCGATTCAAGAAAAGAACGATGTGTATGTATTGTCGGAAGTGGAAATTGTAAGTGCCGTAAAAGAAAAAAAGATTACTTATGTGCAAGTTAATGTTACATATTTAGATCAACAGACAAAGGCTATGCAGATTTCACAATATGATTTGAAATTGAAAAAGGAAGGAAAC
>ERZ779877.2995-NODE-2995-length-11494-cov-3.037241_pt1 | contig 11494 bp, 9 predicted proteins | sample MGYA00511556_ERZ779877 | MGnify/ENA primary metagenome ERZ779877 (study PRJEB29588, sample SAMEA2159338) | human gut metagenome | biome: human gut; feature: human-associated habitat; material: faeces | place: Denmark | collected 2008/2010 ... | reverse complement strand
CTTGCTGCGCAAGACCGTTCTGTCGCTTAAAAGCCCCACTGGGGCTTTCATTGCTGCGCTGCGCTCGCAAACGCGAATATTTTGCGTTCTACAGCTTTCTGTGCTATAATTAAACTGGATTATTATGAAAACAGAAAGCAGGAATCCCTTTATGCTGCAAAATCCTGAATTGCATTATCTGGACAACGCCGCCACCACCATCGTGGCCCCGGACGTGGCGGATGTCATCGACAGGGCCATGCGGGAGCACTGGGCGAATCCGTCGTCCCTGTACGCCCCCGGTGCCCGGAGCGAAGAAGCCCTGAACGCGGCCCGCGCCGTGGTGGCCCGGAGCCTGGGCTGCAAATCGCGGGAGCTGTACTTCACCTCCTGCGGCAGCGAGGGCAACAACATGGCCCTGCTGGGCGCGGCGCTGACCCGGAAGTTCGGCAAGGGCATCGTGGTGTCCGGTTTTGAACACCCCAGTGTGCAAAAACCGCTGGAACGTCTGGCCGCGATGGGCTATGACGTCACGGTCGTGGCCCCCCGCCCGGACGGTACGCTGGACATCGACGAGATGCTGTCGCATGTGGACAGGAATACCATCCTCGTGGCCTGCATGATGGTCAACAACGAGATCGGCACCCGGAACGAGGTCGAGCGTTTGGCCGCCGAGGTCAAGCGGAAGAACAGCCGCACCCTCGTCCATGTGGACGCGGTGCAGGCGTGGATGCGGGTCCCCATCAAGCTGGCCAACATCGACACACTGGCGGTGAGCGGACACAAGATCCACGCGCCCAAAGGCGTGGGGGCGCTCTACCTCAGCGACAGCCTGGCACAGGCGTTCCAGCCGCCCTACCTTGGCGGCGAGCAGGAGCGTGAGAAGCGCCCCGGCACCGAGAACCTGCCCTACGCGGTGGGGCTGGCCGCTGCGGTCAGCCGCCTTTCGAAGAACATGAAGAGCCGGGACGCCGCCGTCCGCGCCTTGAACCAGCAGCTGCGCGAGGGGCTGAAAGCCTTCCCCGAAGTGGAGATCAACAGCCCGGACAGCGCCGTGCCGGAGGTGCTGAACTTCAGCGAGAACTGCATCAAGAGCGAGACGATGCTGGCGTTTCTGGCGGAGGAGCAGATCTATGTTTCGTCGGCCAGTGCCTGCGGGCGGGGCCAGCCCAGCCACACGCTGGCGGCCATCCTCCAAGCCGTAGGATACCAGGTGGGGCTCTACACCTCTCCCCATCTCACGGACTTCAGGGAGCGCATCCGCGTCAACGGACAGATGATTCCGGAAGAAGAGGTCGTGGCTTTCGTGGAGGACGAACGTGCCTTTTTCGAACCGCTCCGCCCTTCGTTCTTCGAACTGACCACGGCGTTGGCCTTCAAGCATTTCGCACAAGAAGCGGTAGACGTGGCCGTCGTCGAGGTCGGCATGGGCGGACGGCTGGACTGCACAAACATCATCACGCCGGACCTTTCCGTCATCACCAACATCAGTTTCGACCACGTGCAGTTCTTGGGGAACACCCTTGAGAAAATCGCCCGCGAGAAAGCCGGCATCATCAAACCCGGCATTCCCGTCGTCATCGGAGAAACTGTGGAAGAGACTCGAAAAGTTTTCGTCGATAAGTCGCAGGAAACCAGCTCGCCAATCATATTTGCAGAAGAAAAGGGTGAACTCGTCTCATCTGAAATGGAACAGGACAAACGCGTCTACCAGACCCGGCATCACGGACGCTTGGTGGGAGAACTCGGAGGACTTTGCCAAGACAAGAACACGGCCACCATCCTCGCGGCCGTGGAGGAACTGCAGAAGGCGGGATACAGAATCAACGAAAGCCATGTCCGCGAAGGATTCGCCCACGTGTGCGAACTCACCGGACTGCGCGGCCGCTGGCAGCAAGTGGGCGAAGCGCCCACCGTCATCTGCGATACGGGGCACAACACGGGTGGCATGCGCTACATCGCAGAGCAACTCGATGCCGCGCCGGCCGAACGCCTGCACATCATAATAGGTATGGTCAACGACAAAGACGTCCGCGGAGTGCTGGCCATGCTGCCTCGTCGCGCTACCTACTACTTTACAAAAGCGAGCGTCAGGCGGGCTCTGGACGAACACGAACTGCAACAGCTGGCCGAAACCGCCGGCCTGCACGGCACGTGCTGGCCCGACGTGCCCTCGGCTTTCCGGGCAGCCATGGCTTCCGCTTCCCCGAAAGACTGGGTGTTCGTGGGAGGAAGCACCTTCATCGTGGCCGACTTTCTAGACTTTTATCCGCCCAAACCGGCATAATCCTGCAATCTTCTTCATCCCGCGTCACATTTTTCCGCTTTTTCTTTTGCGGTAAGAAAGTTTTTTTCTTAATTTGCATAATAAATAATTTAACCTTTAAATCAAAAGTCCGATGAATATAAAAAATATCAGTGGTCTGAAGAGAGAAGATTTCCAAGCAACAGTACAAGGAAAGCAAACCGACTTGTTCGTGTTGCGGAACAGTAACGGATGCGAAGTGGCCATCACCAACTACGGAGGCGCCTTGGTTGCCATCATGGTACCCGACCGTAAAGGTAAGATGGCCAATGTCGTACAAGGGCACGACAACATCCAGGACGTGATGAGCAGCCCCGAGCCTTTCCTGAGCACCCTTATCGGCCGGTACGGCAACCGCATCTGCAAAGGAAAGTTCACCTTGGAAGGAAAAGAATACAGCCTGGCCATTAACAACGGTCCCAATAGCCTGCACGGCGGTCCCACGGGATGCCATGCCCGCGTATGGGACGCACGCCAGACAGACGAGCAAACGCTGGTGCTGAACTACACGTTCGCCGACGGCGAGGAAGGATTCCCCGGAAAGCTCGAAATGCAAGTGACCTATTCGTTCACGAACGACAACGAACTGGTGATTGAATATCAAGGCACGACCGACAAGACAACCGTCGTGAACATGACCAACCACGGCTTCTTCAGCCTGGCCGGCATTGCCGACCCGACACCGACAATCGAAGACCTGCAATGCCAAATCAACGCGGATTTTTATGTTCCCATAGACGACACGTCCATCCCCACCGGAGAAATCCGCTCCGTCAAGGGGACTCCTTTCGACTTCACTACGCCGCACGAAGTGGGCGAACGCATAGATGCCGACGACGAACAGACGAAAAACGGCGCCGGATATGACCATTGCTTCGTGCTGAACAAAAAAGAACCGGGAGAGTTGAGCTTCGCGGCCAAAATCTACGAACCGGGCACGGGACGCACGATGGAGGTGTACACCACCGAACCGGGCGTACAAGTCTACACGGACAATTGGGCCGACGGCTACAAGGGACAGTTAGGCGCCACGTTCCCGCGCAGAAGTGCCATCTGCTTTGAGGCGCAGCACTTCCCCGATTCTCCTAACCGCCCGTATTTCCCCAGCGCAGTGCTGAAACCTGGAGAAACTTATACCCAGAAAACCATTTATAAGTTCGGTGTGGAATAAACAAACAAACCATAAAACATTAACTATTTCTTAAAAAAGATTCATCAAATGACACAAAAGACACAGCCGAACTACACGTTCGCCTTAACCATCGTCATTATCGTCTGCTTCCTCATCGGATTCGTGACGACAATGAACAACTCCATGATTGAGTTCTGCACCAACGCCTTCAAGTTGAATAACTTCCAAAGCCAGTTGGTCAATACGGCCTTCTACGGCGCCTACATCATGTCCATTCCCTTCGGCCTCATGATGAGCAAGATTGGCTACAAAGCCACTTTGGTATTAGGCTTGGCCGTAGTGGGCTTGGGCTTCGTCATCAACTTCTTGTGCATTAACGGCAACTTGGACGGCTCGGTGAACACGATTTATTGGATGTTCCTGGCCTGCATGTTCGTAGTAGCCTTGGGTATCGTAATGCTGCAGCTAGTGGCCAACCCGTATGTCATGGTGCTCGGTGCTCCCGAAAGAGGCGCGTTCCGCATGACATTGAGCCAGGCGCTCAACTCGGTGGCTACGACGGTGGCTCCCATCTTCATCGCCACGGTCATCCTGAACAACAAGAAGGCAGAAGATGCCGTCCCGAGCGACATTCCCTATCCTTACTTGGGCCTGGGCCTCTTCACCCTTCTGCTTTGCGTTATCCTCTACTTCCTGAAATTGCCCAGCATCAACGAAGGCGAGCAGGCGGCAGAAGCCTCTGGCGTACAGAAGCAATACAAGAGCAGCGTGTTCCAATACCCGCACGTATGGCTGGGCGCATTGGCCATCTTCATGTACATGGGACTTGAAATCGGTGTTCCGTCCATGCTGTCGGCCTATTTCAAGAACGAACCAAGCTTGGCTGGCCTGCAAGCTACCGACTACCTGATGTACTACTGGGGTGGAATGATGGTGGGCCGCTTCATTGGCGCCGGCATCCTGAGCAAGTTCCAGCCCCGCGTCCTGCTTACGGCTTGCCTCATTGGCGGCGCGGCCTGTGTGGGCATCTCCTTCTTCCTTTCGGGCATGGCTGCCGTATGGGCCATGTTGGCAGCCGGTCTCTTCCACTCCGTGATGTGGCCGTTGGTGTTCAATCTCGGTTTGCAGGAACTCGGCCCCCACACGAAGGCGGCTTCCGGCATCATCAACCTCGGCGTTATCGGTGCTGCCACACTGACTCCTATTATGGGATGGGTGGCCGACGAGCCCTCGCTGGGCGTTGGCATGGCCATCTGCATGATGTTCATCTACTACCTCTACGTGATGTGGTTCTGCTGGAAGGGTTCCAAGATCGGGCTCAAAGCTTAAAAAGACAACTCTCATTTTATTAACCTTATAAAATAAACGGATTATGAAACTGACAATAGATGATGTAAGAAGCCGTTTCATCGAACATTTCGATGGGACAACCGGTTCTGTATATGCCTCCCCGGGCCGTATCAACCTTATCGGCGAGCACACGGACTACAATGACGGATTCGTGTTCCCCGGCGCCGTACAGCAAGGCATGATTGCCGAACTGAAGGTCAACGGCACAAGGAAAGTCCGCGCTTACTCCATCGACTTGAAAGACTACGTGGAGTTCTCGCTCGACGACGAAAAAGGGCCTAACGCCAGCTGGGCACGCTACATCTTCGGCGTGTGCCGCGAAATGATGGCATTGGGCGTGCCCGTGGAGGGCTTCAACACGGCTTTTGCCGGCGACGTTCCCTTGGGTGCGGGCATGTCTTCGTCCGCAGCGTTGGAAAGCGTTTACGCCTTCGCCCTGAACGACATGTTCGGCGACAACAAGATAGACAAGATGACGCTGGCCAAGGTGGGACAGGCCACCGAGCACAAATACTTGGGCATGAACTGCGGCATCATGGACCAGTTTGCTTCCGTATTCGGCAAGGCAGGCAACCTGATGCGCTTGGACTGCCGCAGCGGCGAGTTCGAATACTTCCCTTGGAATCCCCAAGGCTACAAGCTCGTTTTGGTGAACTCGTGCGTGAAGCATGAGCTCGTGGGTTCGCCCTACAACGACCGCCGCAAGAGCTGCGAGAACGTGGCTGCCACCATCGCCAAGCACCACCCCGAAGTGAAGAGCCTGCGCGACGCCGACTACGCCATGCTGGAGGAAGTGAAGAACGAAGTGTCCGAAGAAGACTACATGCGCGCCAAATACGTCATCGGCGAGAAGGAACGCGTGCTGGCTGTCTGCGATGCGCTCGAGAAAGGCGACTATGAGACGGTGGGACAGAAGATGTATGAGACTCACCATGGATTGAGCAAAGAATATGAGGTGTCTTGCGAAGAGCTGGACTTCCTGAATGAAATTGCCAAGGAAGAGGGCGTCACCGGTTCGCGCATCATGGGCGGCGGATTTGGCGGCTGCACCATCAACCTCGTGAGCGAAGAACTCTACAACAACTTCGTAAACGTGGTTAAGGCCAAGTTCAAAGCCAAGTTCGGCAAAGAGCCCATCATCATCGACGTTGTGATAGGCGACGGCTCAAGAAAGCTCTGCTAACCGGATTTACGGCATAAACCATCAAGGATGGAGAAAGGTGGAAGATTGCATCCCCTTTCCCCATCCTTTTTTAATCTCCCTCCGCGCAGGCGAACACCGGCGCACAACCTCCCTTTCCCCACCCGCCCCGGAACACGGGCGCGGCTTCCGCACGAAAAAAGCGCCGACACTGCAACCTGCAATTTCCTTTACTGGACAACATGAAAAAAGGTCCCGGCAAAATCCAGACTATCAGCACCGACCTTCACTATCCCCACTTGACAGGTCGCCAGCCCCAAGTCACCAACCAACGCGGCATCATCTTGCGGACCCCGCTCCGAAATCAGGAAGCCCTATACTCACCCGCACGTAAAGATGTCAATAAAAGCAGCAGCACAGACCTTACCGAAACGGAAAGAAACATGGCATCAGCCGACTGCGGAAAAATTGAAGCCGGATTTCGTTGCACGAAGAAGCTGCCAGAGGCATCTCCCCACGCCCTGCACCCGAACGCGCCTTGCGGAAACCGTCAACGTACTTTGCGGCAAGTACTCGAGTACTTGCCGCAAAGTACTATCGCGTATCCAGCAAAGCGTTTATCCCCCATCCCACCCGTCCTCATCTCATTGCGGATGGACCGCCACACGCGGACGGACGCCCAAAAACGGCACACCGTCAAGATGCTGGACGCCATGCCTCCATCCGGATTTGGGCACAGCCCTGCCCGCTCTTTAACAAACTATAAGACTCTGCGCCGCCAAAAAGAAGTGTAATCCATACACTCCTAACTAAAAAAAATATAAATTTGCATGTGAAATACGAAAGAAAAGTCGTATCTTTACAAGCAGTATGAATCATTTAATTAATTAGCCATGAAAAATGTAGGAAATGCATTAATGGGCGCGGGGCTGCTGACAGCCCTCTTGGCTTCTTGTGGACAACAGCCACAAAGCAACTTAACGAAATCAGGACTTGATCCTCAGAAGTTTGTAACCGAAGTGAACGGCAAGCCCACGGGCCTGTACACCATCAAGAACTCCAACGGGATGGAAGTGTGCGTGACGAATTTCGGCAGCCGCATCGTATCCATCATGGTTCCGGACAAAAACGGGACGTATCAGGACGTGGTGCTGGGCTTCGACAGCATCGCCGACTACATCAACAAGCCCAGCGACTTTGGCGCGGCCATCGGCCGGTATGCCAACCGCATCAACAAGGGCATCATCGTGTTGGACGGCGACAGCATACAACTGCCCGTCAACAATTTCGGCCACTGCCTGCACGGCGGACCGAAGGGATGGCAATACCAAGTGTATGAGGGCCAGCAAGTGAACGACAGCACGCTGACCATGACCATGCACTCGCCCGACGGCGACGAGAACTTCCCCGGCGCCGTGACCGCAGTAGTAACCTACGCCTTGACGGCCGACAACGCCATCGACATCAAGTATGAAGCCACGACGGACAAGAAGACCGTCATCAACATGACCAACCATTCTTATTTCAACCTCTCGGGCGACCCGTCGCAACCGGCCACCGACCACATCCTGTATGTGAACGCCGACAACTACACGCCGGTGGACAGCACTTACATGACCACAGGCGAGATTGCCCCTGTTAAAGACACGCCCATGGACTTCACCACCCCGAAGGCCGTGGGACAGGACATCGACAAGTTCGACTTCGTCCAACTGAAGAACGGCAACGGATATGACCACAACTGGGTGCTGAACACGAATGGCGACATCCAGCAGCTGGCAGCCAAACTGACCTCGCCCGTGAGCGGCATCTCGCTGGAGGTGTACACCAACGAACCGGGCATCCAAGTCTACAGCGGCAACTTCCTGGACGGCACGCTGAGCGGCAAGAAGGGCGTCGTCTATAACAAGCGCGCCTCAGTCTGCCTCGAAACGCAGCACTATCCCGACAGCCCGAACAAACCGGAATGGCCTTCCGTCATCCTCGAACCGGGACAGACCTACCAGAGCGAGTGCATCTTCAAATTCACCGTTGAACAATAATCATCATTAACTAAATCATAATCAAACAAGAAAGAAACCATGAATTGGACTACAAATGAATTCGTCTGGCTCGACTGGGCGGTGCTTGCCGTCGGAGTGTTGGCCATCGTATGGGCGGTCTACCGCTCCATCAAGAAAGACAAGGAGAAGATGAAGGGCGCCGACAGCCAAGACTACCTGTTCGGAAAAGGCGAACCTTGGTACATTATCGGCGCTGCCATCTTTGCGGCCAACATCGGTTCGGAGCACCTCGTGGGCTTGGCCGGAACCGGTGCCAAGGACGGCGTGGGCATGGCCCACTGGGAAATGCAGGGGTGGATGATTCTCATCCTGGGATGGCTGTTCGTGCCTTTCTACCAGTTGCTGAACAACAAGATGGGCAAAATCATAACCATGCCGGACTTCCTGAAGTTCCGCTACACCCAGCGCACCGGCTCTTGGCTGTCCATCATCACCCTGATTGCCTACGTGCTGACGAAAGTATCCGTGACGGCCTTCACGGGCGGTATTTTCTTTGAATACCTGCTCGGGCTCCCGTTCTGGTACGGCGCCATCGGCCTTATCGCCATCACGGCGGTGTTCACCGTGTTCGGCGGCATGAAGGGCGTGATGACCTTGTCGGCCATCCAGACGCCAATCCTCATCATCGGCTCCTTCCTCGTGCTGTTCCTCGGCCTGAACATGCTGGGCGAAGGCAGCATCACCGAAGGCTGGTCGCAGATGATGCATTATTGCAACGCCGCGCACGACGGCTTCGGAACGACGCACATGTTCCACACCGACCCGGCCGACCCCATGTATCCGCAATTCCCGGGCTATGTGGTGTTCTTCGGTGCGGCCATCATCGGCTTCTGGTATTGGTGCACCGACCAGCACATCGTTCAACGTGTGCTCGGCCAGACGAAGGGCGAAAGCAACGTGGACGTGATGAAGCGTGCGCGCCGCGGCACCATCGCCGCCGGTTTCTTCAAGATCCTGCCCTGCTTCATGTTCCTGATTCCCGGCATGGTGGCCTATGCCTTGTCCATGAAGGGCGGCACAGGCATCGAGATTGACATCACCAACACTCACGACACGGACGGCGCCTTCGCCATGATGGTGAAGAACATCCTGCCGGCCGGCGTGAAGGGCATCGTGACCATCGGTTTCGTCTGCGCTCTCGTGGCCTCCCTGGCCGCCTTCTTCAACAGCTGCGCGACGCTGTTCACGGAAGACTTCTACAAGCCCATGAAGAAAGGCATGAGCGAAAGCCACTACGTGTTCGTAGGCCGCGTGGCCACGGTCGTAGTCGTCATCCTCGGCTTGGCATGGATGCCCATCATGATGAACATGGGCAACCTGTATTCCTATCTTCAGGACATTCAGTCGCTGATTGCTCCCGCCATGGTGGCCGTGTTCTCCTTGGGTATCTTCTCCAAGCGCATCACCCCGAAGGCCGGCGAATGGGGCCTCATCGGCGGCTTCCTCATCGGCATGCTGCGCCTGCTCACCAACGTGATCACCAACTCGGGCAAGGCCGTGATGGACGGCGCATTCTGGGAATACACTACATGGTTCTGGCAGACCAACTGGCTGATTTTCGAAGTATGGTTGCTGGTGTTCATCATCATCGCCATGTTCGTCATCTCGGCGTTCACTCCGAAACCCAGTGCAGAGCAAGTTGCCGCCATCACCTTCACCGCGGAGTATAAGAAACAAATCCGCGAGAGCTGGGGCGTATGGGACATCGTGGGCACGCTCGTGGTAGTCGCACTCTGCGGCGCATTCTACTGGTACTTCTGGTAATGGGAGGCGCAATGACCACCTATTATAATGTCAATCCTCAATTCTACGTTTCCGTAGATTGCATCATATTCGGCTTCGACAAGGGCAGCTTAAAGCTGCTCTTGCTCAAGCGGAATTTTGAGCCGGCAAAAGGGCAATGGTCATTAATGGGTGGCTTCGTGCAGAAAAATGAAAGCGTGGACGAAGCGGCCCAAAGAGTGCTGAAGGAACTCACGGGGCTCGAAAACGTCTACATGGAACAGGTGGGAACCTACGGCGAAATCCACCGCGACCCGGGCGAACGGGTCATTTCCGTGGCGTACTCCGCACTCATCAACATCAACGAATACGACAAGGAGCTGGTGGCACGTTACAACGCCTCGTGGACAGACATGAACGCCATCCCCCCGCTCATCTTCGACCACCACGACATGGTGGAACGGGCGCTGGCATGGATTCGCAAGAAAGCTTCTTCGGAGCCTGTCGGCTTCGAACTGCTTCCCGAACTGTTCACGCTCACGCAGCTCCAGAGCCTCTACGAAGCCATCTATGGCAAATCCATCGACAAGCGGAACTTCCGCAAGCAGATAGCCATGATGGACTACATTGAGAAAACCGACTTAATAGACAAAACGGGATCCAAACGGGGAGCCGCCTTGTACAGGTTCAACGAAAAGACTTACCGGCTGGCTCCCAAATTTAAATTATAAGAGCTTTATGTTAGAAGAACTGAAAGAAAAAGTGTTCCAAGCCAACCTCGACTTGGTGAAACAAGGCTTGGTCATCTTCACTTGGGGCAATGTTTCCGGCATCGACCGCGAAAAAGGCCTCGTGGTCATCAAACCCAGCGGCGTGGACTACGACACGATGAAAGCATCAGACATGGTCGTCGTGGACCTGGAAACCGGCAAAGTGGTGGAAGGCGACCTGAACCCTTCTTCGGACACCCCCACACACCTCGTCCTCTATAAGGCTTTCCCCAACATACAGGGCGTGGTGCACACCCACTCCACATACGCCACCGCATGGGCGCAAGCCGGAAAGGACATCCCCAACATCGGCACCACACACGCCGACTATTTCCACGAAGCCATCCCCTGCACGGGCGACATGACCAAGGAAGAAGTGGAAGGCAACTATGAGCTGGAGACGGGCAACGTCATCGTGAAACGCTTCATCGGCATCAACCCCGACCACACTCCTGGCGTCCTGGTGAAAAACCACGGCCCGTTCAGCTGGGGCACCAGCCCGGCCAACGCCGTGTACAATGCCAAGGTGATGGAACAATGCGCCCACATGGCCTTCGTCTCCTTCATGGTCAACCCCGACACGACGATGAATCCCTTGCTCATTGAAAAGCATTACAACCGCAAGCACGGTCCGAATGCCTACTATGGACAAAAGAAAAAATAACCGGGACAAAAAGTACAAACAAATAAGTATTAGCTAACAAATCTTTAATCACTAAAACATTATTATCATGAACGCATTTGATCAGTATGAAGTTTGGTTCGTTACAGGCGCCCAGCTCCTGTACGGTGGCGACGCAGTGGTAGCCGTAGACGGTCACTCCACCCAGATGGTGGACGGCTTGAACGCCTCTGGCAAACTCCCTGTCAAGGTAGTATATAAAGGTACGGCCAACTCTTCGAAGGAAGTGGAAGCCGTGTTCAAAGCAGCCAACAACGACGACAAGTGCATCGGCGTCATCACGTGGATGCACACCTTCTCTCCGGCCAAGATGTGGATTCACGGCTTGCAGCAATTGAAAAAACCGTTGC
>ERZ779877.2994-NODE-2994-length-11499-cov-2.535739_pt1 | contig 11499 bp, 5 predicted proteins | sample MGYA00511556_ERZ779877 | MGnify/ENA primary metagenome ERZ779877 (study PRJEB29588, sample SAMEA2159338) | human gut metagenome | biome: human gut; feature: human-associated habitat; material: faeces | place: Denmark | collected 2008/2010 ... | reverse complement strand
CACGCGCACTAAAAATGTTGCGTCGTTTCAATATGATAGAAATCCTAATCTTATTTAATTTATAATTTTCTTCAGATTTTTGTCACCCGTTTTGCGTATTTGTGATACTTAGTGTTAAACAGTACAACAATTATGCAAAAGAGTAAAACAGAAACCTTAATTCAAAAATACCTGTCCCACCAACTCAATGAACAGGAATTTAAAGAATTAAAACAATGGATTGAAGAAGACGCTTCACATAAAGAAATTTTTGTGAAGTTACTTTCACTCCGCCATGTCAATAACCAACTTAACTTATTACAACAGTTTGATAAAGAAGCTTCATGGGAAGCTATTCAAAAACGTTGCAAGCAGCCCCACTCTATCCGCTATCGGGTTGCGATTTATTCATCTGCCGCTGCGATAGCTGTTATCATAGGGATTGCTTCCATTTTATATTTTAATAACCGGAATCTGACGCCTGCCATTACCCAAAGCGAGCAATCATCTCTTCCCCAGAACACCCAAACTCCTAAAGCCACCTGGGTACAAGCAAACCAATCTGTAATTCCCCTCTATGAAAACCAACGGGAAATCAACGGAAGTTATATTAACAATGGAGAAATCATATTCCCTCAAGAAAGTGATTACCCCCATAAAACAGAACTGGATACCGAACTATTACAAAATAAGATCATAGTGCCAAAAGGTTCGGAATATGCAATAGTATTGGCTGATGGTACAAAAGTAAAAATGAATGCGGACTCCCATATCGATTTTCCGGTTCAGTTTGGAGATACCCGTGAAATCACCTTAGAAGGAGAGGCTATGTTTGAGGTAACCCACGATGCAGCCCGTCCTTTCATAATAAAAGCACACGACCATGCTATTTATGTATTAGGAACAACTTTCAATATCTCGGCTTATCCCGATGAAGAATTATCTGTGACTCTGATTGAAGGTAAACTAAAAGTAACTGCTCCTTCAGGTGAATACTACCTGCTGCCAGGTGAACATTACTCTTCTGCACAATCAAAAGTTAGCAAAGTAGATACAGAATTCTATACTTCATGGACAGATGGTGCTATGGAATTTGACGCAATGCCATTCCCTTTGCTGACAGCCCGACTGTCACGATGCTATAATGTAGATATTCAAATAGCATCCAAGGAATTGGAAACCATGAAGTTTACCGGAATCATTTTCCGTAACAAGCCTTTGGATTTTGCATTAGATATTATTCATCGCGTATCCGATGTCAAGTTTGAGAGAAAAGGAGAAACTATATTTGTAAAAAAACAATAATCAAACCCTGTATAACAGGAATATTCTAAATTAAATGAGTTATTTGAGTTTTATGAAAAAAGACGAACTTTGGAATCGTTTAGTAGCTAAACCTCCAAAAATGAGGCTATTAGTAATGTTAATGTGCATATTCTGCACATTCAACGCAATGTTTGCAAACGTACTAGCCGACAAGACTGTCACTATCAAAAGTGAAAACATCAGTGTAAAAGAGGCTCTTAACATGGTTAAAAAGCAAACAGGCATTCATATCATGTACGAAGATGCAACATTGAACAATGTACCTTTGAAACTAACATTAAACAAAGAACCTTTAGAGCAAGCACTTTCAGTGATTTGTAGCCAGGCAGGTATGCGCTATGAATTAGTAGAGAACAATTATGTACTCATATTACCGATTGACAGAAATGCCAAACGCAGAACGATTACCGGAGTTATCAAAGATGATACGGGTGAACCGGTCATTGGAGCTTCTATTGTCATCCAAGGTACAACTTTCGGTACTGTAGCCAATATGGATGGGCAGTTCATGTTGTCTTATCCCGAAAATACTAAAAACGACGAACTGATGATCAGCTTTATCGGTATGCAGACGGTTAAGGAGAAAATTGGTAACAGACATGTCTTCAATGTAAAAATGGAAAGTGAAGTAACTAATCTGGACGAGGTTGTCGTAGTAGGTTACGGCACTTCCTCCATTAAGGACTTAACCGGTTCTGTTGCTTCAGTAGGTTTAAAACAATTGAGCCAATTAAACACTCCTAATGTAACCTCCATGCTTCAAAACTTGGCTGCCGGTGTACAGGTATCCCAAAATACAGGTGTTCCGGGTGAAACTGTCCGTGTACGTGTGCGGGGTGCCACGTCATTGACCGGTTCCAATGAACCCTTGTATGTGATCGACGGAGTTCCTGTAGAAGATCCCAGTATGCTGGATGCAATTTCGCCCAATGATATCCAGTCTATGGACGTACTAAAAGACGCTTCTGCGGCTGCTATCTATGGTTCTCGCGCCGCAAATGGTGTAGTTATCGTTACCACTAAAAAAGGAGTGGAAGGTTCCAAACCTACCGTCAGCTTCAACTACAATGTTACCACTGATGTTCAAATTAAGAACTTCCGTATTTTATATGGTGATGAATGGCGAGAAACAGTACGCCGCTTTGCCAAAGAAACCTTGGTATATGATCCGTCCAACCAATATGCATTGGAAATTCTTGAACCTAATTCCACTGCATTAGGCAGTGCCAACACCAATTGGTTTGATGAAGTGAAACAAACTGCTATCCGCCATAATGCCGACTTGACTGTAAGCGGAGGCAGTAAAGTATCTAAATACCTTATTTCATTATCAGTATTCGATCAGCAAGGTATGGTCAAAGGAGGTGACTTAAGCCGATATAACGCACGTGTGTCTACAGAAATGAACGTGCTGCCTATCCTTCGTTTTGGTATTAATGCCAATATGAGTTATACAGACCAAAATAATGCGAACACATCACTATTTAGTGCGCAAGGATTCCGTCCTGACCTTCCTATATATAATGATAACGGTGAATTTGATATGTCCACAGGTCAAGCCAACCCGGTAGCCAACACCTATAAGAAAAACCATGATAATATTTACCGCATCATGGGAACCGTATACGGAGAAGTTGATATTTGGAAAGGATTCCGGTTCCGTTCCAGTTTATCGGGTAATTTACAATTTACTGAAAACAATTCATTCAGTCCAAGTTTTCTAAGTACTAGAAATGAAGCCAGTGGGTCAGAATATCATTATAAATATTCAAAAACCGTATTCGACAATACATTGAATTATAACTATGAGTTCAACAAGAATCATGTTTTGGATGCCGTAGCCGGTATCTCCTTTGAACGTGGTATAAGCCGTAGTACAAGAATGAATGGCCAGACTTATCCGGATAATGATATCTACACCAATTTAGGAAGTGCCGCAAGCATCTCATCTTGGGGTAACGGATATAATGCAAGTGGTCTGTTCTCTTCATTTGCCCGTATCAATTATAAATTAATGGAGCGCTACCTGTTCACTTTTACAGGACGTTATGATGGTTCATCCATGTTTGGTTCGAACAACCGTTATGGTTTCTTCCCTTCAGGAGCCATTGCATGGCGTATCTCTCAGGAAAAATTCATGAAAAACCTGACATTCATTAATGATTTGAAATTACGTGCCAGCGTAGGTACTACCGGTACACAAAACTTAACCAGCTTCTCTAATCGTGATTTATACGAAGCAACCAGTTATAATAATCTGTCAGCCATTATACATAAACAAGTGGGTAACCGCGACATCCGCTGGGAAAAATCGACCCAATATGATTTAGGTCTTGATTTCGCATTGTTCGATTACCGACTGACCGGTTCTATCTCTGGCTATATCAAAGATACCAAAGACTTGATCTGGTCATTTGATTTCCCGCCCAGTGCAACCGGTGGCTCTATGCAGATGAACCGTAATATCGGAGCATTGACCAACCGCGGTATTGAAATAAACCTGGTAGGTCGTGTATTATCTACTAAAGACTGGAACTTGGACCTGACCTTGAATATGTCACATAACAAGAATAAAGTCACCAAACTGGTTGAAGAAGGTAGAGCACAATCAGCTATGGATGTAGTAGTTCAAGGCAGCTATGCCGACCAAGTATTGGCTGTAGGCTATCCAATGGGAGCTTTCCATGGTTATGAATATGCCGGGATCATACAAGATCAAGCCAGAATAGATGAATTGAATGCCTATGCTAAATCAAAGGGACAAAGTTATTACGATGGTAACTCATTAAAACCGGGACATTTGGAAATTAAGGATTTAAATGGAGATGGAATCATCAACTACAATGACCGTGTTATTATCGGTAATCCGGATCCGGATCTGTTCGGCGGTCTGACTGCCAATTTATCTTATAAACAATTCAGCCTGTTCGCCAACTTCGGATATCAGATCGGTGGTTTGAAGATTTATAACAAAACATTGCAGAATCTACCCGGACAATTAACCGGTTTGATTGACTATGGATTGAATGACAGATGGTCTGACACCAACAAAGATGCCAAATACCCGGCCTTGTATATAGGTGACGGTGTACCTAGACTAACCGATCATGAATTGTTTAATGCCTCCTTCTTCCGTTTGCAGGAAGTGCGTCTGACTTATAATTTACCTTTAAACAAAGTAATTAAAGGACAACTATTTGTCTCGGCTACCAATTTGTTCACGCTCACCTCTTATCCGGGAACAGACCCTGCTACCGTAAACAGTAACAGTAATTATGGCGGTAACTATGAAACCTCGGCTTATCCAGGGTTCCGCTCTTTCTCGGCTGGTTTAAAAATTAACTTATAATCATTTAAATGTATAATCGAATGAAAAAATATATATTCTTAGCTTTACTTACAATGGGCGTTTCCTCGTGCCAGTTGGTAGATGTCTTGGACCAAAAGCCCGAATTCGAAGCAGATTTAGACGGTGCCATCACAACACCCGCTGCTGTAGAGTTAGCCTTAAACGGAATCTATTACTCCTTGCCCGGAAATGGATTCAATGTCATATTTCCTACAGTAAGTGGTTCCTTCAAAGCCGGGACCATGTGGCGTCAAGAAATTGTCAGCGCCGGTAATGCCGTTTACTACTCCGAACGAATGTTGCCTACCCTATCATTCAGTGATGCAACGGAATGGGATGCAGATTACGCTGTAATCAAAAACGCCAACTTCCTGGAAACAGCCTGTAACCGCATGAGTGACGGAGAGTTCTCCGGAAACCGTAGAGCCGAAGTGTTAGGTGAAATAGCCTATTTACGCGCTTTGGCCTACTTCAATATCCTGGTTCGTTACTGCGAATTTTGGGATATGAATAGTGAATATGGAGTTGTCATGCGTAATGAAGCTCCATCCGTATCCAATGCTTTAAAGGCACGTAGCTCCGTAGCCGATTCTTATCAATATATTCTGGATCAACTGGAAATAGCTATTGAAAAAGCTCCTGATTGGAAAAAGCTTTCACAAGCTTCTAAAGAAGCAGCCAAGGCATTAAAGGCAAGAGTATTGCTGTATGCAGGAAAATACACAGAAGCGGTAGCAGCAGTTAATGATGCAATTGATACAAATTCTCCATTGCCGGAAGCAAACTATGGTGACGTTTTTGATAAGTTTTCAACAACCAAAGAGATTCTATTCGCTCGTGTATTCGACCAAAAAGATGCCACCAACACTTCAACCCGTCAGCAATGTTACGGTAACAGCCCCACGAAAAAACAAGGTTACTGGGGGCCCACCAATGAGTATGTGGAACTGATGGGGGATGATCCTCGCGCCGATGCCATCTTCTCTAAAGTAGACAGCCTGATGGACAGCCGCAGTTCTGCGGTAGCCTACAACCTGAAATCGGTAAAGAAGCTGCTGAATGATGCCAATGACATGCCTGTCATCTTCAGTCGTGTTTCCGAACTCTACCTGATTAAAGCCGAAGCCTTGTATCGTTCAGGATCCTCTATATCCGAAGCCTACGCACCGATCCGTAAACTACGCGAAAGAGCAGGAGCCGAAATAATTCTTCCAGCCAATAACGAAGAACTGGAAACCGCCATATTCAACGAATGGATGCTGGAATTGTCTTTCGAGAACTGGCATGAATGGTTTGCCATGATCCGTTTTGCAGGATACACAGAGAAACCCGATTTCACCCGTCTGCTTGCTTTGAACAAGACGTTAAGAGAAGCTTTGGAAAAAGAATATGAAAAATCGGAAGCACAAGGAGACAATTATTACCAACGCATCATAGACCGCCGTATCGATGCCATTCCGTCATCAGAAATCAGTTCTAATCTGGAATGTAAACAAAACCCTGGTTATTAACATATTAAAATCAAAGACATGAAAAAATATATCTTACTCATTTTCGCATGTATCTATGCGATTCACTTAAATGCCCAGAATGCAGGAATCAATTTCCTGCACGGCACTACTTGGGCAGAAGCCGTAGCCAAGGCCAAAGCAGAAAATAAACTGATATTCATTGATTTCTATACCCAATGGTGCGGACCTTGCCTGAATATGGCACAAACCGTATTCTCTTTGCCTACAGTGGGTTACTACTATAACCAAACTTTCATCAACCTCAAAATTGATGCTGAAGAAGGTGAAGGAATTACATTAGCCAAGAAATACGGTGTACGCAGTTATCCCACCTATGCATTCATAGATCCTGCTACCGAAGAAATTGTTCATCGCAGCAGTAGCCGTCAGACTCCCGAACAGTTTATTCAGACAGGAAAAGACGCAAACATTCCTACCAAACGTTCTTTTTACCTGCAAGACCAATATACCAAAGGAAACAGGGAGCGTGCTTTTTTAATTGATTACATCAATTATCACTATTCAGTCTATGCACGCAATAATGTACAGGCCGCTTTTGACGAATTAATAAAAGGAGGCGCCAAACTGACTGATCCGGATGTATGGGAAGCATATGTAAACACGATCAATGGCATGAACCCGTACCTGAAGCAAGTATCAGACAATTATGCGGATTTCTGCCAGCGTTTCGGCAAAAAAGCTGTTGACGCTAAATTGGCAAAAGAAACTTCATACGGCGAATTGGCGGAAATTGAAGCCTTATGCAACTATGAAGGAAAAGATTTCAATCTGAAAATGATCCGTATCAATAATGATATCCGGGAACAAAAGTATGAAGCGGCAGCTACCCAGATTGATGCGATGATTGCAGACACCACAGTCAATCAGCAAGAGTTAATCAGTAGACTGAAATTTATCGCCCGTTTGGGATACAAGGCAGAGGAACTTCCCGAATTCTGGTTCAACAAATGTGTAGGCTATCTGCAATACATTGCTTATAACCAAACAGACAGAGATGATGCTTTCATCCATCAGGAATATGCAGCCGCCTTGGAAATGGTGCTTCGCAAACTGAACGGCAAAGCCCCCATCCCTGCCTGCCTCAGCACAGAACCCGCATACGGAAAAAAAGTCTATAACATGCGTCCCGATGCATTGAAAATGAAACCTAAAAGAAAAAAATAAGATGAGAACTCTAAAATCCATCATGGTACTTGGCCTTGCGCTGAGTACCTTTACCGCTACAGAAGCTGCAAAGCTCACTTTTAAGGTCACCAATCCCAATGAGAAGGTCAAAGTGAGATTGACTTTCAGCCAAAGTGGCGAACAAAAAGAAGTGGCGATTGATGCCGCTGGAAACGGCAACATAGAAATCACAGGATTCACTCCGCAATATGTAACCATGCAATACACACGCGGACGCCGTACTCTTTATCTGGATCCCAATCAAGACCTTACCTTGTCATTCGACAGTGACAACATGTGGAGAAACACAACCTTTGAAGGAGCAGGTGCCGCTATCAACACCTATCTGGGAAGCAAAGAGCTCCAATCACTCGGTATGCCCGATATGAAAATGCAAGAGGCCGCCCTCATACACAAAGGGGACAGCCTGTACGCAGCCAATTGCCAAGTATTGGAAGCCGCAAAACTTCCAGCCGATTTCACTACACAGGAAAAAATACGTTTGCAATTCTATACGTATTATTATTTCTCCAAATACGCTTTGTATCATCCTCATTTTGGAAAGGATGACAACTATATTCCTTCCAAAGCATATTATGAAAAACTGGAAGCTATTACTCCGATCAATGCCGGTTTATTAGCTCTAAAAGAATATAAGGCTTTTCTTCCCGATGCTATCAGCGCCTTTAGTAATAAAGGAAAAACAGTTGCATCCAATTCTACAGAACAAAGTGTAAACTACGTAGATGCAACCATACAAGATGAAAAGGTTGCAGAATTTCTGATTGACCAATTTGTTTATAACTTTGTAGACAATAACGGACTGGATGAAGCAGACGGGCTGATCGTCCTATTCCGCAAACATGTGAAGGATGCAAAGTCCATAGAAAAATTCAACGCACTTTGTACCAAGTGGGAAAAATTAAGATCAGGCAATCCCTCAGCAGCTAGCTTCTCCTATCCGGATATAAATGGGAAAACAGTATCTTTGGCAGATTTGAAAGGGAAATATATCTATATTGACGTGTGGGCTACCTGGTGTGGCCCTTGCCGTGGAGAACTTCCTGCGTTAAAGGAATTGGAAGAGAAATATGCAGGAAAGGATATTCATTTTGTCAGCCTGTCATGCGACAAGAACAAAAAGGCATGGGAGAACATGGTAACAAAGGATCAACTGAAAGGGATCCAGTTACACATGGGAACAGACAGGACCTTTATGGATGCTTACCTCATCAACGGCATTCCCCGTTTTATCCTGCTGGATCGGGATGGCAAAATCATCTCTGCCAATATGACCCGTCCGTCAGATCCCAAGACAGCAGAGAAGTTCAATGAACTGTTAGGACTATAAAACTCTCTCTTATATTAAACATTAATCTAACGATAGGCTTTCTTCGTGAGGAGAGGGCCTATTCTATTTGTTTTAGCCAGGAGAACGATACAGAAAAAGAATAAAAGACACGAACTATACAGATCTTACAGTATTGTCTAAAACACCTGTAATTTCCGTATAATTCGTGCCCGAACAATTTAAATACGATGATTTTTATTGTAGGAATGAAATCAGCACACCAGCAGCCACGGCAGAACCGATAACTCCTGAAATGTTACTTGCCATACAATATTGAAGCACATGATTTTTGGGGTCATACTTCAAAGCAATTTCATTAGCCACACGGCTGGCCATGGGCACAGCACTCAAACCTGTAGCCCCAATCAGTGGATTGATCTTCTTCTTAGTGAAAAGATTCACCAACTTCACAAACAAGATACCACCGGAAATAGACAAGGCAAACGCCAAGAAACCACCTATCACAATACCGATAGTAGTCCAATTCAAAAATGCCTCCGTAGTCATTGTCGCACCAACTGACAACCCCAAGAAGATAGTTGCCGCATTCATGATACTATTTGAAGCTGCATCAAACAAACGTGAAGTATCACTACCTATTTCCTTAATCAAGTTACCAAACATCAACATACCAATCAAAGGCACTGCACTTGGCACAAACAGAGCGACCACCGTAGTCACTACAATCGGAAATACAATCTTCAGCACACGAAGATTCTTGATTTCTACCGAAGAAGGATATTTCTTTTCCTGTTCCTTCATATTGATACTCAATTCTTTCTTCGTACACCAGATTTTCACAACCAACGGAATGATAACGGGTACCAGAGCCATATACGAATAAGCGGCAATAGCAATCGGCCCTAGCAAATGGGGAGCCAGTTTAATAGTGGTAAAGATAGCGGTAGGACCGTCTGCTCCACCAATAATACCCAATGAAGCCGCCTCTTTCGGAGTGAACCCCATCAAGATAGCTACCAACAATACTGTGAAAATACCCAACTGTGCAGCAGCTCCGAAAATAGAAAGCCGCAAATTACGCAACATCGGACCAAAGTCTGTCAAAGCACCTACCCCCATAAAAATGATAGGCGGAAGAAAACCGGTCTTAATCAACATGTAGTAGATAAAGTTCATCAGGCCCAAGTCGTGCGCAATTTCGTGCAACGGCATTTCCCAGATGTTCTTCAGTGCTCCATTCACCATTACCATGCCGTTCTCATCGGCCTGGACAACCCCCATCTCACCACCGGGAAAGTTAGCCAGCAACACTCCGAAAGCTATCGGAATCAGCAGCAGCGGTTCGTACTTTTTCTTGATCCCCAAGTAAAGTAAGATGAACGCAATGGCATACATTATCAAGAATTGCGGTTCAGCAATAATATTGCTGAAAGCAGTCATATCATAAAGTCTTTCAAATATATCTTCCATTATACTATTTTCATTAATACGTCATCCTCTGAAACCGTGTCACCCGAACTAGCGCAAATAGCAGTTATAGTACCGTCATATTCCGCACGAATCGCATTATAGGTCTTCATTGCTTCGACGTAACAAATCACATCACCTTTATTAACCTTTTCACCCACCTTCTTCGGAGTTTCCTGGGCATTCTTTACCAAGAAGAATTTACCTTCCAACGGAGAAAGCACATCTTTCCCTTCCCCTACCGGAGCAGGAGCAGCTTGTGCGGGAACTGCACCCGAAGCAGCTGTCAGCGTAGCAGGATCTACAGCACCATATGCCACTGTAACGCGATAAGGTTGCCCGTTCACATCCACCGTCAATACCTTGGTCTTGTTTTCAGCTTCGACAGGAGTAGTGGCATTCGCTTTCTCCTCACGACGTTTCTTCACATCTGCCAAGAAGTCTTCTTTTGCCTTCCCGCTCTTATAAGCTTCATACTGGGCCGGATGCATGGCATACTCAAACAGTTCTTCGTCATCCTGTCCTTTATCCCATTGTTTTTCAAGCATCATCTTGCGATATTTTTCCAACTGGTCGGGATAATTGTCCTGCGGATTGCCATCAAAGAACTTGCGGCCTTCACGTTCTGCCTTTTCAATAATTTCAGGGGCCAGTTTACCCGGTAAACGTCCCGCTTTACCCAAAATCATATCCCAAATATCATCGGCAATCATTCCCCAACGTTCCTTACCTTTCTCCATAGCCATTACATTCATCATGGCAAGGTTCTTCACATACTGGCTGAACGGAGTAACCAAAGGAGGATAACCCACACGCGGCCATACGTAAGCAACTTCATTGAACAGCTTGATCAACAATTCATCCTGAGTCATAAACGGCAGGTTACGTTTTGCCTTGTACTTGTTGATAGATTCCAGATTCGTTTCAAGATCGGCCATCAAACTTCCCATCATGCCGCCCGGCAATCCCGGAGCAATCAGTAAAGAATTCATCAGACGGTTTTTGGGACTGATATATAAACCAAGGAAATCATCCATAAACTCCTGAATCATGGAACGCACTTTCATATACGCTTCCATATTAATTTCGGGCACTTTAAATCCGGCATCTTTCAACATGGCTTGCACACTAATCAAATCAGCATGGCCGGTTCCCCATGACAATGGTTCCATACCTACATCAATATAGTCGCAACCAGCCTGGCATACTTCCAAAATAGAAGCCATATTGAATCCGGGCCCCGCATGAGAGTGATACTGTATAGGAATATTTTTAATCTTCTTGATTCCGGCAACAATCTTTCCCAATGAAACGGGACGTCCGATGCCGGCCATATCTTTAATACAGATTTCATCGGCTCCGGCTTCTAT
>ERZ779877.2993-NODE-2993-length-11501-cov-6.838284_pt1 | contig 11501 bp, 9 predicted proteins | sample MGYA00511556_ERZ779877 | MGnify/ENA primary metagenome ERZ779877 (study PRJEB29588, sample SAMEA2159338) | human gut metagenome | biome: human gut; feature: human-associated habitat; material: faeces | place: Denmark | collected 2008/2010 ... | reverse complement strand
TTCCTTGACAACCACAATATCTTGTGGTAAAGTTGGCTTGTAATTGAGATTTGTGCATACCGCTTGTGGCACGACAGCCGCAGCGTTCGGAGTATTCCGACTTGCACACGTATTGTCAGGCTTTTACGATTTCCGGTAGAATTGCCATGTCCGCAGGACAGGTTTCTGCCGGATTTCTTTTTGGGGCGCAACGCCCACAGATTGCGGGAATGACCGCGACGCAGAAGAATCTGCGCCGCAGGAAGTTCCCGTTCTTTTTTTGCCCAAATGCCGAAAGGCTTTGAGGATATATTTTTTGAGAAAGGCGGTAACCAAATGAAAACAAGAAAGAAATGGCGTCCCGGAGGACGGCAGCGGCAGTCTGCGGCGTATCATCGCAAAGCGGTTCACGAGCGGAAGCGTGTGGTACGGCTGCGGGCATGGAAGAAAGGAGAACGAAATGGTGCTACGCTTGATGTATGAGCCGCAGGAGTTGGTAGACACGAGCAATCTGAGCAACGAAGAATGGCTGTCCTACCGACGGCGTGGCATCGGCGGCAGCGACGCTGCTGCGATCCTCGGCATTTCGCCCTGGCGGACAGCGCGGGATCTGTACTACGACAAGCTGAATGTTGTAAAGGCGGACATGGATGAAAACTGGGTCGCGCTGGAGATGGGACATCTGCTAGAGGATCTGGTTGCGCGGATTTTCGTAAAGAAAACCGGACTTCGTATCTTTCAGCGGAAGGTCATGTTCCAGCACCCGCTGTATCCGTGGATGCTGGCGGATCTGGACTACCTTGTGGAGCTTCCGGACGGCAGCAATGCCATTTTGGAGATCAAGACGACAAATTATAACGCCCGAGAAAACTGGTGGTACAACGGCGAGGAGATCGTTCCGGTGTACTACGAATCTCAGGGACGGCATTATATGTCGGTCATGAATCTGGACAGGGTCTACTTCTGCTGCCTGTATGGAAACAATGAGGATGAGGTCATCATCCGGCATTTGGACCGGGACTATGCCTATGAGTCGGAGCTGATCGCGCTGGAGGATGCGTTCTGGAACGGCCATGTGCAGAAGCACCAGCCACCGGACTATACGGAAAGCGGCGACCTTATCTTGCAGAGTTTGCAGAGATGGAAAGGCATTGACCGGAGAGATTTGCCGCCGGCAGCGTTCGGCGCACCGCAGGTCACGCAGATCCACCAGTATTTGCAGCTTCAGGAGGAGAAAAACGCGCTTGCAAAACAGGTCACACAGCTGGATGCCCAGATGCAGCAGCTCAAAGGATTGCTTGTCAGCGAACTGGATGGTAAAGACTGCGCGACCTGCGCGGACGGTGAACAAAGCTACGTTATCTCCTACAATCTCATTCGCAGGCAGGGCATCTCCAAGGATAATCTGGTTCGCTTGCGGGAGGTTTACCCGGAGATTTACGCACAGTTTGTGGAAACGTCGGAGTCCAGACGGTTCAGCATCAAAATCGCGGCGCAGCCCGCCGCTTGAGTGAGGTGAAAAACGAATGATTGCAGTCTATGACAAGCTCATCTACTTCAATGAAGCCAGCAAATACACCATTCTTCGGATGCGCACGGATGATCCGTCCGTGCCGGAAGAAGCCCGTTCCCAATACACATTCCGTGACCGGATGCTTCGGTTCACCGCTGTCGGCTATGGACTGCCGCAGACGGATTCCGTCAAGCTGGAGATCGAGGGCGACTGGAAAGAGGGCAAGTACGGTTTACAGTTCCATGTGGAGCACTGGCACGAGCTTGTGCCGCCGACAACGGAAGGACTTCTGAGCTATCTTTCATCGGGCCTTCTCAAGGGCATTGGAGAAAGCACGGCCAGAAGCATCGTCCAGCGGTTCGGCACAGATACGCTCGACGTGCTGGAATTCCACCCGGAGAAGCTGCTGGAGATCCGCGGCATCACGGAGCAGAAGCTGGAGGAGATCAAGACGTGCTACGCAGAAAGCCGCGCCATGCGGGATATTATGGAACTGCTGACACCGTTTCAGGTCACGCCAGTGACGGCGATGAAGATCTATCAGCATTTCGGCCCCGCCTGCACGGATATCCTGCGGAAAAGCCCGTTCCGGCTCTGCGAAATCTCCGGGTTTGGATTCAGGCGCGTCGATACGATCATCCGCAAGTCCGGCGGCGATCCGCACGACCCGGTTCGTATCCACGGCGCGATGATCTGTGCGCTGGAAAACGCGCGGCAGCACGGGCATCTGTATCTGGAGGTCAATGCCTTGATCACAGAATCCATGCAATTTCTCAACGAGACGATCCCGCTTCCCCAGATGCAAGTCAGGCGCGCAGAGGTGGAGCAGAAATTGCAGCAGATGGCAGAAGACAACGAGATTGTTTCCGACGGTGGTCGGCTGTATCTTCCGCATATTTTTATGCAGGAGGTAGAGACTGCGGCAAAGGCGGCAGCCATGCTCATGGAACACACGGCAAAAATTGATGTGACGCTTCCACTGGAGCAGGTCAAGCAAAAACTCGGCTTGCACTTAACAAAGCGGCAGAGCCGCGGCGTTGAGGTGGCGATGGAGCAAAATCTCTCTATCATCACCGGCGGCCCCGGCACTGGCAAGACGACAGTTCTGAAAGCTATCATCGAGGTCTACCGGATTTTGCACCCCAAAAACCGCATCGTCCTCGCCGCACCGACCGGCAAGGCCAGCCGACGCATGGCGCAGAGTACCGGTATGCTGGAGGCGCTGACGCTGCACAGTCTGCTTGGCTTGCAGGGCGATTTTTGCAGCAAGGACAAGCAGGATAAGCCGCTGCAAGTTGATTTTCTGATCGTGGATGAGGCGTCCATGGTGGATATGTGGCTGGCGCATCAGCTGTTTACGCGCCTACAGAAGGACACGAAACTCCTGCTGTTGGGCGACGTCGATCAGCTGGAGAGCGTCGGCGCGGGCAATGTGTTCGCGGAGCTGATTGGAAGCGGCATCGTGCCGGTGACGGTTCTCGATGAGATCTTCCGGCAATCCAAGGACAGCCTGATCGCCTACAACGCCAGATTCATCAACGAGGAAAACAGCAGCCTGTTCTATGGTCCGGATTTTCAGTTCGTCAAGGCAGAAAATCAGGAGGAAGCCGCAGCGCAGATCCAGGAGCTCTATCTGCGGGAATTGCAGGATACGTCCATTGGACAGCTTCAGATCATCTCGCCCTACCGGACGGATGGAGAAGCGTCCTCCAACGGACTGAACGCGCTGATTCGCGAGACGGTCAATCCGCATACGGACAGCAGCAAAGAATTTCGGTTCGGAGAGCGCGTATTTCGCTTGCATGACCGTGTGATGCAGACCAAGAATAATTACAATCTGGAAGGTTATGATTCCGCGTGCGGGCAAAAATTCAAGGGCGTGTTCAACGGCGACATCGGGAGCATTTGCAAGATCCTACCCGATAAGCTGTGCGTGGATTTTGATGGGCGCATCGTGGAGTATTCCAAAACGCAGCTCGGTGATCTGGAACTGGCGTATGCCATTACGATCCACAAATCCATGGGTTCGGAGTACGAAACGGTCATCATTCCCATTTTGATGGCGCACCGCATTTTGCTGACGAAGAACCTGATCTACACCGCCGTGACACGCGCAAAAAAACGTGTCATTCTGGTCGGTCAAAAGCGTGCGCTGTTTCTGGCGATCCACTCCGGCAGAAAGGTCAAACGGAACACCTGCCTTGCCGAACGGATCTTAAAGTACAATCAGGTATTCAGACAAAAGGCTCTGCCGCAGGGCGCGACAGAGCAGAAATTGAAAAAAGCCGGTTAAGTTGAGATGGATGTGCAGAATTTGCGCAGTCATCTCTTATTTTATTTATGGAAGGAGTTCTAAGAAATGAATGACAACAAATCCACCGTGATGAACAACGCCGCCGTGCAGCAGCTGCGCAAGGTGCCGGGCTTTGACCCGATGAAGCTCCTGCGCAAAACGATCTCCGTCAAAACCGGGCATCCGGTCTGGAAGCTGGATCTCCGCTATAAGCGGCTCTGGTTCCGTCTGGCCTGCCCGAACGGGAGAATGCTCCTGAAGCCGCTGCGCATCAGCGACCAGCTGGCAATTATCGAAGCGCAGGTTTATTTCAGCAAGGACGATCCGGTTCCGGCCGCCAGCTTTACCTCCGAACAGCGCAGGGAGAATATCCCCGGCGGGGAATTTCTCCGTGCCGCACAGGAGGATGCGCTCAACATGGCGCTGGAAAACGCCGGTTTCGGCATCCAGTTCTGCGACGTGAGCCGCGACTACGGCGGCGAGCTGTTCGGTTCGGAAGTGCCGATCCAGACAGAAGTCGAAGAAACAGCTGTCGAGGAAACCAAAGCGCTCATTGCGGAGGAAACCATCGCAGAAACAGCGCCGACGATGGATATGGATTCCGCGTCCGCCGAACAGCACGTTGTGGAAACAACTGCTCCTGTTATGGAAGAAACGCCTGACCTTCATGTCGTGCCGCCCCAGCAGGAAGAAGCTGTGGAAGAAGTTGCAGAACAGCCGCAGGCCGCGTCCTATACGGCAGATATGGATGTCAGCGAGATCACGCAGCGTATGACGGTGGACGAAGCCAAGACCGTTGTGGTGCAGATCGGCACCTGCCGCGGCTGGACGCTCGAACAGGTCGCGCAGCGTCGCCCGGCAAGCCTGAAATGGTATCTCTATGGCTGCGATCAGGCGGACAATATTCTCAAGGCTGCGGCATCTGTTCTGCTGGACAATCTGCAGCAGAAAGCCGGATGAAGCGTCAAGTTTGGATGAAAGGGTGTGGCCGTTATCAAAGCCGGTTCTTCGCAGTTTCCGTTCCACATTACAGACATTGCAGCGCTGCTGCGGCTCAATATCCGCAGACGCGGCCCGGACTTTCTGTATGTGGACTGCCCGCTTTGCGGCGATCATCGCGGCAAGCTCTATCTGAAAACGTCACGGGACGTATGGCACTGTAATTACTGTCAGGAATCCGGCGGGATGCTGGCGCTCTATGCAAAGGTCTACGGCATCAGCAACGCGGACGCCTATCGGGAGATCTGCGAAGCGCTTCAAACCGGAGATTACGCGCCAGAGTACCAGAGCTACCAGAACCGGCAGCCGCAAGAAATCGCGCAGTCGGTCAGAGCACCCAGACAGGCAATCCATCAGACGCTTTCAATGCTGTTTTCCATGCTGTCGCTGACGCCAAAGCACCGTGCGCATCTGCGCGAGGTGCGCGGCCTGACGGACGACCAGATCGAACGGTTCGGCTTCAAAAGCACCCCGCCGCCTTATCTCTGCAAGAGTCTGACGGCGCGGCTTTTGAAGCAGGGGTGTACCCTGCAGGGCGTCCCCGGATTTTATCTGGCGGAGGACGGCAGATGGACGGTTCGCTTCGGAACGCGCACGGCCGGGATCTTGATCCCGGCCAGAAGCGCAGACGGACTTGTCTGCGGTGCGCAGATCCGGCTGGATATCCCCATCCGTGAGGAAAACGCGCCCGCCGATAAGGAGGGCACGAAGTATCTCTGGCTGTCGTCGAGCAGTAAGCCGATGGGAACGTCCTCGGAAAGCCCCATTCACTTTGTCGGCGATCCGTGTTCCAGAGTGGTCTATGTGACGGAAGGGTTACTCAAGGCTGACATCTGCCATGCGCTGATGCACCGCACCTTTGCAGCAATTGCCGGAGCGAATAACGTGTCCAAGCTGGACGAGCTGTTTGCGTTCCTCAAAAAGAACGGCACAGAGGAGATCATCGAGGCGCAGGACATGGACAAGTATCGGAATGTTCACGTTGAGAAAGGTGCCTCCAAGATCTATCTGATGGCACGAAAGCACGGACTGCAATGCCGCCGGCTGACGTGGAATCCCAACTATAAGGGGTTAGATGACTGGCAGCTTGCGCTCCGGAAGAACGCTGGGAAAGCACCGAAAACAATGACATTCCGGGAGCGGTATCTGCATGGTGTGTGCGAGGTTTCCGAGATAGACGCCTGCGTGGAACGATGGCACAAGGCACAGCCGGATGGTGTGCCCTTGCAGGCATACCTTGGCTTGCTGGACGAAGAATATCACGCTTTTCTGCAGCCCGGCGGCAATGCGCAGTTGGAAGAGCTTTTGAATGCACAGCGTAAGCAGCTCGGCTGCCGCATTTATCAGCTGGAATTTACGGACACGGAGAAAACGAAACCGTTTGCATTCTCCGGGATCGACGCGCTTCATAAGGCAGGCTTTCAGCAGCCGCCTGCAAGTGAGTACCGGCTAGTATGCGACGAAACACTCTATTGCGCGAAAGACGAGCCGGATTTGGCTGTGCTGGAGCGCGTATTTGACCGCTATAACGGCGAGCTACCGGCGGACTATCCGGGGCGCTGCGTTGCACCGTCCGATGTACTGGAGCTGTACGATGCGGAAAAGCGGCGGTATTACTATCGGGATAGGAAGCAGTTCGTGCCGGTGGCGTTTTCTCCGCTGCTGGCGCGGCCAATACAAAAATGAAGGGAGACAGCATATGAGAAAAATTACGGTTCTGGATTTCGCAAATCAGATCGGCGTTCTCAGCGACGAGGTTCCCGTAGTCGTGAAGACGGACAGGAAGGTCATTGGACGCTTCCGCTGCTTATATGAGATACCGGAAACGGCCATGCCGGGGGTTCTTGAAGCAAAAATCGACCATGTCATTCTGCGCTCCGACGAGATCACAATTCAGGTCAAGCTGAAAGCAGTCACGACATAATGACCGCGACCAGAGAGATATGGACGAGCGAGATGAGATTGTGCAGCTTCGCACATTCTGCCAGGATCTTGGCGCGCACGTCCGCGAAGTACAGGACGGCGCCAGCTTTGCGGCAATGCTCTGGGAGGATGAGGACAGCGTCAGCGAACGCGACGCCGCTGAGATCCAGAGGAAAATCAAACGAAAGACCGCAGAATATCCGGGATTCGTATGCTACTGCTTTGACGCATTTAGCACACTGATCTATCGGGTATAACACATGAATGGGCGCAGCAGGATCGCTGCGCCCATTTTCTATCAGAAAGGAGCTTTATCATGGGCGTATTTTCAGAGCTTGATCTGGAAAACCAGCAGACAGAATTGGACGGACACGATTCCAAAGCGGCCGAAATACAGAGCTTGCAGGCAAAGCTGATCCAGCAGCACGAGCAGAAAAAAGCTGCCGCCGCTTCGGAAGTGCCGGGCAAGGAGCCTGCGGCGGAGCCGGTTGCCAAAACGGAAGCAGAGCAGGAAGATCCTGCGGCAGCAGAAACAGAACGGCGCCGTCAGCACGAGGAAGCAGAAGCCAAACGGAAAGCGGAATGGGAGCGGCAGCAGGAGGAAAAACGTGCCGCAGAAACGGCAGCGATTGCAAAAATTGAGCAGATGAGCGAGACGGAGTTGGTCAAGGCGTCGATGGAGCGCATGAAAAAGGAAACCGAGCGGCTGACGCGGCGGAATCTCAAGGAGTGTGTTTCCGAGTATGTGCAGACGCTCTGTCTCAGTGATCCGGCGTTCGCGCGGATGGTCATGCACCCGCGCAAGAGTATGGCACATTGTCTGCAATTCATCAACCGGAAAGCACGGGAATATCTGCTTGCGGAAATGAAGGATAACGGCATGGAGCCGCAGCCAAACGGCATTTACGGCGGCGATGTGCCGGAGGATACCTGTTATGACTGGGCAGAGGAATATTTCCGGGATGCAAACGCCGAAGAGGATGAGATCAAGGAGGAACCGTTTGTTCCAAAACCGTATCCGGGTGCGCCAGTCAAATCCAAGCGTCAGCCCAAAAAGGAGAAGACAAAAGCTGAGACAAAGACTGCAAAACCGGAGCAGGTCATTCAAATGCCGCAGCCGGAGAAATCGCCCGATGAAGAACAGTTTTCTATGTTTGATCTGATGGGAGGCATGGCCGGATGATCGCTTATAAAGGAATGTGCCCAGGTATGGTCTGCCTTGGCTATCAGCTAAAGATGGGCTTGAATGTAACGGAACAGGCAAATTGTCAGGCGAATGGGTTTCATTGCGCGGCAAACCCGATGGACTGCCTGCGCTATTATGGGGATTTTCAGAACTCGGAATACTATCTGGTTCGTCCGTGCGGCGATCTGGATGAGGATGCGGTAGATTCCAGAATCTCCTGCACGCAGCTCTGGGTGCTCCGAAAGCTGGAGCCACAGGAGTTTTTCCTGCATGCGCTTGCGTATATGGCAGACCATCCGCAGATGCCGGATGGCTGTGATGTCAAAAGAGAACGTGCGCAGGCATGGAATGGCTACGCCGTCGTGCGCGGCAAGCACCCGCGCGCAAAGGGCAAGCTCGGAGATATTCTGGCATTTGCCAGAGAAGCTGTGAACGGACCGAAGATCGAGCATCTTTCGCTGTGCGTGATCGACGGCAAGGAGCGTCTGCCGGATGTCTGGTACGACGACAATTTTAAGGAATGTGAGGCGGCATAAACGAATGAAGCGAAAAGAGTTAGAAAAATTGCCTGTTCTGCGGGCAACGACCACGATGCTGAAGCAGGCGGAAAACGAACCGATGATAGAGAGCGGATATTTCCGAAAAGAACTGCGCTATGAACACGAGTACTACGCCAGATGCAAGCGGTTTGATCGGATTCTGAAGGTCGCAATCTATCTGACAAAAAATCTGGCTGCCGGCGGCAGAAAGCCAGTGTATGAGCTGTTTCTTGACTATGATGCGCAGGATTTCCTGACATACAGCTTTATGGAAAAGAAGTGGCGTACCGCGATGCTCCGCAATTTACCGCAGCAGGGATTTGGCATCTATGACGTGCAGATCTCATCCCGTGACTCCGCTGTGATCAGCCAATATCTGCATTCTAAATGGGGTGCGATCGCGGCAATACGGGAGTTTCAGGAAGGGATTTGGGAAAAGCAGCTTCTGGCCAGGCACAAGAAAGAAACCGATCCGTGGGATGCGGCAATGGCGCTCGTGCCACCGCTTCCAAAGGACTGGGACAGATGGGTCAGCAAGGTCGGCGTCGAGCAGAATTATATGTTCTATCAATACCGGCGCGGCGGCACCAAAACCGGCTATTGCAGCTACTGTGACCGAGAGGTTCCGATTCGGAAGCCGAAGCACAATGCGGTTGCCAGATGCCCCAGATGCAGAAGAACGGTGCAGTTCAAATCCTTCGGCAAGATGGGCCGGCTGCGCACAGGGCGAAATATCCTGTATCTGATGCAGCCCTATCCGGACGGCTTTGTGATCCGGGAATTTTGGGCGGAACGAACCCATGACAAAGAGAAATACAGGAATATCAAGGCATTTTACCATGAGTTCCGCCGCGCGATCTTTGACGCGGACGCAAAACCGGTGCAGGCATTTTACTGGGGTGTTTATAAGCAGCGCACATCGCGTTGGATCAAAGGCTGCAACTGCAGCGAGGGATATTACCCGGATGAAAGCGGTCGCGTGTACGGGAAAACGGTTCCATATCTCGCAAGAACATATTTGCAGAAAACTGGATTGCCGGAGTTGACCCGCACCAAAATGAAAATAGACCCGGAAAAATATCTTGTCGTACTGAAAAGGATGCCGAATTTGGAGCAGCTGACAAAAGCCGGTCTGTTCCGGCTTGCAGTGGAATGTACGCAGGATTATTACAAATTGAGTTCAATTTTTCAGACAACACCCGTGCAGAGAGGTCTTGCACCAAAACTCGGCCTGAACCGACTGGAACTTGCACGGCTGCGGAAGAATCAGGGCGGGCGTGCATTTCTGGAATGGCTGCAATTTGAAAAGCAGACAGGAACGCCGATCTCAGATTTTGCGATCCAGTGGATGTGCAAGGAACATATTGACCCGCAGCAGCTGCAATTCATTGCAGATCGGATGCGCTATGGGCAGATCCAGCATTACCTGAACAGGCAGATGCAGGAACTGAATTTGAGCAGCGAACGTGTCATTGAACTGTGGCGGGACTACCTTTCCATGGCGTTCCGCTTCGGTTATGACACAAACGACCCCATCGTGTATCGTGTACGCAAACTTCAGCAGCGGCATGACGAATTGGCCGCCCGCGGAGAGGAAATGCAGTTGACCCTTCGTGCCGGAGAGCTCCTTCAGACATATCCGCATATAGAACAGAATCTGCAGGCGATCCGGGAAAAGTTTGCGTTTACAGGCAAACAGTTCCAGATTCAGGTTCCAGATAAGCTGGAAGATATTTTCATGGACAGCCGGAAGCTCTGCCACTGCATTGCCAACAGCGATGTCTACTGGGAGCGTATGGAGCGCAGGGAAAGCTATCTGCTGTTTCTGAGAAAGACGGCCGAACCGGACACCCCCTATTATACCGTAGAGGCAGAGCCGGGCGGCACGGTACGGCAAGTCCGCACCCAGTATAATCGCCAGAATGACGATATTGGCGAGGTGCGCGCATTCCTGAAGATCTGGCAGAAGCAGCTTGCCAAGCGGCTGACGCAGAAAGATAAGCAGCTTGCGGCAGACAGCCATGAACTGCGCATCAAAGAACTGGTGCAGCTGCGAAATGATCAGGTCACGATTCACACGGGCGACCTTGCAGGTCGTCTGCTTGTGGATGTGCTGACAGAGGATCTGATGGAAGCGGCATAACAAAAACGGAGTGGGAGCGCGGCAGCGCTTCCACTCCCATAGAAAGGACTGAAAACATGGATCATATCACAGAAGCGTTTTACAACGTCATGTACCAATACAGGTTGGCCTTTACGCCGGACGGCGTGCAGGCAAACCTCAATCAGTGGCGGCAGCAGAAAACGCCACTTCTGGAGCTGCTGCGCCGTCACCCGAACTGGCGGGAGCAGGAGCTTGCGGTTGTGTTCGATCTATCCGAACAGCGGCAGCTTGACCGGGCCTGCGTGGACGAAACAAAATTTGAAATGTTGACGCTCGCGGAGGAAGCGGGATTGACCGGCGAACGGCTGGAAGAATTCCGGGACGCGCTGGACGCTGCGACGGCGGATTATGCGACCGTTCCGGATGAATCCCGGCTGCCGGTGATCCGGAACCGCGGACATATCAAGTGCGACGCTGGCATGAAGGCAAGCCGCATCATCAACCGGCTGTGCGTAAAATTCGGCATCGACCAATATGAAACAGAGCGGGAGCTTGGACACGGGGATACGCTCCATACCGCACGAGTCAAGCCCTACAACGCGGTTTTCGCGCGGCTGGCTGACGCGCTCAATCCGGTGCGGATCAGCAAGACCGGCGTATTGTCCGTCCATCCGTGCGACTTTCTGGAGATGTCAGCGAAGAAAAACGCATGGCATTCCTGTCACTGTTTAGCAGACGGTGGATGGCGGGCCGGCTGTCAGTCTTATATGGGCGACGGTGTGAGCATGGTATTCTTCACAGTCGATGATGAGGTCAAAGAGAATTTTTATCGTGCGCGGCGGCTGACGCGGCAGATTTTCTGCTATCGCGATGGAGTGCTGCTGCAATCAAGACTATATCCGCAGAATGACGACGATGTGCGAAAGCTCTACCGGAGCATGGTGCAAAGCGTGATCGCAAGATGC
>ERZ779877.2991-NODE-2991-length-11509-cov-3.957919_pt1 | contig 11509 bp, 9 predicted proteins | sample MGYA00511556_ERZ779877 | MGnify/ENA primary metagenome ERZ779877 (study PRJEB29588, sample SAMEA2159338) | human gut metagenome | biome: human gut; feature: human-associated habitat; material: faeces | place: Denmark | collected 2008/2010 ... | reverse complement strand
AGAACGACGGTCTGAAGGAAGCTATCGAGCACGTTCTGAAGCTCAAGGTCGTCAATCTCAAGACCGACCCGCAGCTCATGGGCGCTCTCGGTGCCGCGGAATACGCCCGTCAGAAGGGCATGGCCAGAAGTAAGGCATAACTACATAACCCCTAAAAAGCTCCGGGAGTGCTCCCGGAGCTTTTTATATGTTCCGAACGTGTCTTTTCTTGTTGTAAATTCTGTCACAAATATGATAAAATCAGAATATAAATTTTGGTTAATGGGGGCGGGAGCGTGAAAAAAAGAATAGCCGCTGCGGCGCTTGCCCTTGCGCTGCTGCTTTCCGGCTGCGCAGGAGACGCCGCGCAGGATCAGGGCGGCTTTGCCCCGCCGGAGGATAAGCGCCTTGTGATATACACCTCGCACCGGGCGGAGGTATACGAGCCGATAGTCAAGGAATTCGAGCAGCGGACAGGGATATGGGTCGAGGTCAAAACCGGGGACACCGCGGTGCTGCTCGACGCGATCGCCGCGGGCGGCACGGACTGCGACCTTATGCTCGGCGGCGGGGTCGACAACATCAGCGCATATTCGGATTGTTTCAGCCCTTATACCAGCGTTTATAGCGACAGGATACTCCCCGAGTACCGCAGCGCGGACGGCAGCTATACGCCGTTTTCGGTGCTGCCGGTCGTGCTTATATATAGCACAAAGCTTGTGCGCCGCAACATGCCATCGGGCTGGGACAGCCTGCTCGACGAAGCTTGGCGCGGCAGGATAGCTTTTGCCGATCCCAATGTCTCGGGTTCGAGCTACACAGCCCTATGTACGATGCTTCAGGCTCTCGGCGGCGGGGATGAACTGCTGCCGGAGTTCAGACAGAATCTTGAGGGGAAAATTCTCCCGAGTTCGGGGGACGTCGTGAGTACCGTGGCCGAGGGCAAATGCTACATCGGCGTGACGGTGGAGGACATAGCTCTCAGCGGCATTGCCGAGGGCTACAACATTGCGATAGTCTACCCCAAGGAGGGAACAAGCGCGATACCCGACGGCGCGGCGATCGTCAATAACTGCGCCCACCGAAAAAATGCCGAGGCGTTCATAGACTTCCTGCTCTCCCCGGATATGCAGCGCCTGCTGCCGGAGCTTATGCACCGCCGCAGCGTCTGCACCGACGCGGATATCACGAAAGCCGACGGCAGCGCGATCACTCTTATTGACTATGACCTTGCCGCGGCGAGCACCGGGCGGGGTGAGATACTGAGCCTCTGGAACGGAGGTGCGGCGGGATGAAAGACTGGATAAAGAGCTCATTCCGGAACCGTATATTCGTGACCGTCCTGCTCGTGACCCTGCTGCCGATGCTGCTGTGCGATATCTTCATTATGCAGATCGCCATGAGCCAGAGCCGCCGCCAGCTGCGCGAGCAGGCGCTTGAGGAGCTCGGCGGGATAGAGCGGCAGTTCGACGGATTATATGACGAGGTCGATTCCATGACCGCGGGGCTTGCCGACAGCATCGTCGTGCGCAGTGCGCTGCGGCGCGGCGGCAGTGACTCAAAGCTGCTGTATCAGGTGCTGTACCTTGCAACGAGCGGGCTGCGCGGCTACGTGGACTTTGACGTGTACGACAGCGATGGCAGCCGCCGCTACACGAGCGCGGTCAGCCTGACAGATGAAAAGCTTCCGCTGCACTGGGGCGCGCTGCGCCTTGCAGAGGAAAGCGAGGGACTGAGATGTCAGGCGGACGAGGGCGGCCTTGTTATGGCGCGCGCCGTGCGCACGCACAGCGGGACGGTGCTGGGCTATATCCTTGCACATGTGTCTCAGGAGAGCTTCAACACAATTCTCGGCAATGAATTTGTCCGCGAGAACGACGTGCTCCTGCTCGACGGGACATGGCGGCAGGTGTATTCCTCGGACAGCATCGGCTCTTCGGAGAAGATCGACGCGCTGCGCGGCCAGCTGCTCAAAACCGGCTCCCTGAACGGGGCGGGAGAGTATAACTTCTACCTGCGCACTTTGCCCGACACGGGCTTCACCTTAGTGCTCCAGCAGCCGAAGGTCTACACCTCACAGGTGACGGACACGATATACCGGACCTGCTTCATGATGGGACTGCTGTGCCTTGTGCTGAGTTTGCTGTGCGCATGGCTCATAAGCCGCTATCTCTCAAAGCCGGTGAACGAGCTTGACAGCGCCATGGGCAGGGTCGAAAAGGGCGAATACGACACCGAGCTTGTCAGTGACCGCAGCGACGAGATGGGCAGACTCACCGCGAGCTTCAACCGCATGACGCGTGAGTACTGCCAGAACCTTGAGCACTCGGTGCAGCGCGAGCGCGAGATAAACGAACTGCAGCTATCCATGATGCAGGCGCAGCTCAACCCGCATTTTCTGTATAACACGCTCGACAGCGTGAAGTGGCTCGGCGTGACGAACCACGTCCCGCAGGTTGCCTCGATGGCGACGAACCTTGCCGCGCTCCTGCGTGCGGGGATATCCGGGGATAAGTTCATCACGCTCGAAGAGGAGCTTGAGCTGCTGGAAAAGTACCTCGATATCCAGTCGCTGCGCTTTGAGGACCGCTTCGCGTGGGAGACGGATGTGGACGAGCGCTTCCAGCACTGCATCGTGCCGAAGCTGATAACCCAGCCGCTTGTGGAAAACGCGATAATCCACGGCGTCGCGGACATGGACGACGGCTATGTGAAGCTCACCGCGCACGAGGAGGACGGTACTCTTGTGCTGAGCGTGCAGGATAACGGTGAGGGCATACCGCAGGAGATACTCGACCGGCTCAACAGCCCCGACCGCGAAATGCCCGCCGGGCACTTGGGGCTTAGAAACGTCGACAGGATAGTGCGCCTGTATTACGGCGAGGAATACGGCATCTCGGCAAGCGCTGCGCCCGGGGAGGGAAGCTGCGTCGAGCTGAGACTGCCGATGAAGATGAAGGAGAAAACGGACAATGCTGAAGGTTCTGATCGTTGACGACGAGGCGGTCGTGCGCCGCGGGATAGTCCTCGGCGTGGATTGGGCTTCGATGGGCTGCGTCGTTGTGGGCGAGGCATCAAACGGCGAGGAGGGCATAGCCGCCGCCGAACAGTACAGCCCGAATCTTATAATCACCGATGTGCGCATGCCGAAGATGGACGGCATCGCCATGATGCAGGAGCTGCGCCGCCGCGGCAGCCGCGCGCACGTCATCATGCTCACGGCGTACAGCGACTTTGATTACGCGCGCTCCGCACTCCAGTTCGGCGCTGACGACTACCTGCTCAAGCCCTTTCAGGATAAGGAGCTTGTCGCGGCCATTGAGCGCATCCACCGCAAGGAGCAGGAGAAAAGCGGCCTGAGCGTCTCCGATGAGCTGCCGCTTACCAAGGGCGACAAGAGCCGCTACGTGCTCGAAGCGATGGAATATATCTCCGAGCACTATGCCGAGAGCTCCATAAACATAACCGAGATCGCCCAGCACCTCGGCGTGAGCGAGGGGCACTTGAGCCATGTGTTCAAGAAGGAGACGAAGTACACCGTCGTCGGCTATCTCACGCAGTACCGCATACACATGGCGATGAAGCTTCTGCGCGACAGCCGCTGCAAGGTATACGAGGTGGCGGGCATGGTGGGGTATAAGGACGTTGCCTATTTCGGCAGCACCTTCAAGAAGCTTACCGGGCTTGCCCCGTCCGAGTACCAGGATAGATGCAGGTGAACTCGTCGAAATCCAAGGATTTCGACGAAGTGGATTGCGCTACGTTCTGCGCCTCGTCTGCCGCTTGCAGCGACAGACTCGACACTCACTACGCGAGAAGTATTTTTGCCGAGGTACACGCCCTCGGCAAAAATGTATCTAAATTATTTTTCGCCGTGCGCGGCGAAAAACTCTGCGAGGCTGAGCAAAGTCGAAGGATGGGCAATACGGTCAGAATGTACCGAAACTGTTGAATGTGCACAAAAACAGCCTTGAAATTTCGTTGCGCCGGGAGCGGGTGCGGACAGAATTCGCGGTGTTATCGCAGTTTTGTCCCGTCCCTTTTTGGGACAAAAGCCTTTATAATAGTATCAGCTTGTCACATATTCGCAGTGACAAAAAGCTGAAATTTTAAAAAGGAGATCTACACGATGAAAAAAGCACTTGCACTGATCCTCGCGCTTGCAATGGTTTTTGCTCTCTGCGCATGCGGCCAGAGCTCTGCTCCCACCGCTGCTGCAACTGAGGCTCCCGCGGCTGATACCGCTGCCGAGCCCGCAGAAGCCGAGAAGGATTATTCCGGCTACACCATCCGCATCTACTCCAACTCCAACTCCACCGAGCGTACCACTTGGCTCATTAACGAGGCTAAGGACGCGGGCTTCACCATCTCCATCGATGACAACAGCGTCATCTCCGGTGACACCGCAGCCATCCAGGCCGCAAATGAGAACAAGGACGGCGACATCCTCTTCGGTCTGAATGAGACCCGCTGGAGCCAGGTCGTCGGCGGCACCTACGAGAACCTCAAGCTGGTCGACTGGACTCCCTCCTGGGCAGCAGAAGTCGGTGAGTACGCATACCCCGGCGCGGCTTACGGCCTTGTTATCCAGAACGTCCTGATGCTTTACCGTACCGATGAGCTCGGCACCAACGGCGAGGCTCTGCACTTCCAGCACTGGGCAGACATCGTTGACTGCGGCTACAGCTGGTACCGCCAGAACAAGGTCGGCGGCACTACCAACGCCAACATCAACTCCGCAATGCTCTACGCTTTTGTTGATCCCACTTCCGAAGCCGGCGGCATCAGCCTCGACGGTTGGAAGACCCTGTGGAAGTACTGCGCCGACGGTGTTTACTCCTCCGATGACGACTACAAGTACGGCTTCCAGCCCCTGAATAAGGGCGACGTACAGGTCTCCACTTTCTACTCCTCCTCTCTCTACGGTAAGATCGACTCCGCCGCTGACAGCTCCGAGAATCCCCTGCTCGGCACCATGGAGCCTGAGAACTGGGCGCTCGTTGACATAGACGACGGCACCTACTACATCGCAGAGTACATCGGCATCCTTGATAAGGCCGGCCGTACCGAGGAAGAGACCGAGGCTGTCAAGGCCTTCGCAGAGTGGTTCGGTTCCGCTGACGTTCAGGCTGCATGGGGCGAAGAGTTCGACTCCTATCCCTGCAACACCGCCGCTGCCGACATCCTCTACCCCGATGGCGTTCCCGCTATCTACACTCTGAAGAACTTCGCCCTCACCAATGTTGAAGGCACCGATATGAACTATGCCGAGTACGTTGCCGCTCACTCCAGCGAGTGGACCAACATCATGACCAACCTCGGCTTCTACTGGGCAGACCAGAGCGCAGCAGTTGCTGAGCCCGATTGGGACAACCTTGACTGGGCGACCCTGACTCAGGCAGCAGGCTGATCGAATTTAACTAAAAAGCATTTGGATATGGCGAGCCTTCCGGCTCGCCATATCACTAAATAAATTTATCGGAATCAAGGAGAACCGCTATGATAAGGCTCAATGACATCGTCGTGAAGTTCGGCGACTTTACCGCGCTGCACGGCATCAACGTACATGTGAAAGAGGGAGAGTTTTTTACCTTCCTCGGCCCGTCCGGCTGCGGCAAGACTACGACCCTGCGCACTCTCACCGGCTTCATTGAGCCAGCGGAAGGCACCGTTATTGTCGGCGGCAAGGATATCACCCATGTCCCCATCGAGGACAGAAACATCGGCATCGTGTTTCAGAGCTATGCTCTGTTCCCGACGATGACGGTTTACGACAACATCGCTTTCGGTCTCAAGATCAAGAAAATGAAGAAGGCGGAGGTCGACAAGCGCGTGCGCGAGATTGCAAAGAAGGTCGACCTCAGCGACGAGCAGCTCAAGAAGGCCGTCTCGCAGCTCTCCGGCGGCCAGCAGCAGCGTGTCGCCATCGCCCGCGCCCTCGTCACGGGTCCGGCGATAATCTGCATGGACGAGCCGCTTTCCAACCTCGACGCAAAGCTGCGCGTCCAGCTCAGGAACGAGCTTAAAAAGATGCAGAAGGATTTCGGCATCACCACCATCTATGTCACCCATGACCAGGAGGAGGCGCTGACGCTCTCTGACCGCATCGCTGTTTTCAACAGCGGCGTCATCGAGCAGGTCGGCACCCCGAACGAGGTCTATAACCACAGCGCAACTGAATTTGTCTGCAACTTCATCGGCGATATCAACCGCCTCGGCGAAGGTATAGTCAATGAGCTTATCAATATGGGCGCGCCGGTCGACCCGGCGAAGCACAACTACATCCGCCTTGAGCGCATCCACGTGAACGTGCAGCCGCGCGAGGGCGAGATCGCGCTTGACGGCACGGTCGAGAGCCTTGAATACTACGGGCTCTACATCAAGTATTACATAACCGTCTGCGGCCAGACCATCAAGGTCATTGAGAAAAACGACGGCGTCAATATCTATGACGCCGGTCAGAAGGTCAAGGCCGTGTTCAACCCGCGCGACATCATGGCCTATGAGCCCGCCGCCGAGGCGGAGGTGAAGTAATGGGAAAGAGCCTTGACCGGCGCGTCTCGCCGGAATTTGTGTTCCGTATAATAGGGCTCGGGCTGTTTATCTACCTGTTCTTCGGCTTCATGCTGCTGCCCTGCCTCAACACGCTCATGAGCATCTTCAACACCACGAACGCCGCCGGTGAGCGCGACCCGCTTGCAGTCATCCGCTTCTTCTTCGCGGGCAACATGAGCAAATATGTCTGGAACTCGCTGAAGCTTGCGCTCTGCCTTGTCGTGACGGTGAACGTCGTCGGCGTTTCCATCGTCCTGCTGACGGAGTACTTCGACATCAAGGGCGCGCGCATCCTGCGCCTTGGCTATATGACGACGCTTATCTACAGCGGCGTCGCCCTTGTCACGGGCTATCTGTTCCTCTACGCACCTGACGGCATCCTGACCGACGCGCTCGTGAACGCTTTCCCCGGCATGAACAAGAACTGGTTCACGGGCTTTCGCGCGGTGCTCTTCACAATGACCTTTGCCTGCACCAGCAACCACGCGCTCTTCCTCAGGAATGCCATCCGCGGCATTGACTACAACACCGTCGAGGCGGCGCGCAACATGGGCGCAAAGCCCTTTAAGGTGCTCTGGAAGGTCGTCTTCCCGACGCTTATACCCACGATGTTCTCCCTCACGGTCATGACCTTCATCACAGGCCTGTGCGCAATGTCCGCCCCTACCCTGCTGGGCTATGACTCCATTAACCCCGAGATCGTCCGTCTGGCCGGTTCCTCCGTCGCGGACGAAGCCTTCCCACAGGCGCGCGCGGCGCTGCTGTCCATAATCCTCGCGATGTTCACGATCATCCTGCTGACGGTGCTCTCGGCCTACGAGCGCAAGGGGCATTACCTCTCCGTTTCCAAGACCAAGGCAAAGCTCCAGAAGCAGAAGATCACAAACCCCATCGCGAACGTGCTCGCGCATATCTATGCCTACGTGCTGTTTATCATCTACATGATCCCGGTCGTGATGATAATCATATTCTCGTTCCAGACCTACAGCGCCATACGCATGAAGAAGCTCGACTTCTCCCAGTGGACGCTTATAAACTACTTCGGCAAAGAGGACTACATGTACCTCACCAACCGCGGCAAGTACAAGCTGCGCGAGGGCTCGATATCCGGTCTGTTCGCAAACGACGCGACCCTCGGCGGCATAAAGCTGAGCTTTGTCCTGTCGATCATCGCGGCGGCGCTGGCCTGCCTGATCGTCGTGGTCGCATGCAACTACATCTTCAAGAACAAAAACAAGAAGTCCGGCATCATCCTTGAATACTGCCTGCTCTTCCCGTGGCTGCTGCCGACTATCCTTATCTGTTATTCCTACCGCACCTACTTCAATTCCGACGCGATCTGGTACGTCGGCAATGTGAACCTCTACTATGCGCAGAATGTGCGGCTGCTGATCGTAATGGCCTACACGGTGGTGAAGCTGCCGTTCTCACTGCGCATGATACGCGCATCGTTCTACGCGATAGACGAGGAGCTTGAGGACGCGGCGCGCAACATGGGCGCGAACGGCTTCACGACCTTTATGCGCGTGAAGCTGCCGATAATCCTGCCGAGCGTACTGGCGGTGTTCGCGCTGAACTTCAACGCCCTGTTCACCGAGTACGACATGTCCGCTACATTTGCCTCGTCCTACGGCACGAGCTACGCGATGGTCATCCAGTCGATGTGCGCCGAGGAAGGACTCTACGGCTACAATGTCAACGCCTCCGGCCGCCGCTGTGCATCCACCGTGTTCATCATGCTGGTCAGCGGCCTGATACTCTATTTGGTCTACGGCGTCGGCGCGCGCGACCTCGGCGAGCGTCTTGAAGCGCGCGCGAAGTGGCGCAGACGCTTTGACAAGCTCGGCGCGGTGTTCCACAAAAAAGAGAACGCAGAGAGCGTATGATAAAAAACATCGTTTTTGACATGGGGCACGTGCTCATGTACTTCAGCCCCAAGGTGTATATTTCCCGCCTCGGCTATACCGGCGAGGACGCGGAGCTTCTGGAGTGCGAGGTATACCGGAGCGCCGACTGGGTGGCGACGGATCACGGGACCATGCTGCCTGAGGAGGGCGCGGCGGCGATGTGCCGCCGACTGCCGGAGCGGCTCCACGCTGCGGCAGAGGAGCTCACCTGCCGCTGGTGGCAGGGGGAGTTCATGCCCGTGCCCGGAATGGCGGAGCTCGTGCGCGAGCTGCGCGCTCTCGGCTATGGGATATATCTGCTCTCCAATGCGTCCTCGGCGCTGAACCTGTACTTTGAACGCATCCCCGGCTCGGAGTGCTTTGACGGGAAGCTCGTCTCGGCGGACGTGAAGCTGATGAAGCCGTTTCCTGAGATATATGAATTGCTGTATTACCGCTTCGGGCTGAATCCTGAGGAGTGCTGGTTCGTTGACGACAACGCCGCCAACATTGAGAGCGCGCGCATGACCGGCATGAACGGCAGTGTGTTCTATGACGATGTCGCCCGTCTTCGCCGCGAGCTGCGGGCTCAGGGAATACCGGTAAAGGAAGTATAAGCATATGCTGAATAAATTTTGCAGCCTCTCCCAAAAGGGGGAGGCTGTCTGGATAAACGACATAAGAGCCGCGTTTGACGCGGATAAGAACGCACGGCCGCTGGCGCTGCGCCTCACCTGCCTTGACGGCAGCGGGCGCGGCTATGGCTGCCCTGTGCCGCATTGGAGCAATGCGCAGGAGCGCGGTTTCGTCAGAGACTACCTCACCGCGCGCATCTTCAATGTGCTCTCCTGCTGGAGCGGCAGGGAGCTGACGGTGTATTTTGACACGAATGATTCCGAAATGGCCGCTCTCGTTGAAGAATGCATTGCGGCTTTCAGGAATGTACCGGGGCTCAAAAAGGTGCTGAATGTTGCCGCGCGGCTCTGCCGCGGCACTGGCAATGCGCCGTTTGAGATGAAGATCAGCGACATCGCCGCCATGCCCGTGCTGAAAAGCACAGTCGAAAAAACCGCCGGACAGCTCGGCGGCAGGCTGCGCGCGGCGGTGGACGGCTGCGCGCACGGCGCGTACTGCGGGATGGACGTCGGCGGGACGGACATAAAGCTTGCCGTATCGCTCGACGGCAGACTCATTGCCGTGAAGGAATACGACTGGAACCCCGCGGCGAGCCCGACTGCCGAGGGCATAACCGAGCCGATGCTGCGGCTCATAAGTCTCATGCGCGCCTGCGTTATTGCGGACAGTCTGCCCCATGACGCGGAATGCGTGAAGCTGCTTACAGCGGCGCTGCGCAAGGATGCGGCAGACACGGAAATGGACGCGGCGATAATCGCCTGCGAGAGTGCCGCGGCGGAGCTGCCGCTGTTTTCGGGTATAGGGCTGAGCTTCCCGGATGTTGTTATCAACGACCGTATCCTCGGCGGTGAGACGCCCAAGACAAAGGGGATGCGTGAGAACAAGGCGCTTGACTATGAGATGGAGTTTGCAAAGCTTGCCTCCGTCAGCGAGAGCATGGGGCGTTACTGCGTGGACGGCGTTAAAGTGCGGATAATCAATGACGGCCCTATGGCGGCCTTCAGCGCCGCGGCGGAGCTTGCGCAGGACGGTGACACGCAGCTCGGCGAGAGCGGCGTTATTGCCCACTCGCTGGGTACCGATCTCGGCTCGGGCTGGATAAAGGCCGACGGGGAGATACCGGCCATACCGCTTGAACTGTATGACCTGCTGCTCGACCTCGGCAGCGCAAAGCAGAAAGAGTACGCGCCTGAGGATCTGCGCTCGGTACGCAATGAGAACTCCGGCCTTGCCGGTGTGCGGCGCTATCTCGGTCAGGCCGCGGCCTACCGCATGGCGCAGCAGCTTGAACCGGCGCTGCTTGACGGCTTCACCGAGGAGCGCGGGGCTGTGCTCAGTATTATCACCGCACCCGAGGACATGCGCAAGCCCTGCCTTGAGCATATTATGAACGCGGCAACGTACGGCGACGAGGCCGCCTGCGAGATTTTCCGCCGCGTGGGCGCGAACCTTGCGCAGCTCACAAAGGAGATGGAGTATCTGCTCGATACCGGCACGGATAGACGTTTCCTGTTCGGGCGCTTTGTAAAGAACGAGAGCTGCTTCAGACTCATACGGGAGGGCTTTGCCGAAGTTATGCCGGAGGTGAGCCTTATAGCGGCGGATGACGGTCTTGCCCGCAGCGGCCTTATGCGGCAGCTTGCCGCAAGGGAGGACGTGACGGTGGCACAGTTCGCCCAAGCTGTCAGCGCGATATACTATTCACGGATGTAAAAAATTCCCGGACTCTTTGTCCGGGAATTTTTATAGGTTCTAAGCTAAAAGTTGGAGCAAGCAGGAAAAGCGTATACACTTAACTTGACACAGGGTCGGTTAACGCTTCTCTCCAGAACGGCAAAGCGCCCCCGTTCGGATGAACGGGGGCGCGGGTTTACTTTGGGTTATCGAGAATTACTCGTTGATGCCGATGACAACACCGGAACCGACGGTACGGCCGCCTTCACGGATAGCGAAACGGAGGCCTTCCTCGATAGCGATGGGGTTGATCAGAGTGATCTCCATATCGACGTGGTCGCCGGGCATGACCATCTCAATGCCCTCGGGCAGCTTGATGTCGCCGGTGATGTCGGTCGTACGGAAGTAGAACTGGGGACGGTAGCCGTTGAAGAAAGGGGTATGACGGCCGCCCTCATCCTTCGTCAGCACGTAAACGCGGCCGATGAAGTGGGTGTGGGGATGAATGGTGCCGGGCTTGGCCAGAACCTGGCCGCGCTCGACTTCGTTGCGCTGAATACCACGCAGCAGAGCGCCGATGTTATCACCGGTCTGAGCCTGATCCAGCAGCTTGCGGAACATCTCGACGCCGGTAACGACGGTGGAGCGGGGCTTGTCCATCAGGCCGACGATTTCGACGGTATCCTGAACCTTAACGGTACCGCGCTCAACACGGCCGGTAGCGACGGTGCCGCGGCCGGTGATGGAGAACACGTCCTCAACAGGCATCAGGAACGGCT
>ERZ779877.2980-NODE-2980-length-11544-cov-2.899556_pt1 | contig 11544 bp, 10 predicted proteins | sample MGYA00511556_ERZ779877 | MGnify/ENA primary metagenome ERZ779877 (study PRJEB29588, sample SAMEA2159338) | human gut metagenome | biome: human gut; feature: human-associated habitat; material: faeces | place: Denmark | collected 2008/2010 ... | reverse complement strand
TTACTGACTGGCCGTTGTCATCAAGCGAAGATTTCCGAACGCTCTACGTAGGCAATCACCTCACCGGCATTGACCGTCTGTCCCTGTTTGGCGCATACCTCAACGACACGTCCCGTAAAGCCGGTAACGATTTCCTCGTTCTCGCCCCACGGAGTCGAGATGGAGCAGAACACTTCGTCATGCTGGTACTTTCTGCCGACGAACGGTTCCATCACTTCGCCGTTGAAGTTCACTCCGTAGAGGATTTGTCCACGGCGCGGTGCCACAATCGGGTCTGCTTTGGCACGTTTCATCTTGCGGATGGTCTCTTCGTCGAAGCCTTTCTTTGCCATGGCTGCATCCTTGGCACGTTGCAGGTCGTCGAGGAAGCGTTGTTTGGCAACGCCCGACTTGTAGTCGCGGTACTGACGGTCGTGCATGGCCAGTTCGAAGAGCTCTTCGTCGTCTTCGCCATACTCCCAGCCGTTCTCGTCCATCTCCTTGCGATACTGGTCCAGCGCATCAGGATAGTTGGACTGCGGGTCGGTATTCACGAATTCGTATCCCTTCTCCTTGGCCAGCTCCACGATTTCGGGCGCCAGCTTGCCGGGCAGGCGTCCGCTCTTTCCCAGAATCATGTCCCACGTGTGGTTGTCTATCATGGTCCAGCGCTCCTCGCCCTTCACCAGCTGCATGACGTTCATCAGCGCCACGTTCTTGACGTACTGGCTGAACGGAGTGACCAGCGGCGGATAGCCCAGCTTCGGCCATACGTACTCCACTTCGTCGAACAGCATCACCAGCAGGTCGTCGATGCTCATCGGAGGCTGGTTCTTGCTCTTCAATATCATATTGATGCCCGAATGCACTCCCTTCAGGTCGGCCATCATCGAACCCATCATGCCACCGGGCAGTCCGCACTTCAGCAGCAGCGACGACATGTGCTTGTTGGTGGGGTCCATGAAGTAACCCAGGAAGTCGTCGATAAACTCCTGCGTCATGGCACGTGCCTTCATATAGGCTTTCATATTGATTTCGGGTACCTGGAAGCCCTTGTCCTTCAGCATGGCCTGTACGGAGATGACGTCGGGATGCACCTTGCCCCACGACATGGGTTCCATGGCCACATCTATAATATCGGCACCGTTCTCGCAGACTTCCAGGATGGAGGCCATGGAGAGGCCCGGACCGCTGTGCCCGTGATATTGGATGATGACTTCGGGATGGCGTTCCTTGATGGCTTTGGTCAGCCGGCCCAGCATGCCTGGACGGCCGATGCCGGCCATGTCCTTGAGACAGATCTCCTCCGCTCCAGCAGCAATCTCCTCGTCGGCGAGCTTGCTGTAATACTCCAGCGTGTGGATGGGGGAGGTGGTGATGCAGAGCGTGCCCTGCGGGGTCATGCCGGCCTCCTTGGCCCAACGGATGGACGGAGCGATATTGCGAATGTCGTTCAGACCGTCGAAGATGCGGGGGATGTCCACACCCTGTGCGTGCTTCACGCGATACATCATCGCGCGGACATCGTCGGGCACGGGATACATGCGCAGTGCGTTGAGGCCGCGGTCGAGCATGTGGGTCTTGATGCCCACCTCGTTGAAGGGCTTGCAGAAGGCACGGACGGCTTCGTTGGGGTTTTCGCCAGCCAAAAGGCTGACCTGCTCGAAGGCGCCACCATTGGTCTCCACGCGGGAGAAGCAACCCATCTCGATGATAACGGGAGCTATACGCTCCAACTGATCTTTACGCGGTTGGAATTTTCCTGAACTTTGCCACATGTCCCGATAGACGAGACTGAACTGAATCTTTTTTTTCATATAAACGAAATTCAATTTCTTCTTCTACAACAAAAAGTAGGTTACGGCGTAACCATACGGGCTGCAAAATTAGGTAAAATATCTCAAAAAAACGCCCGACACTTGTCTTTTTTAGCAGTTTTTGGCTAACTTTGTGTCGTAAAAGTACTTGAAAATATGAAGCGAATACTCTATCCATTGTTTTTCATTGTGATAGCTTTCCTGGCAGCCTGCACCGACGTGGCGACCAATGGCGACCAAGGCGCCATCTCTGACGAGGTGCGGCTGAAGGGTGACCATACGGTCTATGGACTGGCTTGCGACGGTTGTTCCGACTCCATCATCGTAGTGCTCCGCAACGAGGGAGGAGACCCCGTGCGCTACAATATCGTCAGGGCGATGAAGCAGCGTCAGGTCTTCGGAGACATCGCCATCGGCGACGAATTGGCCATCGTGGTCAATCCTCGCAACCCGCATGAGGCGCTGGAGGTCATAGACCTGGAACAACTCAAAGGCACCTGGACCTTCCAGGTGTTGCCCAAGTTGAAACCCAGTGCCACAAAGACCGAGGAGCAGATCATGGAAGAGATGACCGACTCGATGAAGGAGGCGCTCTTCGTGCCCCGCGAGTATGGCTTCACGCTGATGAGCCACAACCTCGCCTCGCCCGTCGGCTACATACAGAAGCAGAACACATTGGAGGACGAAAGTCCTGTGGAGTATCCTGTCGTCACGGTCTATACGGGCTGGCATATCTACAACGGCTGGCTCTATATCTACAAAGATACCGTCGATGAGCGCGGATACCGCATTCCCAACGACTCCGTGGGACACGACGACGGCCGTATGGTCTATCTCTCCACCGACTCCATGGCTGCGCTCTTTGGCAAGAAGGTGATGCAGTATCATCGCAAGGCCAGTGCCACCGAGGCCAACCGCAAGGCGCAGGAGGCGGTCGATAAGCAGACCAAGGATATCTGATGGGATTAACGCGCCCGCCCGTATTCTGATGGGTTGGGTGCACCTGCCCGTGCCTGTTCGTTCTATTTTCCCTTCCCTCGCTGGTATGCGTCCTTCCGCTTCGGGTTCATCGGAAACCATCCCTTCTCCACCCGCTTCTTTTGGTCGAAGAGTTCACCGATGGCCCATAGAAAGCTTGCTCCCGTCACTCCACAGACTGCTGACCAAAACAGAGACCCGATAAACAGGGCAGCAACGAGGCAACCCAGTCCGATGAGGAGGAAGACGATCCAAGGACGTGTGCCGAAATAATATTCCGTTTTGATGACGATGGGGTGGCAGATGCCGATGATGAGAAAAGTACAGACGGCCAGCAGAAGGCCATTGAAGTTGAGATCCATTGTGATTTCCTCTTTTTTATTTAATAATGAGTGATGTGCCAATCGCGATGGGAAAAGCTTCTCCAACGGACAGGACACTGTTCTTCTGAATTGCAAAAATACAAAAAAATCCCTAATCGCTGCACCCGTTCCATTTTTTTTGGTTATATTTGCAAAAAAATAGAGTAGAGTATCAATTAAAACAAGACATTACTTCTATGGATAACAATGTAGCGCTTATCGCACAGTGTGAGGCCAAGGCCAAGCAATGGCTGACCCCCGACTTCGATGAAACCACTCGCAAGGCCGTTCAGGCCATGCTTGACAATGCAGACAAAACCGAGTTGGTGGAGTCTTTCTATCGTGATCTGGAATTTGGTACAGGCGGTTTGCGCGGCATTATGGGCGCAGGCACCAACCGTATGAACATCTATACCGTCGGAATGGCAACCCAGGGATTTGCCAATTATCTGAAGAAGAACTTCAAGGATCGGGAGCAGATCAGCACGGTGGTCTGCTACGACTGCCGCAACAACTCCGATCTCTACGCCCGCACGGTGGCCAATATCTTCTCTGCCAACGGCATCAAGGTCTATCTCTTCGACGAGATGCGCCCCACGCCCGAGTGCTCCTTCGCTATCCGCCATTTTGGTGCGCAGGGAGGTGTGAACCTCACCGCCAGCCACAACCCGCGCGAGTATAATGGCTACAAGGCCTATTGGGAGGATGGCGCACAGGTGCTTGCTCCCCATGACAAGGGCATCATCGACGAGGTGGGCAAGGTCACGATCGCCGATGTGAAGTTTGAAGGCAACAACGACCTCATCCAAATGGTGGGTGCTGACGTGGATGCTCCCTATCTGGAGCAGATCAAGACCATCTGCATCGACCCCGAGGTGATCCGCCATCAGCACGACCTGAAGATCGTCTATACGCCGCTGCATGGTGCTGGCCGCGTGTTGATCCCGCAGTCGCTGAAGTACTGGGGCTTCGACAATGTCCATTGTGTGGCTGAGCAGATGGTGAAGGACGGCAACTTCCCCACCGTCGATCGTCCCAACCCCGAGTTTGCCGAGGCTTTGACCCTCGGACTGCGTGACGCCAAGCAGTTGGATGCCGACATTCTCATGGCCAGCGATCCCGACGCAGACCGCGTGGGTATGGCTTGCAAGAACGACAAGGGAGAGTGGGTGCTCATCAATGGCAACCAGACCTGCCTGATCTTCCTTTGGTATATCATCACCAATCGTCAGGCGGTGGGCAAGATGAAGCCGACCGACTTCATCGTGAAGACCATCGTCACCACGGAGGTGATTCGCGAGATAGCTGAGAAGAACCATATCGAGATGCGCGACTGCTACACGGGCTTCAAGTGGATAGCCCGCGAGATCAAGCTCTCGGAGGGCAAGCAGCAGTATATCGGTGGTGGCGAAGAGAGCTATGGCTTCCTGGCCGAGGACTTCGTGCGCGACAAGGACGCCGTGAGTGCTTGCTCCCTGCTCGCCGAGATCTGTGCTTATGCTAAGGATCACGGCAAGACCCTCTACGATATCCTCATGGACATCTACAAGGAATATGGCTACAGCAAGGAGTTCACCATCAATGTGGAGCGTCCGGGCAAATCGGGTGCTGACGAGATCCTGCAGATGATGACCGACTTCCGTGCCAACCCGCCGAAGGAGTTGGCAGGTGTGCCTGTCTGCTTGTGGAAGGACTACAAGTCGCTGGAGGCCACACAGGCCGACGGCACGAAGACGCAGCTCGTGATGCCCGAGACGAGCAATGTGCTCCAGTGGTTCTGCACGGATGGCACGAAGGTGAGTGTGCGTCCGTCGGGCACGGAGCCGAAAATCAAATTCTACCTCGAAGTGAAGGACACGCTGAAAGAAGCTGCCGACTTTGCCGCATGCGAGGCAAGGGCTGAGCAGAAGATAGAGGCTATCAAGGCCAGCCTGAAGCTCGCCTAATCAAAAAGATTGATCAGTAGCAGAGAAAACGTCCGCAAGGGTGAGGATGACGATGGTTGTCTGCCCTTGCGTTTTTTTGTTTTCCATATCGTGCCCTTGTGATTTTTTTGTTTGCCATGTCGAAATGGCGTTTTTACTGAAAACTACTTAATTTCTCAAACATTTCCCTAAAACAAGAAGGTGGCCTGTTAAAGACAGGCATTTTTTTTGTATATTTGTACCACCTTTGCGTAGCCTTTCTGAGATGGGAAAAGGGGTGCGCAAAAAAGTGCGTCCGCAGCCCTCAGCGTCCGCAGTCGGTAAGTATTAAGCGAGGGATCCTATAATATAAACCTAAAAATATGACACTCACACTGATAGTTCTTGGTCTGACCGTCGCCCTCTTCATCTGGGGACGCATCCGTAGCGACGTGGTCGCGCTTTCCGCCCTCGCCGTATTGATGGTTTCGGGCGTGCTCAGTCCCACCGAAGCCTTGGCGGGCTTCTCCTCCTCTGTCGTCATCATGATGGCGGGCCTCTTCGTCGTAGGTGGCGCCATCTTTCAAACCGGACTGGCACGGGAGACGGGTAAGCGGATGATGAGTCTTGCACAGGGCAATGAGACGCGCGCCTTCCTGCTCGTCATGCTCACCACCTCGGTGATTGGCGCCTTTGTAAGCAACACGGGTACGGTGGCGCTGATGATGCCTATCATCGTCAGTATGGCGGCACAGGCCGGATTCAGTAGCGGGCGGATGCTCATGCCCCTCGCCTTCGCCGGCAGTCTGGGCGGTATGCTCACGCTCATTGGTACGCCTCCGAACCTTGTCATCAACGAGGCGCTGATCGAGGGCGGCTACGAGGGACTCTCGTTTTTCTCTTTCCTGCCTGTGGGTTTGATCGTGATCGCCATAGGTGTGGTCTATCTTTTGCCACTCTCCAAGACCTTGGTACGTAAGCAGCGGGCCAAACGCAATACCGAGGCCGACAAGTCGCTCAACGACTTGGTGGAGGAGTATCAACTGGCGGACAGTCTGCGCCGCTACTATGTCCCGGCAGGCAGTGGGATGGTGGGGCGCAAGGTGTCGGAACTGGCTGTGAAGACACGCTACGGCGTGACCATCCTGGAGATACGCAACGAGGAGAATACCGCCCTTGGTATGGTGAGAAACGTCAGTCAGAGCATCGTCACCGGTGACACGGTCATTGGCAAGGGCGACATCCTCTACCTGGTGGGACGCAAAGAAGGCATGGAGGAGCTGGAGCGCGAATGGGGCTTGGAACGGATGAAGGGAGCTACCATCGACTTCTATGACATCGGTATAGCCGAACTGGTGCTGCTCCCCTCGTCGAAACTCGTGGGGGCTACCATCAGTGAGTCGCGTCCACGAGAGCAGTATGGCCTGACGGTCTTGGGTATCCGGCGCGGAGAGGAATATATCTATGACGACTTGGGCGAGAAACACCTCCATGGTGGCGACGTGCTCCTGGTGCAGGCGCAATGGGAAGACTTGCTGGCTCTTGACAATGAACTTGACAACTGGGTCGTGATGGGACGCCCTGACAAGAGCATCAGCAAGGTGACGCTCGACTACAAGGCACCGATGGCTGCCCTCATCATGCTTCTGATGGTTGTCGTTATGGTGATGGGGTGGGCCGAGCCTGTCACGGCAGTCATCGTTGCAGCCCTGCTCACGGTGCTGACGGGCTGCTTCCGTAAAGTGGAGGATGCCTATAAAACCATCAATTGGGAGAGTCTCGTGCTCATAGCGGCGATGATGCCGATGTCCACGGCGCTGGAGAAGACGGGTGTCTCGGCGATGGTGTCGGCTCAGCTCGTAGGCGTACTTGGCGAGGCGGGGTCCTATGCACTGCTGGCCGGTATCTATTTCACGACCTCGCTGCTGACTATGTTTATCAGCAATACGGCTACCGCAGTCCTTATGGCACCTATCGCTTTCACCGCAGCGCAGCAGACGGGAGTCAGTCCCTATGCCTTCCTGCTGGCCGTGACGCTCGGTGCGAGTATGTGCTTCGCCTCGCCGTTCTCCACACCGCCCAATGCGCTTGTCATGAAGGCGGGTCACTATACATTCATGGACTATGTCCGCATCGGACTGCCACTCCAGGTGATCATCGGTGTGGCGATGACCTTCCTCCTACCCATGCTCTTCGGATTGTAACGGGTGGTGGAAATGATGGAAAGGCGGCTCTTTGCGATAGAACCGCATGAATGACTACGAACAAAGAAAGAATGAGATATGACAAAACATGAACTGATGAAGCGGGCCATTGAGGAGGCTCGCGAGGGAATAAGAGCGGGTCACGGCGGACCTTTCGGTACCGTCATCGTGAAGGATGGGCAGATAGTGGGGCGTGGTCACAACTGTGTGCTACGTGACCATGACGCCACCTGCCATGGCGAGGTGGCTGCCATCCGAGACGCAGGTCGCCATCTGGGCACCTACGACCTCACGGGTTGTGAACTCTACACCACGGGAGAGCCTTGTCACATGTGCCTCTGCGCCTGTATGTGGGCCAATATCCGTAAGATCTATTATGGTTGTACCATCGCCGACAACGGGCGCATTGGCTTCCGCGACGATCAGTTTGACGGCATCTTTGGGGGACGTGAGAAGCTCGGCGACTACATGGAGGAACTGGATCGCGAGGAATGTCTTCAGCTCTTTGACGAGTATATGAGCCTACACCACGATACATATTAAAGAATCGCGACAGACGCAAAACAGGCGCAAGAGGAAAGCATCCTTCTTGCGCCTGTTTTGCGTCTTCTCTATAATGAGACGATTTGGTTGTGCGAAACTCGTACGAGTTCTCTTTCTGCTAAAACTTTGTAGCAGTTAGAACTTCTTTCCGAAAGCAATGCTGAAGAAGGTCTCTGCCAGGATCTTGCAGTCGAAAAGCCATGAGCGGTGCTCCAGATAGTAGAGGTCGAGCTCCAGACGACGCAGCATCTTCTCAATCGTGTCGGTGTAGCCGTTGTGGAGCGTGGCGTAAGAGGTCACGCCCGGTCGAATCTGATAGAGATTGATGTAGCGCGGGTCGTGCTCAATGATCTGGTCGATGTAGAACTTGCGTTCCGGTCGTGGACCGATAAAAGCCATGTCGCCTTTGAACACGTTCCAAAGCTGGGGCAGTTCATCGAGATGATGGTCACGGAGGAAGCGGCCGATCTTCGTCATGCGGTGATCGCCGTCGTGATTGGTCAGTTGCGGGCCATGTTTCTCGGCATCCATCTTCATGCTTCTGAACTTATAGATGTAGAACGGTTCTCCATTCATGCCGATTCTCTCTTGCTTGAAGATGGCGGGACCACCGTCTTCGCGCTTTACCAGCAGATAGCATAGAAGCATCAGCGGCGAGAAAACAACGAGGCAGAAAGCCGATACAATGAAATCGAAGACACGCTTGGAAAGCTGTCCTGACTTCGACATTCCGTCGGGAATGTACTCCGCTTCTTGTTCCGCAAACAGGATAGTTGGGGTTAGTTCCGTTGTCTTTATGAACATATTATTAGCATTCAGTTTCATTTCTATAACGGAGTTCCGTCCCTAATATTGTGCTCTCCGCAAAGAATCTCCCTGCATGGATACGTTTTCTTACGTTTTTTACTTTCATGCTGCAAAGGTAGGGATTATTCTTGATAGTGCAAATATTTCTCCGTTAAAAATACAAATCGACTTGAAGAGACGGGTTTTCAGGCCGATTGCTTGCATAGTTGCGCAGAATCCATTACTTTTGCATCGCTTTGCTTCGTGGGCCGTTTATGACGACTTGTCGAAGCGAGGCTGCAACTCAAAGCAAGAACAGAATGATGAAAAAAATATGGGTCGTGGCGGCCATTTCCGCCGTATTGTTGATGGTCATGTGCTCCTTTTCCCAGTCGAGGCGGGGAAATGCGAAGTCACGCTATCAGTTGGTGTTCAGTGACGAGTTTGACTTGAAGGATGGTGCCCAGCCCAATCCAAAGGTGTGGCAGCGGAGCGTCCGCGGTACGTCGCGCTGGAACCGCTGGATCAGTAAGTCGTCTGATGTGGTCTTTATCCGCGACGGCAAACTGGTCTGCCGTGCCATCCCCAATACCAATGAGCGCGGTGATACCGCCACGATGCTCACTGGAGCGGTCGATACGCGCAGTAGCTTTGCTTTCCAGTATGGCAAGATAGAACTGCGGATGCGCACCAATATGCTGCCGGGCAATTTCCCTGCTGCATGGTTGCTGCCGAAGCAGCCTGCTCCGCCTCATCCTTATAGCGGCGAGATCGATATCGTGGAGTTCTTCGGTCTCAATCCGGACTCCTACCATACGGCTCACTCCTTTTGGACTACCGATCCCAAGCAGGCCGAGACGCCGCGCCATTCCTTCCACGCCAAGGTCGATGCTACCCAGTGGCACGTCTATGGACTGGAGTGGAACAAACGACAGCTCACCTGGACGGTGGACGGCAAGGTGGTAGGCACCTACAAGCGCCTCAATACAAAGAAGGCACGCAAGGGACAACAGTGGCCCTTCGACCACCCGTTCTATATCATCCTCAACCAGAGCGTCGGCGACCACACCTGGATACCTACCATGTCGAAGGCACCGAGACTCGATGCCACCTACGAGACAGAGTTTGACTGGGTGAGGGTCTATGCACTTAAAAAGTAGGACGTAGGCTTGCGCGTTCGCACCTTCTGTTGCGACAAACGACAGCTTCTGATGAGGGGGCGTTTGTAAGCGGAGCCGATATTGTAGAGAGTAGAAATTGACAAGCCAGACGGGTTAGAAGGCAAAAAAGTTTGGTATGTCAGAATAAATCGTTACTTTTGCATTCGCAAAATGAAAATGCAAGATATATATGCACAATGACCTGGTCTCTATTATCATGCCAATGCACAACTCCGCCAGCTATGTTGGCGAAGCGATAACGTCTGTCCTCAAGCAGACTTATCCCCATTGGGAACTGCTCGTTATCGAGGATGCGTCGAAAGACAACTCCTGTGACATTGTGCGTACATATCAAGAGCAAGACTCGAGAATTCACCTGCTCATCAACGATCATCATACGGGGCGGCCTTCCTCGCCCCGCAACATGGGCGTGAAGCATGCCAAAGGACGCTACATTGCCTTCCTTGACAGTGACGATGTGTGGTTTCCGGAGAAACTGCAGCAGCAGATACCGCTTTTCGAAGACGAGAAGGTGGCGATCGTCTATTCCAACTATGAGAAGATGGATGAGGCTGGGCACCGTGCCTACCGCATCGTCAAGGCTCCGCCTTGTGCTACCTACAACCAGTTGCTTTCGGGCAATGTGATAGGCAACCTCACGGGTATCTATGACCGTCAGAAGGTGGGCAAGGTGGAGTTTCTGCATGTCCACCATGAGGACTATGTGTTGTGGCTCTCTATCCTGAAGCAGGGGTTCATAGCGAAAAACACTAATACGACCAATGCTGCCTACCGCATCGTGGCAGGCTCTATATCGGCCAACAAGCTAAAGGTGCTTCCCTGGCAGTGGAGTGTCTATCGCGATATCGAAGGACTGAGTCTTTTGCGATCCTCCTACCATTTTATTAACTATGCCTTTAAGGCTTATTTTAAAAGCAAAATCTGACGTTCTGCATTCTTGGCAGGTGCAGGGGTGAATAGGTTCGTGTTCAGTTTATAGAAGCCAGTGCTGCCTCAACGTCAAGGCTGGTTTCAAGAGCGTCAAGCAACTTGCTCTTGGAACCAGCCTTGTGTTAAAAGTCATCGTCCTCGTCGTCAAAGCCAAAGAGGGTGGGTTCGATGAAAGCATCCATCTGCCGTCGGTCCTTCTTTGTCGGGCGACCCGTGCCACGGGCGCGATCGACGAAACCGCTGATACGGCTCATCTCCAGGATCTCGTATTGCTTTGGGTCGGTGACATTCTCATAGATTTCGGGAATCAACTTGGCTCCTACGCGGCTCTCGATAGGCTTGAGAATCTTGAAGGAGTAGGTGACGGGAGGTTTGCGCACATCGATTACCTCGCCCGCCTTGATGCTGCGGGAGGGTTTCACGTTGACGCCACCCATCGTCACGCGTCCGTTCTTGCATGCGTCAGCAGCTATCGAGCGGGTCTTGAATATGCGAGCCGCCCACAACCATTTGTCTATCCTCGCTGTGTCACTCATTTCTTTCCGAGCTTATTATACTGGTTCATGGTGATGTCGATACCCGCCAGGACGAAACTCTTGATCATCTCCACCGCTGTGTCGATGGCGGGTTGAAGCTGCTTCATGTCCTCGTCGGAGTATCGGCCGAGCACCCAGTCGATTTGTGCGCCGCGCGGGAAGTCGTTGCCTATACCCATGCGCAGGCGAGCGTAGTTAGTACCGATCAGTTGCTGGATGTGTCCCAGGCCGTTGTGTCCCCCATTGGAACCGCTGCCCTTCAGGCGAAAAGCGCCAAGGGGTAGGGCTACGTCGTCGCTGATGACGAGAAGTCGCTTTTGGTCT
>ERZ779877.2978-NODE-2978-length-11559-cov-2.733832_pt1 | contig 11559 bp, 8 predicted proteins | sample MGYA00511556_ERZ779877 | MGnify/ENA primary metagenome ERZ779877 (study PRJEB29588, sample SAMEA2159338) | human gut metagenome | biome: human gut; feature: human-associated habitat; material: faeces | place: Denmark | collected 2008/2010 ... | reverse complement strand
GACGGGAGCCATTACTTTCGAAGAGCGGGAGGCACCGGCCTATGATGAGGCGGCGGTGAAACAGGCACAGCAGTTAAAACAGCAGGAAAAAATGCAGCGGGAGGGTTTGAATGTTCTTCCACTGGATGATGACATGGTACATATTTTAGCAAGTGCACTCTTTAACGGGCTGTTCGAGACGGTACGCCATGACACGCCAAAGGAGAAGGCGGTAGCATATGTGGATACACTGCGAACCTTTTATTCGGCAGGATGGTTTAAGATTTTAGGAATCCAATGAGAAATGTAAAAGGCATTTCTCTTATTTTTCGATGATGAGTTAGTTGAATCTAACAAAAATTAGTGCAGGAGGAAATGCAACGATGGAACAGGAAAAGAAACGTTCGCCCTATCAGATGTTATGGGAATGGGCAAGAGCATATCACGGTTCGTTTTATGCCGCAGTTATCTTTGCGGTATTGGGAGTTGTGTGCAGTATGATACCGTACTTTTGTGCGGCGGGGATCATAAAACTTTTGTTAGAAGGATGTGAGGATATAGAAAAATTGTTGCCGTATTTTGGAGGAATGCTAGGAGGCTATGCAGGCAAGGTGATTTTTTCCTGTATTTCTACGGGAATTTCACATAGGGCAACCTATGCTACGCTTCAGGATTTAAGGAAACAACTGATTGCAAAGCTATCGAGAGTTCCAATGGGAACAATTTTAGAGACACCTTCCGGGCAATACAAGACAACGATTGTAGACCGTGTAGAGGGTATGGAACCGACCCTGGCACATCTCTTGCCGGAGATGACAGCAAATGTATTGGTGCCGCTTGTCATTGCGGTTTATATCTTTGTACTGGACTGGCGTATGGGGCTGGCATCTTTAGTCACTCTGGTAATTGGCATGGTTGTCGCGGGACAGAGTGGAAAAACCTATGCAGTACGCTGGGAAGGAGCGGTAAAGACCGGGAAACGAATGGCAGACGCAATTGTATGTGAACAGCGTCATCGTGGAGTATGTGGAGGGCATCCAGGTAGTGAAGGCGTTCAGCCAGTCAGCCGGTTCTTATCGCAGATATGCGGATGCAGTGAATGATAATGCACAGTATTATGTAGACTGGATGCATGATAATCAGAAATATATGGCATCCATGCAGTCCATTGTGCCGGCAGTTCTGGTAACGATACTTCCGGTAGGTACGGGACTTTGGGGAACAGGAAGTTTAAGTGCTGCGGAATTTTTCACCATTATTATCCTGTCATTGGGACTGACCGGACCGTTGATGGCCGCAATGACATTTGTGGATGATTTAGCAGTAGTGGGAACCAATGTAGGAGAAATTGCAGCAATTTTAGAAGCAGACGAATTAGAGCGTCCAAAAGAAATCGCAGAATTAAAAGGAAACGGTATTGAACTGCATCAGGTGGAATTTTCCTATGGTGAAAAGACGGGCGAAGTGCTGCATGGCATCAATCTTTCCATTCAGCCGGGAACAGTCAATGCATTGGTAGGACCATCCGGTTCAGGAAAATCAACACTTGCAAAACTGATTGCAGGTTTTTGGAATGTAACCGGAGGAAGTATCACATTGGGAGGAACGGATATCCGCAAGATACCGTTTGAGCAGTTAAACGGACAGATTGCTTATGTATCACAGGAAAATTATCTGTTTGACCGTTCTATCCGGGAAAATATCCGTATGGGGAATCCGAATGCAACGGATGAAGAAGTGGAAGAAGCTGCACGTCAGTCAGGATGCGACAGTTTCATTCGTGCATTAGACAATGGATATGATACCGTTGCAGGAGGTGGCGGAGGTCATCTTTCCGGAGGAGAAAAACAGAGAATTTCCATTGCAAGAGCCATGTTGAAAAATGCACCGATTGTTATTCTGGATGAAGCAACAGCCAGTGTGGACCCGGAAAATGAAGCACAAATACAAAAAGCACTGTCAGCATTAACAGCAGGGAAGACATTGATTGTTATCGCACACCGGCTTTCCACCATTGTGGATGCAGATCAGATTATAGTAATCGAAAACGGATGTGTTGCGGGATGCGGAAAGCAGGAAGAATTATTAGCAGACTGCCCGCTGTACGCAAACATGTGGAAAGCACATCAGGAATCCAAAGACCGGATGGGAGAGGAGGAACAAAAAGATGATTCAAATAATTAAAAAAATATTTAATTTTGCAGGAAAGAAGCGGGAATTACTGAAAAAAGCAGTGCTTACAGCATTTGTGGGTGCGATTTTTGGAGCATTGCAGTTTGCGGCTTTAATGATTGTTTTAGATGCAGTGATCGCAAAAGAATATACGGTTGCCGTTATCTTTGGAGCATTGGGAATCATGTTGCTTTCCATCATAGGAAGGCTGATATGCATGTATCATTCAACCAATGCGGAAACAGAGGTAGGATATTTTATGGTGGCACAGAAGCGTATAGAGATCGGTGACCGTTTACGCTACATACCAATGGGATATTTTAATAAAAACAGTTTGGGAGCCATTACCGGAGTTGTTACCACAACCTTAGGAGATGTGGAAAATTCAGCAGCAAGATGTTTAGTCACACTTTTTGGTGGATTTTTAAATACGTTCGCACTTTGTCTGATGCTGTTTATTGTGGACTGGCGGCTGGGACTGTTGTCACTGACAGGAATTGCAGTATATTTGTCAGCAACCGAAATTTCCACAAGAAAATCTAAAGCCACCGGACCTGCAAGACAGAAAGCACAGGAGCAGTTGTCAGAATCCGTATTGGAATATGTACAGGGCATGAGCGTGGTCAAAGCATATGGATTAGAAAAAGATAAGCGTCAGACCGTTCAGAAAACCATCGAGGAAAGCTGTAACAAAGCATTAAAACTTGAGTATACGGTACTTCCTTGGTCAGGAATCCGGCAGGGAGTCGTATGGATTTTTAGTCTGCTTATCGGAATATGCAGTGTGATGTTTTATTTTCAGGAAAGTATGGCATTATCCCGTTGTATTCTGATGTTGATCGCATCCTTTATGATTTACAGAGAATTGGAAAATGCAGGAAATATGTCGGATTTGCTTCAGATGCTGGGGGCATCCATAGATACCGCAAACGCCATTGATGGGATTCCGATTATGGACGAAAAAGGAGCAGAGCTTGCACCGCAGGATGCTTCCGTGACATTTAAGGATGTGGAGTTTTCCTATGAGGAAAGAAAAATTTTAGACCATATCAATATAGAAATAAAGCCGCAGACTACGACTGCTATCGTTGGACCTTCCGGCAGTGGAAAAACCACACTTTGTCATCTGATTGCACGTTTCTGGGATGTGCAGGGCGGTCAGATTTTAGTAGGCGGGCATCCGGTACAGGAGTATAAATTAGACAGTCTGATGAAAAATATTTCTATGGTATTTCAAAATGTCTATCTGTTTCAGGACACCATTGAAAACAACATCAAATTCGGCAGACCGGATGCGACCCGCGAGGAAGTGGAAGCTGCCGCAAAACGTGCCTGCTGCCACGAATTTATCATGGCACTTCCGGATGGATATGATACCGTAGTAGGAGAGGCAGGAGGAACTCTTTCAGGCGGCGAACGGCAAAGAATTTCCATTGCAAGAGCAATGTTAAAAAATGCCCCGATCGTCATATTAGACGAGGCAACCGCCAGCGTAGACCCGGAAAATGAGAAAGAACTGCAGGAGGCAATCGATGCACTGACACAGAATAAGACCATTATCATGATCGCACACCGTTTAAAAACCGTGCGTCATGCCAACCAGATACTGGTATTGGACAATGGCCATATCGTGCAGCAGGGAACGCATGAAGAACTTGCAGGAGAACCGGGACTGTACTACGACTTCTTAAATGCAAGAAAAGAAGCAGTGGGCTGGAAAGTAAGCCGATAAAGTATTGAAGCAATATATATTTCAACATAAGAAAATATAGCCGGCACCTGAAGTATCTGACAGGTGCCGTTCTGTAACTACTAAAGTGTAACCAGCTTTCTTATAATGGAGTATTAATGAACCACTAACGAGAAAGTTTCTCAATAGCAAAAAAATACTAAAATTTCCGAAAAGAAACGTTATAATAAGGTTAGAAATAACTAACTAGCATAAGAAGGAGATTGTTATGTATTTAGAGTTAAAAAATATTCATAAATCCTTTGGCAGCGGTGACAACCGGACAGAGGTGCTCCGTGGGATCAGCTGTGGAGTAGAAAAAGGAGATATCTGTGTTTTACTTGGACCATCCGGTTCGGGAAAATCCACCTTATTGAATATTATAGGAGGAATTGAAACAGCCGATGAGGGCAGCATCATCATTGATGGCGAGACCGTAGAGAACATGAATGACAAGCAGCTTTCCCTGTACAGAAGAAAGCACTTAGGATATGTGTTCCAGTCCTACAATCTGATTCCGAATCTGACGGTAAAAGAAAATATTGAAACGGGTGCATACTTAAGCAATGATCCACTGCCGTTGGATGATATGTTAAAAACACTCGGACTCTGGGAACATAAGGACAAGATTCCAAACCAGCTTTCCGGAGGACAGCAGCAGAGAACAGCTATCGGAAGGGCGATCATCAAAAATCCGGACATACTGCTCTGTGATGAGCCAACCGGAGCTTTGGACTATAAGACATCAAAAGAGATTTTAAAACTCATTGAGACCGTAAATCAGAAATTTGGAAATACCGTCATCTTAGTCACACATAATGATGCGATCCGCCATATGGCAGATCAGGTCATAAAGCTGCACGACGGACAGATCCGCCACAATGATAAGAATGAGCAGAAGATTCCTGCCGTAGATTTAGACTGGTAAGGAGGGAACTGTATGAAAAATCCATTACATAAAAGATATCTGCGGGAGTTAAAGCAGGATGCCGGAAAATATCTGGTACTGTTTTTGTTCCTGACACTGACGATTGGATTTGTATCGGGATTTCAGGTTGCTGACAGCAGTATGACCAAGGCATATGATGAGAGTTTTGAAAAATATAAAATAGAAGACGGACATTTTACACTTGCAGTCAAAGCAGATAAGGAATTAAAGAGTAAATTAAAAAAAGAACATCTGAAGCTGAGTGAAATCTTTTATAAAGATGTAGAGCGTAAAAACGAACATTCCGTGCGTATTTATACCCAAAATGACGATGTCAATAAAATCTGCGTCATGGATGGAAAATTCCCGGAGAATAAAGATGAGATCATCATAGACAGGCTTTATGCGGAAAACAATGGGATTGCCATCGGAGACAAGTTTGATGTTGACGGGAAAAAGTTTACAGTCAGCGGAGTGGCAGCATTTTCTAACTACAGTGCATTGTTTAAAAACAATACGGATATGATGTTTGATGCTAACAAATTTACCGTTGCCATGGTAACGAAAAAGGGTTTTGAGCGGTTTTCCGATGATGAACTGCATTATTGCTATGCATACCGCTGGAATTACCGCGGATATTCGGAGCAGAAAGCATCGGATAAGTCAGACGATGTCAAAGACATTTTAAAGGAGACCGGCTTACTGACCGATTTTGTCAAGGCAAGTGATAATCAGGCGATCACCTTTACCGGTGAGGACATGGGCGGCGATCTGGTCATGATCATTACCCTGCTCTATATCGTGATAGTCGTTCTGGCATTTGTCTTTGCCGTAACGACACGCAGTACGATAGAAAAAGAAGCATCGACCATAGGAACCCTGCGGGCACTCGGCTACACACGGGGGGAACTGATCCGGCATTATCTGACCCTGCCGATCCGGGTTACGCTGATCTCAGCAGTTATCGGAAATATTTTAGGATATACCTGCATGAAAGATGTGGTCGTAGATATTTATTATCACAGCTATTCACTTCCGACTTATGAAACGATCTGGAATACGGAAGCCTTCTGGCTGACGACCGTAGTTCCATGTCTGATCGTATTTGCGATCGTGCTGTTGATCTTAGTTTCCATGATGCATCTGCCGCCGTTGCAGTTTTTACGTCATGAGCTGCGGAAAAAGAAAAAGAAAGGCGTGATACGTCTGCCGGAGTTTAAATTTTTTACACGTTTCCGGCTGCGTATCGTGTTCCAGAATATTTCAGCATACCTGACCCTGTTTTTAGGTGTGTTCTTTGCAAGTTTTCTGCTGTTCTTTGGTATGATGATGTCACCACTGTTACAGAACTTTAAAACAGAAGTCATCAATTCAGAAATTGCAAAATATCAGTACATTTTAAAGGCACCTGTTCAGACAGAGACAAAGGGTGCCGAAAAATATGCAGTGATGTCCTTACAGACAGAGCGGGGCGAAGAGATCACGGTCTATGGTGTGGAAGAGGATTCCACCTATTTGAAGGATGCCAAGATCCCTTCCGGAAAAAATAAAGTGCTTCTTTCCGATGGATTTTTAGAAAAATATGGTCTGAAAGAGGGAGGAAAAGTAACCTTAGAAAAGAAATATGAGGATGATTCCTACACCTTTACCGTCAGTGGTACATATGATTATCCGGCGACCTTGTCGGTATTTATGAGTATGGAGAATTTTAACCGTATCTTCGATTATGATGAGGATTATTTTAACGGATATTTTACAGATAAAAAAATAAAGGATATTGACAGCAGCATGGTTGCATCCATTATCACACAGGATGACCTGACCGTCATTGCGGACCAGTTAGAGGATTCCATGGGCGACATGATGTGGCTGATGTGCGCATTTTCCGTATTCCTCTATGTTTTAGTCATCTATCTGTTAGCAAAAATGATCGTGGAGAAAAATGAACAGTCCATTTCCATGATCAAGATCTTAGGCTACAGTGACAAAGAGGCAGGCAGTCTCTATAACCGTGCGACAGGAGTCGTATTAGTGATATCATTGCTACTCGTCATTCCAATCTGCCACTTTACAATGATGGCAATTTACTATGTGATGATGCAGCAATTTAACGGCTGGCTGACCTACTATGTTGCTCCTTGGGTCTATCCTGCGATGATTGCGATCGGCATTGTATGCTATCTGGTCGTACATATGATCCAGATGAAGCGCATACGGAGAATCCCGATGGGACGTGCATTAAAGGATATGGAGTAAGGATAGGGAACGAAGAAATAAAAGAGAAAGATATAAAAGGATTTGATCAGAATCTTCAGAAGAACAGTACATTTCTAAAAATAGAGAGGTGCTGTTTTTCTATGTGTTTTAGAACATTCGAGTGGATTTTAAAAGAAAATTCGCACCGGCGAAATCCACAATCACGGTTGCGATACATCCTGTCACATGATACAATGAGTGCAAGCGAGAAGAACGTGCTTGCACGTTCGGTGAGCATACAGACTAGTAAAGCAAAGTGAGGAGAGGAAATGACACTTCTTATTAAAAATGGGCATGTCTTAGACCCTGCAACGGAAACAGACGAGGAAATAGATATTTTCATTGAAGATGGAAAAATTGCAAAAAGAGGAAAAAAATTAAAATGTAAAGCAGAGCGTGTCATAGATGCGGCAGGCAGTTATGTCATGCCGGGATTTATTGATCTGCATGTGCATTTAAGAGATCCGGGATACGAAGAAAAGGAAACGATTGCAAGCGGAGTGCGGGCAGCGGCAAAGGGCGGTTATACGACGATCTTAGCAATGCCAAACACAAAGCCGGTCGTAGATAATGCGGACGTGGTGTCATATGTGCATAAAAAAGCAGAGAGTGAGGGACTGACCAGAGTCTTACAGGTTGGAGCAGTCACAAAAGGGCAGCAGGGAGAGGAACTTGCGGATATCAAAGGCATGGTTCAGGCAGGCAGCCCGGCGATCAGTGAAGACGGCAAATCGGTCATGCGTACCGATTTATATAGAGAAGCAATGAAGATTGCAGCAGAGTGTAAGATTCCTGTGTTAGCACACTGCGAAGATATTCATTTAGTTCAGGGCGGAGTAGTAAACGCAGATGAGATCACTAAAAAACAGGGACTTGCAGGGATCACCAATTCCGTAGAAGACGTGATTATTGCGAGAGATATTATTTTAGCAAAAGAGACAGGTGCAAGACTGCATCTTTGTCACTGTTCCACAAAGGACAGCGTTACCATGGTAAAACAGGCAAAGGCAGATGGACTTCCTGTGACGGCAGAGGTCTGCCCACACCATTTTACATTGTCTACCGAGGATATGGTACCGTATGATACCAATTATAAAATGAACCCGCCACTTCGGACAAAAGCGGACGTGGAGGCATTAAGACAGGGATTAAAAGAAGATATCATGGATGTCATTGCAACAGACCATGCTCCGCATACAAAACAGGATAAAAATCAGAGTATGCAAAAAGCACCGTTTGGAATCGTGGGCATCGAAACCGTTGCGGCGCTGACTTATAGTGAGCTGGTATTAAAGGGATATCTGACACCAATGCAGATGGCGGAAAAGATGAGTTACAATCCGGCAAAAGTCATTGGAAGTGACAGAGGCAGCTTAGAAGTTGGAAAAGATGCGGATATTGTAATCTTTAATCCGAAAAAAACATATCAGATCGATAAAAATAATTTTGCATCCAAAGGAAGAAATACACCATTTGATGGACGTACCGTAACCGGTGAGGTAGAGTATACCATTTGTGGCGGTAAGATGATATATGAAAAAGAAATGACAGGAGAAAAAGCATGATCAACAAACTAATCAGTAACATTCAAAAAACCAATGCACCAATCGTTGTAGGATTAGATCCGATGTTAAACTATGTGCCGGAACATATACAGAAGAAATCATTTGCAGAATACGGAGAGACCTTAGAAGGAGCAGCAGATGCGATCTGGCAGTTCAATAAAGAGATCGTAGATGCGACCTATGACCTGATCCCGGCAGTAAAGCCGCAGATTGCCATGTATGAGCAGTTTGGTGTAGAAGGACTGAAAGCATTCCAAAAAACCGTAGATTACTGTCACGAAAAAGGTCTGGTCGTAATCGGAGATGTCAAGAGAGGAGATATCGGTTCTACCTCTGCAGCCTATGCAGTCGGACATCTGGGAAAAGTACAGGTAGGAAATACCATCTGTCAGGCATTTAATGAAGATTTTGCAACGGTCAATCCATATCTGGGAACAGATGGGATCAAACCGTTTGTAGATATATGTAAGGAAGAAAAAAAGGGATTGTTCATCCTTGTTAAGACATCAAACCCATCCAGTGGGGAATTCCAGGACCGCATCATCGACGGCAGACCACTCTATGAGTGGGTAGGGGAAAAAGTTGCCGAGTGGGGTGCAGACCACATGGGAGATTCCTATAGTTACATCGGAGCAGTTGTGGGGGCAACTTATCCGGAAATGGGAAAAGTCTTAAGAAAAGTAATGCCAAAGAGCTATATTTTAGTACCGGGCTATGGAGCACAGGGAGGAAAAGGAGCAGATCTGGTACACTTCTTTAACGAGGATGGTTTAGGAGCCATTGTAAATTCTTCCAGAGGTATCATTGCGGCGTATAAGCAGGAAAAATATGCAAAATTTGGAGCTGAGCATTTTGCGGAAGCATCCAGAGCGGCCGTGATCGATATGGTGGAAGACATCAGTACAGCTTTGGAGAGAGCAAAATAAGGAGAAGGACATGTCAGAAAAGAGCAGGGAAGAGGCAATCGTGATCCGTCAGGAGGAGATCGCAGACGGAATATTCAGCATGTGGTTAAAGACGGATGAGATTGCAAAAAATGCAAAAGCAGGACAGTTTATTTCAGTCTATTGTAAGGACGGAAGCAGAATGCTGCCAAGACCGATCAGTATTTGTGAAATAGACAAAAAAGATGGGGCGTTGAGAATTGTCTACCGTGTGGCAGGCAAGGGAACAGAAGAGTTTTCCGGTATGAGAGCGGGAATGATTTTAGATATTTTAGGACCGTTAGGGAACGGTTTTCCGAAAAAATCCAAAAAAGCAATTCTGATAGGAGGGGGAATCGGAATTCCGCCAATGTTAGAATTAGCAAAGGAACTGGAATGTGAAAAGCAGATTGTGTTAGGATATCGGGACGAACTTTTTTTAACAGAGGAATTTGAAAAAGCAGGAGAAATCTATCTCGCAACCGAAGATGGAAGCATGGGAACAAAAGGAACCGTTTTAGATGCAATCCGTGTCAACGAACTTGAGGCAGATATCATCTATGCCTGTGGACCGACTCCAATGTTAAAGGCAGTCAAGGAGTATGCAAAAGAAGCTGGAATTGAGTGCTGGATTTCGATGGAAGAGCGGATGGCATGCGGAATCGGAGCATGTCTTGCCTGTGTATGCAAGTCCAGACATAAGGACAGCCATACGAATGTGCATAATAAACGTATTTGTAAAGAAGGTCCGGTATTTTTAGCTGAGGAGGTGGAGTTGTAATGAATCTGAAAGTAGATTTAGCAGGAGTTACCTTAAATAATCCGATCATGACAGCTTCAGGTACCTTTGGCTCCGGTGAGGAATATTCGGAATTTGTGGATCTGAACCGGTTAGGAGCAGTCGTAACGAAAGGCGTTGCGAATGTTCCGTGGGAAGGAAATCCAACTCCACGGGTGGCGGAAGTCTATGGCGGAATGCTCAATGCTATCGGATTGCAGAATCCGGGCATTGACCTTTTTGTGGAAAGAGATATCCCGTTTTTAACGCAGTTTGATACAAAGATCATCGTCAATGTATGCGGAAGAACTACCGAGGATTACTGCGAAGTTGTAGAACGTTTATCCGACCAGCCGGTGGATATGTTAGAAATCAATATCTCCTGCCCGAATGTCAAAGAAGGCGGGATTGCTTTTGGTCAGGACCCAAAGGCGGTAGAAGCAATTACAAAAGAGATCAAAAAGCATGCAAAACAGCCGGTGATCATGAAACTCAGCCCGAATGTGACGGACATCACAGAGATGGCAAAAGCGGCAGAAGCAGGCAGTCTGGAAATTAATGAGCAAAATTTTCCGGCAGACTGGCTTCGAACCGTTTTGAAAACAAAATATTATGATATCAATGGAGATGGGGTACTTTCCCAAGAGGAAATTAAGCAGATTAATATTGTGGAAAATTTTGTTGAGCAGGGTTCAGAAATTGTAACGCCGAAACAGGCGTTGGTTGCAACATATATAGGTGATGAAACAATCGTGAAGATTATTTCAGGCAATGATCTGTGGGAAAAGGATACCATAGATGTCCGTGGAATAGAGCATCTGACCTCCTGCACGATCCTTTCTCTGGCGAAGGTGAAGGGGAATACATTAAAAATCGAAGGATGTCCGAAATCTTTGAAATACATATGGCTGACAGCATCGGAGATCAACCGGGTAGAAGTCGCAGGGAATAACATAACCTGGTTTTCTCTCTGTGAATATGACCGCTGGAGCTTCAAAGAGGCAGAGGCCATGGCATGCCGGATAAATGAGCTGGATGTATCTCGATGTAAAAATCTGGAATGGCTTGTTTGTGATTCTCCGACACTGGCAACAGTGGATGTAAGTCAAAATAAGAATCTGGAAAGATTATCGTGTAATGGAAATCAAATGACAAGTCTTGATGTGAGTCAGAATAAAAATCTCAGTGATCTTGAGTGTGACAAAAATCAGTTGGAAACGCTGGATCTG
>ERZ779877.2977-NODE-2977-length-11559-cov-5.622045_pt1 | contig 11559 bp, 8 predicted proteins | sample MGYA00511556_ERZ779877 | MGnify/ENA primary metagenome ERZ779877 (study PRJEB29588, sample SAMEA2159338) | human gut metagenome | biome: human gut; feature: human-associated habitat; material: faeces | place: Denmark | collected 2008/2010 ... | reverse complement strand
CTCCGAGGGTATCGCCATCGGCATCATCTCCTGGACCATCATCAATGTAATCACCGGCAAGGCCAAGGAGAAGAAGATCAGCCCGCTGATGTATGTGCTCACCGTGCTGTTCATCCTCAAGTATGTGTTCCTCTGATTCCCTGAGCGTCTGAAAAGCCAAGCACCCCCTGCGGTCTGTACAGACAGACCGCAGGGGGTGCTTTTTATGCTTTTGCTTTGTAATTACTCCGGAGCCTTCATGCTTTCCACCATGCTAATGCGCCGGACGTGCCGCCGCATGACAAAGCAGACCACCACGGTAAACACCATGGTCAGCGCCACCGCCAGCAGGTAGCTGCGGGGCGCAATGGTGCGGATGAACATGAGCTGATCCATCTCCACGGTCAACACAATGAACTTGTGCAGCGGCACACCCAGCGCCAGACCCACGCCGGAGCCGATAAGTGCCAGCAGCTCGATCTCGCGGAAGATGTAGCGGTACACTTCCTGATCGTAGAAGCCCAGCACCTTGATGGTCGCCAGCTCCTTTTTGCGCTCTCCAAGGTTGACGCTGATGAGGTTATACAACACCACAGCCGCCAGCGCCGCCGCGCAGATGATGATCAGCACCACCACATAGCCCAGACTGACGATGAGGTTATCGAACAGTTCGGTGGTGTCCTCGGTAAAGCTGATGCCGCTGACATAGTTGCAGTCCAGCAGGTCGGTGCGCAGGGCGTTGTACCCGGCAGCATCGGTGCAGGTGGTCTGGCCATAGACCGTGTTCCACGGGATCTCCTCCGTGCCCAGCAGGCTTTCCAGCTGTGCGCGGGGGAGGTACAGTCGGGTGAACATATAGTTTTCCGTGATGCCGGTCAGGGTCAGCTCCACCCGGGCACCCTCGGTGTTCTCCACCCAGAAGGTATCGCCGGTGTGCAGGCCCAAGTTCTCGGCGGTCTTTTCGGTCAGGATGACGCTGCCGCTGTCAAAGCCGATGGCCTTGTGCCCCTTGCGGGTGCGGAAGGTGACGTACCGGGTCAGGTCGCTGTCCTTGGCGGCAGCCACGATGCTCACGCTGGCGCTCTCGCCTTCGGCATTGTAGATGGTGGTGGATTTGGTATACACCGCGCCCCAGTTCTGCACGGCGCTGTTGCTGTCCAGCTCCTCTGCCAGCCCCTGCTCCATGGTCAGGGCTTTGGGGTCGCTGAGGGTGATGGACATATCGTTGTGGGTCAGCTCCGTAGACTGTTTTGTGACGATGGGCAGCAGGGAATCCTGTATGCCAAAGCCGATGAGCAGCAGCGCGGTGCAGCCCGCCACGCCCAGCACGGTCATGAAGAACCGCTTTTTATACCGGAACAGGTTGCGGGCGGTGGTCTTTTGGGAGAAGGACATCCGGGACCACAGCGGGGTGATGCGCTCCATCAGGATGCGCTTGCCCGCCACGGGAGCCCGGGGCAGCAGCAAAGCTGCGGTCTTTTCGGCCAGACTGGAACGGCAGGCGTACCATGTGGCAAAGCCGATGACGGCGGCGCTGATGCCCACGCTGGCGGCTGCCATGCCCGGGTAGAAGTACAGGGTGAAGGTGGGCAGGCTGAACACCAGCTGATAGGCGTTCCAGATAATGATGGGGAATACCACAAAGCCCACCACCATGCCGACGATGCTGCCCAGAATGGTGGCCAGCATCGCGTAGAACAGGTACTTGCCCGCGATGCTGAAATTGGAGTAGCCCAGCGCCTTTAAGGTGCCCATCTGCAGGCGGTTCTCGTCCACCATGCGGGTCATGGTGGTGGTAGCCACCAGCGCCGCCACAAGGAAGAAGAACACCGGGAACACCCGGGCAATGGCGTCCATGCGGTCGGCGTACTGGGCAAAGGTGACGCAGCTCATGGTGGAGGTGCGGTCCAGCACATACCACTCGCCCTTTTTGATCTGGCTCCCCTGCCCCTCGGCATCGTTCAGCTGGGCAAGGCCGTCCGCCAGCTTCTGCTCTGCCTCGGCTTTCCGGCTCTCGTACTCGGTGCGGGATTCTTCCAGCTGGGCCTGTCCGTCGTGATATTCTGCCCAGCCCTCTTCCAGCTGCTTTTGTGCGGCATCGAACTGGGTGTAGGCGCTGGCTGTGCCGGTGGTCAGCTGCAACTGCCCCTGCAAAAGCTGCAATTTCATCTTGCGCAGCGCAGCCTTGGCCTCGGTCACCAGCTGGTCGTTGGAGAGGTTCGGCGAGGAGATCAGCCCCTGCTTGTACATCTGCCGCTTGCCCGCGTCCAGCTGCTGCTGATAGCCCTGCAGCTGGTTATAGATATTGTCGTAAGCGGCCTGCGCCTTGGCCAGCGCATCCCGCAGTTCAATGTAGTCTTCGTCCTCCGGCTCGGCTTCGTCCAGCGCCTTTTCGGCGTTGCGCAGGGCGGTTTCCGCGTAGGTCAGCAGGGGGTCTGCCACCTTTTTCAGGTTGACCAGCATCTCGATTTGCTGTAACTGTTCCTCAAATTCCAGTACTTGCTCCTCGCTGCTCACCAGCTTGTCGGCACCACTCTGCATGGTGTCCGGCAGGGCAGTCTTCTGGGCGGCAAGCTCCTTTTCCCCGGCTTCCAGCTGCGCCTTGGCGGCATCCAGCTGTGCCTGTGCGTCCGCAAGCTTTGCCTCCGCCTCGGCAAACTGACGCTCCGCTTCGGCCTTCTGGCTGTCGTACTCCGTGCGCGCTTCGGTCAGCTTGTCGTTGGCGGTGTCCATCAGCTCTTCCCGCCGGGCGGTGCACTGCACGCTCTGGATGGCCTTGAGCTTTTCCGCTACGGCATCCACTGCGGCCTGATATTCATCGGAATAATTATCATACAATCCGGCGTTTTCTGCCTTGATATAGCACACCGTATAATAATCTGCGGTCAAAGTGCCCTCCGGCACAAACAGGATGCAGTCCAGCTGGCCATCGCCCACGGTGCTGCTCTCGGAATCGGAGGAAAAATGCAGCGGGTCCTGCACCGTGCCCACCACCGTGAACACCTGCCCGCTGACCCCCTCGGTCTCTTCCGGCAGGGTCAACTGGGTGCCCAGCTCCACCGGGCTGCCGTGGCCCATCACATGCACCACGCACTCCCCGGCAGCTTCCGGCATCCGGCCGGACAGCAGCACCGGACGGTTCATGTTCTCCGGCGTATCGGCCTGCGGGTCGGCAGGCAGCTGATACAGCCGCGCCACCGTGGTCTGCTCGTCCCCTGTCCAGTGGCCTTCCACGTCCTGATACTTCACCGCCTGCACGGCGTCTACCCCGTCCACAGCGGCAATGGCATCGATATCGCCCTGACTGAGGCCAAGGGTGGACAACACCCGCAGGTCGAACACATTCTGCTGCACATAGTACTTCTGGGCAGCGGTGCGCATATCGGGGGCAATGCACATCAGGCCGGTGAGCATCATCACCCCCAGCGCCACGATGCCAAACAGGGACACCACCCGGCTGATGCTGCTTTTCATCTCGCGCAGGATATTTTTGCGGTAACTTTTCTGCACAGTACTCACCACTCGATCTGTTCCACCGGCACCGGGTGCTCGTTGACCTGATTGGACACGATGCGGCCGCTGCGCACCTGAATGATGCGGTCAGCCATACCGGTCAGTGCCGTGTTGTGGGTAATAACAATGACGGTGCGTCCGGTCTTGCGGCAGGTATCCTGCAAAAGACCCAGCACCTGCTTGCCGGTGCGGTAGTCCAGCGCACCGGTGGGCTCGTCGCAGAGCAGCAGCTTGGGGTTTTTGGCCAGTGCGCGGGCAATGGACACCCGCTGCTGCTCGCCGCCGGAAAGCTGGGCCGGGAAGTTGTTCAGCCGCTCTCCCAGACCCACGCTGCGCAGGGTCTCTTTGGGGTCCAGCGGGTCGCGGCAGATCTCGCTGGCCAGCTCCACGTTTTCCAGTGCGGTCAGGTTCTGCACAAGGTTGTAGAACTGGAACACAAAGCCCACATCGTACCGGCGGTAGGTCGTCAGCTCTCTGGCGGTAAAATGGCTCACGTTCTGGCCGTCCAGCCAGACGTTGCCCTCGTCGCAGCTGTCCATACCGCCAAGGATATTCAGCAGGGTGGTCTTGCCTGCGCCGGAGGGCCCCACGATGATGCAGAACTCCCCTTTATCCACATAGAAATTCAGGTGGTCTGCGGCGGCGATCTTCACACTGCCGGTCTGGTAGTATTTGCAAACGTCCTCAAACTCCACAAAGTGTTCCATGGCGTCTTTTCCTTTCTATCGGGAATGCATACTGTTTCAATTTAACTATAACATCTCCCGGCAGACTTTGCAAAGACATCTGCGCAAATTTTCAAAAACTTAACAGAAAAGCGCAAAAAGGGCCGCTGCACATCTCTGCGTGCAGCAGCCCTTTCATCATTTGATCTCAGCGGTCAGCGCCCCACGATCAAATCGCGGCGGCAGCGCAGGCCCACGGTGAGGAAGGTGTTTTCGCCCAGTCGGCGCAGCACCACGCGGTCGGTGCCCTTCTGGCCCTCCACCAGCAGAGACAGGTTCAGGGTGGTGGAGCCCTTCTCAGTCTGGACCACCAGCGTGCTCACGCCCTCGTTCAGCAGGGTCTGCATGTCCTGCACGGTGGTGCGGAAGGTGGCAGAACCGGCGGGCACATCCAGCGTCAGCACACTGTCCTTCTGGCGGGCAGTGTACAGCACTTCTCTGCCGAACAGGCCCTTGACGGTGTAGCGGGCCTCGCTCTTTTTCGCCGCTGCATCTGCGGACGGGGCGGCCAGCTCATCGCCGGAGATCAGCATGATATTGCCCTGAATGGGGTTCCCTTCCGGTGCGCCGTAGCCGCCGTAGGTGGGGTCCTTTTCGCCGATCGCCACATCGGCGCTGTGCAGGGCGATATCCCCCTGCACCATCTGCTCCTGCGGGGGCAGATAGCCTGCGGCAGCAGGGTCGTTGATGTCTGCCTCTGCGGCAAATGCGCCCACGCTCAGCATGGCGGCAGCACCCAGCACTGCAGCGGTGGTGGTGACGGTACGGACAAATTTATGGTTCAGTTTCATTTGGAATACCTCCGTTGACGGCGGTTTTGCACCGCACATTTTTGTTTTGTGGAAAACCATGGTCTGCCATGCGGTGTAATACAAAACCGCCGCATCTGTCTTATAAACGGATGCGGCGGCGGGGTTATTGCAGCAGGCTAAAAAATTTTTTGGAAGCTCTGCCGCCGGGGTCACTGGGCCTGTGCCGGTTCCCGGTTCAGGATCTCCATGAACTCCTCGCCAGTGATGGTCTCCTTCTGGTACAGATACTGTGCCAGCTCGTCCAGTTTGGCGCGGTTGTCGGTCAGGATGCGGATGGCCTTTTCGTGCTGGGCCTTGACCAGCTCCACCACCTTCTGGTCGATCTCGCGCTGGGTCTGGGCCGAGCAGGCCAGCGAGGTGTCGCCGCCCAGATACTGGTTGTTCACGGTCTCCAGCGCCACCATGTCAAAGTCCTTGCTCATGCCGTAGCGGGTGAGCATGGCGCGGGCAAGCTTGGTGGCCTGCTCGATATCGTTGGAGGCACCGGTGGTGATGGATCGGAACACCACTTCCTCGGCGGCGCGTCCGCCGGTGAGGGTGGCGATCTTGTTTTCCAGCTCTTCCTTGCTCATCAGGTAGTGGTTGCCCTCGTCCACCTGCATGGTGTAGCCCAGTGCGCCGGAGGTGCGGGGAATGATGGTGATCTTTTGCACCGGGGCAGAGTTGGACTGCTTGGCCGCCACAAGGGCGTGGCCGATCTCGTGGTAGGCTACGATGCACTTTTCGTGGTCGGTCAGGATGGAGTTCTTCTTCTGGTAGCCGGCAATGACCACCTCGATGCTCTCCTCAAGGTCGGCTTGGGTCACACTCTTGCGCCCTGCCCGTACGGCACGAAGAGCAGCTTCATTCACAATGTTGGCCAGCTCTGCGCCGGAGGCACCGGAGGCCATGCGTGCCACGGTGTTGAAGTCCACACCCGGGGCGATCTTCACCTTTTTGGCGTGTACCTTCAAAATCTCTTCGCGGCCCTTCAGGTCGGGCAGCTCCACGGGCACACGGCGGTCAAACCGGCCGGGACGGGTCAGGGCAGGGTCGAGGGAATCCGGGCGGTTGGTAGCCGCCAGAATAATGACACCGGTGTTGCCCTCAAAGCCGTCCATCTCGGTAAGCAGCTGGTTCAGGGTCTGCTCGCGCTCGTCGTTGCCGCCAAACTGGCCGCTGTTGCGCTTCTGGCCAATGGCGTCGATCTCATCAATGAATACGATGCAGGGTGCTTTTTCTTTGGCCTGCTTGAACAGGTCACGCACCTTGGAGGCACCCATGCCCACGAACATCTCCACGAACTCCGAGCCGGAAATGGAGAAGAAGGGCACGTTGGATTCACCTGCCACGGCCTTGGCCAGCATGGTTTTGCCGGTGCCCGGAGGGCCTACCAGCAGAATGCCCTTGGGCATGGAAGCACCGATCTCCTCGTACTGCTTGGGGTCGTGCAGATAATTGACGATCTCCTGCAGGTTCTCCTTGGCTTCGTCCTCACCGGCCACATCCGCAAAGCGGATGCCGTGGGTGGACTGCACATACACCTTTGCGTTGGATTTGCCCGCGCCGCCAAACATCATGGAGCCCGGGCCGCCGCCTGCCTTTTCCATCAGTTTTTTGTTCATCTGGTTGCCGATGAAGCTGAACAGCAGGATGGGCAGCACGAACCACAGCAGAAAGCTGAGCACCGGCGAACCCTGCTCCACGATCTCGCTGGAGAACTGTGCACCTGCGTCGTACAGGCGCTCGGTCAGACTGGGGTCGTTCATCAGGCCGGTCTTGTAGATCTGCTTGTTGTCCTTATCCGTAAAAATGATCTGGTTGGACTGGATATCCACCTTGCCGATGTTTTCCTGCTCGGTCATGCTCATAAAGGTGCCGTAGTCTACCTCCTGCACCTGACGCTCGGCCAGCCACGGCATGACCACAAGGTTGATGACCAGCAGCACCAGCAGCACGATGGCATAGTAGATAGCCAGCGGCTTTTTGGATGGCTTGACTTCTTTCATGGGATGTTCCTCCTTCTATATAAAGTGGGCTTCCACCCGTTTGCTGCGTCCAGTATACCACACCTTGCCGCCCGGCAACAGCGCAGCGAGGGCAACTTTGCAAAAACTTAGCAGTTTCTTAACAAAGAGGGCTAAAGCCGCTCAGTTACCATATTATAGGTGCGCAAAGGGCTTGCCGGATGAGGGGGCAGGGGAGCAACGACCTCAATTTTGCATGATTTACCCCATGGTATTATGAAATGCTTTCATCTTTATCCTGAATGAAACTTCTTGACACTTTCTGGCAGGCGTGCTAAAATTATCTCACTTTCAACAAAGTGCAAATGCGTTGACGGGGATAAAACGATCTTTCTTCTGCGTGCAGAGAGCCGCCGGGTGGTGCAAGACGGGTGCAGAGAACTTCGGATACTGGCCCCTGAGCGGCAGGACTGAACGGACAAGTAGGTTCTGACGGACGCCCACCGTTACAGGGGCAGCGATTCGCCGTTTTGGCCGATCGTGCAAAGTGGCTGTACCTGACCGTGCAGCAAGGAGAGTGGTACCACGGGTGCCCTGTAAAAGCAATTTACAGGCTCTCGTCTCTCAAGGTTTTCGCCTTGAAAGACGGGAGCCTTTTTGTATGCGGATACCCCTTCAGGCATCGCTATGCGATGCCAGCTCCCCCAAGGGGGCGCCTTTGGGCAATACCGTAAACTTTACCGCATTCCGGAAAGCCGTCCCCTTGGGGAAGGTGGATGCGAGTGAAACGAGCAGACGGAAGGGGTGCTTTTTTATGCACCACAACATCAGGAGGACAACAGGATGATGGACGCTACCAAGTACGCACCGGGGTATTACCCGGTACCCGCCGGTTATGACAGCTGGGTAAAAAAAGACCATATTGAAAAGGCCCCCGCATGGTGCAGCGTGGACCTGCGGGACGGCAATCAGGCATTGATCGTGCCCATGAGCCTTGCAGAAAAGCTGGAGTTCTTCCAGATGCTGGTGAAGATCGGCTTCAAGGAGATCGAGGTGGGCTTCCCCGCCGCCAGTGAGACCGAGTACGAGTTCCTGCGCACCCTGATCGAAAAGAACATGATCCCCGCCGATGTCACCGTGCAGGTGCTGACCCAGTGCCGCGACCACATCATCCGCCGCACCTTCGAGGCAGTCAAGGGCGCACCCCGGGCGGTGATCCACTTCTACAACTCCACCTCCGTGGCACAGCGGGAGCAGGTGTTCCACAAGTCCAAGGAGGAGATCAAGCAGATCGCCGTGGACGGCGCAAAGCTGGTCAAGCAGCTTAGTGAGGAGTACGAGGGCAACTTCCTGTTCGAGTACAGCCCCGAAAGCTTTACCGGCACCGAGGTGGACTACGCCGTAGAGGTGTGCAACGCCGTGCTGGATATCATGCAGCCCACCCCGGAGCGCCCCATGATCATCAACCTGCCGGTGACCGTGGAGATGAGCATGCCCCATGTGTACGCCAATCAGATCGAGTACTGCGACAAGCACCTGAAGTACCGCGACAGCGTGATCATCTCCACCCACCCCCACAACGACCGCGGCACCGGCGTGGCCTGCGCCGAGCTGGCCGTGCTGGCCGGTGCACAGCGCGTGGAGTGCTGCCTGTTCGGCAACGGCGAGCGCACCGGCAACGTCGATGCCATTACGCTGGCCATGAACATGTACAGCCACGGCGTAGACCCCAAGCTGGACTTCTCGGATATGCCCGCCATCTGCGCCACCTACGAGCGGGTGACCCGGATGCACATCTACGAGCGTACCCCCTACGCCGGGCAGCTGGTGTTTGCCGCCTTCTCCGGCAGCCATCAGGACGCCATTGCCAAGGGCATGGCGTACCGCAAGCAGACCGGCGAACACCGCTGGACCTGCCCCTACATCCCGGTGGACCCCCACGACATCGGCCGCACCTACGACGCCGATGTCATCCGCATCAACAGCCAGAGCGGCAAGGGCGGCATCGGTTTTGTGCTGGAACAGAACTACGGCTACAATCTGCCCCCCAAGATGCGGGAGGCACTGGGCTACAAGGTCAAGAGCGTGTCCGACCACAGCCACAAGGAGCTGAGCGCCGCCGAGGTGCTGCACATCTTCGAGGACACCTACCTCAACCGTGCAAAGCCGCTGAATGTGGTGGAAGCCCACTTTGCACAGGTAAACGGCATTACCGCCACAGTCACGCTGGAGCTGAACGGCCAGCGCAAGGTGGTCACCTCGGTGGGCAACGGCCGCCTGGATGCCGTAGCCAACGCGATCCAGAGCGCCACCGGTATGGACTTCCATCTGGAAAACTACTCTGAGCACAGTCTGGACGAGGGCTCTACCTCCCGCGCAGCCTCCTATGTGGGGCTTGTCTGGGGCGACAACACGGTCACATGGGGTGCCGGTACCGACACCGACATCATCGTGGCCGGTATCCGTGCCCTTGTCAGTGCGATCAACAACAAGTAAAGAACGAACCCTCTCAGGCGCTTTGCGCCAGCTCCCCCTTTCGGGGGAGCTGGCAATGCTGTAAGGCATTGACTGAGAGGGTTATAAGTAAAAAGGAGAAAACTACCATGGGAATGACCCTGACGCAGAAGATCCTTGCCGCACACGCCGGACTGCCGGAGGTCAAGGCAGGCCAGCTCATCAACGCAAAGTTGGACATTGTGCTGGGCAACGATATCACCACCCCGGTGGCCATCAACGAGTTTGAACGCGCCGGTTTTGACCGCGTGTTTGATAAAGAGCATATCGCTATCGTGCTGGATCACTTTGTGCCCAATAAGGATATCAAGAGCGCTACCCAGTCCAAGCAGTGCCGGGAGTTCGCCAATAAATACGATATCCTCAACTTCTACGATGTCGGCCAGATGGGCATTGAGCACGCGCTGCTGCCGGAAAAAGGCATCGTCACCGCCGGTGACTGCGTGATCGGCGCGGACAGCCACACCTGCACCTATGGTGCACTGGGCGCCTTCTCCACCGGTGTAGGCTCTACCGATATGGCCGCAGGCATGGCCACCGGCATGGCATGGTTCAAGGTGCCCTCTGCCATCAAGTTCGTGCTTACCGGCAAGTTTAACCCCCGGGTATCCGGCAAGGATCTGATTTTGCACATCATCGGCATGATCGGTGTGGACGGCGCACTGTATAAGTCTATGGAGTTCACCGGCCCGGGCGTGGCAGGCCTTACCATGGACGACCGCCTGTGCATCTGCAATATGGCGATTGAGGCCGGTGCCAAGAACGGCATCTTCCCGGTGGACGAGGTGACCAAGGCTTATCTTGCAGGCCGCAGCCAGCGCCCGCCGGTGTTCTACGAAGCTGACCCCGATGCCGTGTACGAAAAGACCATCGAGATCGACCTTGGCGCACTGGAGCCCACCGTCAGCTACCCCCACCTGCCCGAGAATACCCATGTTGCCAGCGAGGGCAAGGACATCAAGATCGATCAGGTGGTCATCGGCAGCTGCACCAACGGCCGTCTGGAGGACATGGAAGCCGCCTACAACATCCTCAAGGGCAAGCACATCGCCAAGGGCGTGCGCGGCATCATCATCCCCGCCACCATGGCCGTTTACAAGGAATGCATCCTGCGCGGCTGGACCACTGCCTTTATTGATGCAGGCTGCATCGTGTCCACCCCCACCTGCGGCCCCTGTCTGGGCGGCTACATGGGCATTCTGGCAGCGGGCGAGCGCTGCGTTTCCACCACCAACCGCAACTTTGTGGGACGCATGGGTCATGTGGACAGTGAGGTCTATCTAGCTTCTCCCGCCACCGCCGCCGCCAGCGCCCTGACCGGCTACATCACCGACCCGCGCACGGTCTGACCCGAAAGGAGCATGAGCATGAACGCAAGAGGTTCTGTTTTCAAATACCCGGATAACGTGGATACCGATGTCATCATCCCGGCACGCCACCTGAACACACAGGACGCCAAGGAGCTTGCCAGCCACTGCATGGAGGATATCGACAAGGATTTTGTGAACCGGGTGCAGCCCGGCGATATCATGGTGGGCGGCTGGAACTTTGGCTGCGGCTCCTCCCGCGAGCACGCACCCCTGTGCATCAAGACCGCCGGCATCGCGGTGGTCATTGCCAAAAGCTTTGCCCGCATCTTCTACCGCAACAGCATCAACATCGGCCTGCCCATCATGGAGTGCCCGGAGGCTGTGGATGCCATCGAGGCAGGGGACACCGTTCAGGTAGACTTTAACACCGGCGTCATCACCGACGAGACCAACGGCAAGGTGTTCCACGCCGAGCCCTTCCCGCCCTTTATCCAGAACATCATCTCCGCCGGCGGCCTGATGAAGGCCATCCAGAAATAACCCCATCCCCATCCGTGAAAATGTGTTTGGAGCATAAAAGGAGTACCTCATGGAAAAAAATATTGCTGTCATCTGGGGCGATTGCTCCAGCCCGGAGATCGTAAAGCAGACCCTCCGGGTGCTGGATAAGGTGGCTGAAAAGTACGGCCATACCTTCCACTACACTGCTGCCGCTATGGGCGGCGAGGCCATTGACAAGTACGGCGACCCGCTGCCCCAG
>ERZ779877.2974-NODE-2974-length-11569-cov-3.990012_pt1 | contig 11569 bp, 10 predicted proteins | sample MGYA00511556_ERZ779877 | MGnify/ENA primary metagenome ERZ779877 (study PRJEB29588, sample SAMEA2159338) | human gut metagenome | biome: human gut; feature: human-associated habitat; material: faeces | place: Denmark | collected 2008/2010 ... | reverse complement strand
GAGATATTTACCAATGCGTTTAAAACATATTAAACAGCATTTCATTTTTCATTCAACATACTATCGTTATTCGACAAATCCATTTGCAATTAATATTACTACTGTACATGATTTTACATATGAATATTTTTCATCTGGATTAAGAAAAAAAATCCATTGTTGGCAAAAATATAGAGCTATAAAAAAATCACAATATATTATATGTATTTCTGAAAATACAAGAAAAGACTTATTATATTTCTTACCTGATATTCCTCTCGATAAGATTAAAGTAATCTATAATGGTGTTTCTGATGATTATTATCCTGTTGATAAATGGAATGGTGGTATTCTTCCTTTCAAAAAATGTGATTATTTATTATTTGTAGGTGCAAGAGAGGGATATAAGAATTTCGATTTTATAGTCAAGGCGTTAAAGAAATCTGAATATAAATTAGTCATAGTCGGGGCAGATTTATTAGATGATGAAATTCGTATGTTAGATGAAAATTTGATCAATCGTTATTTTTATATGGGTAGGTTATCAAATAGTGATTTGAATAATTTGTATAATGGAGCGTATGCTTTGATTTATCCTTCCTCTTATGAAGGATTTGGAATTCCTGTTCTTGAAGCGCAAAAGGCTGGTTGCCCTGTAATTGCGTATAATGCATCATCCATTCCCGAAATAATAGGAGATACTACGCTATTGATGAATAATCTAGTAACGAATGAATTATTAGATAAGTTATCTATTCTTAAAGATAAAAAAGTAAGAAAGGAAATTATTAGAAAGGGGTATAAAAATGCCCAAAAGTATAGTTGGGATAAATCGTTTGAGGAATTAATAAAAGTATATGAAGAGGCCGAACGGCTCCTTATAGAAAATTAATTATGAGTAAGAAAATAGCACTGATTACGGGTATCACAGGACAGGACGGATCGTTCCTGGCCGAACTACTGTTAAATAAAGGATATGACGTACACGGCACCATCCGACGCTCGTCGGTGGACTACCGCGAACGCATCGCGCACCTGGAGGGACTGCCGAACTTCCACCTGCACTACGCGGACCTGACGGACTCGATGAGCATGCTGCAGGTGATGAGCGAGGTGCGACCGACGGAGGTGTACAACCTGGCGGCACAGAGCCACGTACAGGTGAGCTTCGACTCGCCGGAGTTTACGGCAAACGTGGACGCGACGGGCGTGCTGCGCGTGCTGGAGGCCGTGAGACTCTGCGGACTGACGGACACGTGCCGCATCTACCAGGCTTCGACCTCGGAACTGTACGGAAAGGTGGAGGAGGTGCCGCAGAACGAGCTGACGCCGTTCCACCCCTACTCGCCCTATGCGGTGGCGAAGCTGTACGGGTACTGGATCGTGAAGGAGTACCGTGAGGCGTATAACATGTACTGCTGCTCGGGCATCCTGTTCAACCACGAGAGCGAACGGCGCGGAGAGACCTTCGTGACACGCAAGATAACGCTGGCAGCGGCACGCATCGCACAGGGCAAGCAGGACAAGCTGTACCTGGGCAACCTGGACTCGCTGCGCGACTGGGGTTATGCGAAGGACTACGTGGAGTGCATGTGGCTGATCCTGCAGCAGGAGAAGCCGGAGGACTTCGTGATTGCGACGGGCGTGCAGCACTCGGTACGGGAGTTCTGCTACCTGGCCTTCAAGCACGCGGGCATCGAACTGGAATTCCAGGGCGAGGGCATCGACGAGAAGGGCTACGACAAGGCCACGGGCAAGTGCCTGGTGGAGGTGAGCAAGGACTTCTACCGCCCGACGGACGTGGTGAACCTGTGGGGTGACCCGACGAAGGCGAAGGAGAAGCTGGGATGGAACCCGCAATCGACGTCGTTCGAGGAGCTGGTGCGCATCATGGTGGCGCACGACATGCAGAAGGTGGCGGCGGACCATGTGGCCAGCGTGATGAGGACGAACCTGGCGGAGTATCTGGAGAAGGGAATCGTGAAATAAATATCAAATATCAGATTTCAAATATCAGATATGAGGTATTGATATTCAATTCTAATCTGTGAAACTCTGTGTAATCTGTGGTAAAAAATAAAATGGAAAAGACAGCAAAAATATATGTGGCCGGACACCGGGGAATGGTGGGATCGGCCATCGTAAGGGAACTGCAACGGCAGGGATATACGAACATCGTGACACGCACGCACAAGGAACTGGACCTGACGCGACAGGACCAGGTGGAGAAGTTTTTCGCGGAGGAACGGCCGGAATATGTGTTCCTGGCAGCGGCCAAGGTGGGTGGCATCGTGGCCAACCAGGAGGCGCTGGCGGACTTCATGTACGAGAACATGATACTGGAGATGAACGTGATACACTCGGCCTGGCAGAACGGTTGCCGAAAGCTGGAGTTCCTGGGATCGTCGTGCATCTATCCGCGCATGGCTCCGCAGCCGATGAAGGAGAGCTGCCTGCTGACGTCGGAACTGGAGAAGACGAACGAGGCGTATGCGCTGGCGAAAATCAGCGGACTGAAATACTGTGAGTTCCTGAACCGGCAGTACGGGACGGACTACATCAGCGTGATGCCGACGAACCTGTACGGACCGAACGACAACTATCACCCGGAACACAGCCACGTGCTGCCGGCCCTGATACGACGTTTCCACGAGGCGAAGGTGCAGGGACTGAAGCAGGTGACGTGCTGGGGCGACGGAAGTCCGCTGCGGGAATTCCTGTACGTGGATGACCTGGCCAACCTGTGTGTGTTCCTGATGAACCACTACAGCGGCAACGAGACGGTGAACGCGGGTACAGGTAAAGAACTGACCATCAAACAACTGACGGAAAAGGTTGCAAAGATTATCGGCTATGAAGGGGAGATATTGTGGGATTCTATCCGTCCGAACGGAACACCGCGCAAGCTGCTGGATGTGAGTAAGGCGAAAGCACTGGGCTGGGAAGCCAAAACGAGCTTGGACGAGGGCATCCGGCTGGCGTACGAAGATTTTTTGAACAATCCGGTAAGAGCAGAAAGATGAAAATATCAATTATTACAGTAACTTATAACAGTGCCTTTACACTCCGGGATACAATAGAGTCAGTATTGGCACAAACCTATCAGGATATTGAATACATTATAGTTGATGGTCTGTCCAAAGACAATACAATGGAGATTGTCCGTGAATATGAACCGCAGTTCAATGGCAGAATGCGTTATGTAAGCGAAAAAGACAATGGCTTGTATGATGCAATGAACAAGGGAATCAAGATAGCTACCGGAGAGGTGGTAGGTATTATCAATTCGGATGATTTTTATCACCGGAAGGATATCATTCAGTTGGTGGCGGAAACAATGTCGGACAAACGTGTGCAGGCTGTTTATGGTGATGTACGTTTTGTCAATCCGAATGATTTAAAGACAACGGTAAGATATTATTCTTCCCGAATATTCCGTCCGTCACTCTTCCGTTATGGTTTTATGCCTGCGCATCCTACGTTTTTCACATATAAGTATCTATTATTAGTTGATTATCAGTGTTATACGCTCTAAACGGTAGAAAAGTGACCGTATGAATTCTGATTAGATACGAAAAGGTGAAGATTTAACGTATTTAACTTTCAATCACATCAAAATTGCAGAAAATATGGGTGATGTGGGGTGGTTAACAGTCTCTTCATATGTCTTTTATTGCCACAGAGGTTCATTTTCCCAACCAGAAGGGAATCCAAGAGCAGCCAGGTCTATCTCTGGAAACTTGCTGAACAAATTGTGCATTTTGTCAAGCATGTCATTGTTGGGAGAGATGATGTCAAGGAAATACTTGATGATGCACATGTTATAATATATTCTTCGCTTGTCCGCAGGAATAGTAATCCAAGGACGAGTCATGCCTCTCATATCATTTGGAATAATCTTGTTGACCTTATTCCAAACACGAGCATGATGACAACACGCATTGCGAGTAAGCGTAATCACAGAAAGCCAAGACTCAAACACTGGAGCATGAAGGCAGAAACGCTTGGCGATCTGCTTTTTGAGTCCTTTATCTTTCAAGTTCCTGTAGTACATATTCACGCTACCCATTGGGAGAAGTTCACCAAGAATCCATGCTGGTGGAAAAGGTTCTGTATATGTTCTTTTGAAGTGTTCTATAAAGTCTTCAGTAGAACGTTCATACTCCTTCGACAACATTGCCATACTATTGACGAAAATGGACTGATCACGAAAATGTGCAGAATTTGTAAGCCAATATATATCACCAGTCCGTTCAGCCGTCATATTCATTACGGCTTCTCTTACAGCAATTTCGATCTTCTCAATCTCGTTAAAAAGGAGTAAGCGCAACTTTTTGTCAAAGCGATAAAGCATCATCACTTTGTTAAATGTAGCACCTTCCTTATACAGATGAAGAATCTTTGGAGTCTTCAACAAAGGATGCATATACGCAGACAATCGATAATAGCCAATGCTCTCCAAATACAATTGAGCCTTTTGCCTATCATTAATTATCAATCCACGATTTTCCAATAAGGTTACAAGTTCTCGTGGAGTCTTGTAATCTTTTCCAAAATTTCTCTTTGTCATAGCTTATAAACAAAAAAGCCCAGCCTATTTAAGCATTGTAAAGAGGCTCGGCTGGAACTAACGCTGCAAAAATACAAATAATCATTGATAATACAAACTTTTTAGCAAGAAAAATCACGCAAAAGTGGAATTCTTTGACATATTTATATTTAATAATGTTAAATCAAACCTTAAAAATCATATTTTACCAGCCCAAAAAAGTGGTTTCCAAGATAAAAGTGTTATCTTTGTAACGTCTATACCCATACCGGAAGCCCCGATGGGCAGAGGTTGGGCAGACATACATATGGTAAAAGGCGTTTTTGTACGCTTTGGTTTTGACGCTATAAGAATCTCGCAAATTCAACGACAAGTCAAGAACAAAGCAACAAAGAACGCCTCATGAGGTGTATTATATACAGCCCTCATTGGCTTCGGACGATTCCATAGTTCGTTGTCAAGAGTGCTTTCTATATACTTACACTGGCGTGGGGCTTTCGGCGTTGCTCGTTTCGACTTGTCGGGCAATGCGAGAGCCTTTATAGCGTGGAACGAGTGACAGAATAGGCTCCGCGCTTTTTCGTATGTATTCAAAACATTAATCAGTCAAACAACACAGAGTGGAGCTGCTGTTCTAATGGAAATGGCATGAGATTAGAAAAGTGGTTTATATCAAACTTAGATGATTCTCAAAGAAAAATCATCGTTCAAAGTATAGACGAAGATATCATAGTACAAGGTGCTGCAGGTAGTGGAAAAACTAATCTTGCTATCCATCGTGCACTACAGGCAAAGAACAAAGGAAGTTACGCCATAGTTATTTTTACTGTGGCTTTGAAAAGAATGATAGCTTATGGAATGCAGGCTCTCGGTTTAGACAAAGAGCGCATTGCATACGAATGGGCTTGGACTCATCGTGGCTTTGACCTGACAGGAGATGTATTTTGGGAAAAAGGCAATAGGAATACCCTCTATCTGGTAAATGACTTAAATGTCAGAAAGTTTGAACGTACCGAAAAGGACAAAACGGCTTATGGAATAGATTTTGCAGATTGGGTGGATTACAAATTTTACTCAGCCTTTGGACGCAGGGTTAGTTGGTTTAAAGAAGTTCCATATCTATCAGGGTTTAGTGTGACTAATACTAATAAGTTCGAGTTGATTCCAAGTGGAACAATTTATAAGCAATCAGAAGATAAAATTGATTATCTTATTATAGATGAGGCTCAAGATTTTAACATCTCAGACTATCAAGGAAGGATAATACCTCATAAGGGGAAGAGTCTTTCTTTATTTGGAGATTCTGTGCAACAAATGAATTTTAAAGGAAGTTCAATAGATGAGATTGCTAACACTTTAGTCTACAAACGTCTCTCTTTGGATTACAATTATCGTCTACCAAAGACAATTGCTAAAGTTGCTCAGCAAATTCAAGATGTCAAGGTGGACTTGTTGACAAATAACATGAAAGATGGTGGCAATAGCGACTATCCTAATTATCCCAAACCGATTGTCACGAAATACTCATCTAGAGAGAAAGAATTGGAAGGCATATTAAATCGAATAAAAATGGAAGATTTAGATGATGTCGCAATTCTTGTTCCTGACGAGAGTGATGTACGTGAAGTAAATGATTTTCTGAATCAAAGAGGAGTAAATACACAAGTTCATTATCGAACTGGAAATGTAGTTCCGTTTAGAACTGTCAACACATTGGACTTTTCAAACAATGACCTACCATGCATCCTGACATACTATGCAGCAAAAGGGTCTGAATTTGATAATGTCTTTGTGCCTTTTGCTAATGAGGCGAACACTTGTAAAAGAAATGCTTTTTATGTGGCATGCACTCGTTCTTCACGCAATCTGTATATCTCCTACACAGGAAAGCGAACATCCTTTTTGAAAGATGTTTCAAAGGAAAATATAGTTGAAATTGAAAATAATTAGACCTATGTTTTATTATATAAGTACAAACTCATGGAACTTACTGGAATCTTTCGTTTCAGAAAGTATATCACCATTCTCTTTCTACCAAGTCAGAGGATATGGGAATAATTTGAGCCGTTATTTAGATGGAACAAATGAAAGGGCTAATTATCTAATTTTGTCAACAAAGGAAATTAATGGTGATTATGTCTTGAGAGTCAATGATGAAATTCTAGACAAATCAAATATAGCTCCTGTCAAAAATAGTAAAACTCTATTTACATACAATAAGACAATCTACTACAAAAAGGGAGCTGTTGCTTTTCTGTTCTCTTCAAGAGATTTACTGGAATCTCTTGTTGCAGAATCGCAAATATTGTTTGAAGTAAAATGTATTGAAAAGTACAAGTCTGAATTTATCGTAAAGACGAGCAATGCGTTGCCTATATCCACAGGAAAAATAGCAAACGCCATATCTTTTCAACTTCAAGAATATGTTGCACAAGACTGTATTTATGACAGATTAAAGGGAATGATTGTTGCCTTTACTCGTGCAATGGCGTTTGCAAAAAATCCCCAAGAACAAAAACTAATGTGTATATTGCGTGATTTAAAAAATTCATTTGCTGGATTAAATACACAAGTTATGGTTTCTGAAATCGCTGTTTCAAATGAGAGTAAATATATTTCTCTAATCCAAACAGCTAAAGGGATATATAATGGTACTGTTAAGACAAGGACAAACTTGTTTGATATTCTTATGCAACATTTCTCTGAAATTGTCAAATTGGCAAAGGCTCGTGCAGAAGAAATATCTCAGAATAAACAAGCAAATAGTACAGACAAAAGAGATTTCTTAATAACACAAAAGGATGCTCTAGAAAGCAAACTTTACAGCATGGAATGTCACGATGGTATTTCTGATTGGATAGAAGAACTTAATTCTATAAAAAAGAAAGAACGTGATAATGGTATCAAAATGGGGAAAAAACGTGAATATTTCAAAAAGGGAACTTGGGAATATGAGCGTAAGAAGTATCTCAAACAAGAAATCAAAAAATACGAAGATGAAAATTACGAATTTAAGTCCATAAAGCAGCAGATCGCAGATATAAAACAACAGATAACGAACATAGAATCAGGTTCATCTATGTATGATACGACTTTAGGAGCTTTGTTTGTCCGTGTTAGTGATATTATGAATGATCTTATCGGTAAAGCAAAAGTATCTGGTGAGGCAAACGGAAACATTGATTACTCTCGTTTCTCGCTAAAGAACTTAACTATAAGCATTGATGTACTGAATTCTGATGAAGAAAAAGTATTTCTTGATATCATAATGAATGAAGCTCTTATGTGCAAACAAAGAGGTTTGTCTGACGAAGTTGTATTGAACCTTATTGTTGAATCAGCCAACAAATATAAGTGCTTAGAATGCTCTAACACAGAAAAAGGTAAGCAAATACTTAGCACTCTTCGGGAATTTTGGTCATACAAGCACAACCAATGCTCATCATTTAGCATTCCCGTCAACTTGGTTGTATTGAAATCCTTGATGGCTTTCTTTATCAAACCTTTTGGTTTTGACCAAATTGACCGATATGCCCAAAATAGAGGCATTGATAGTAAAGAGTATGGATATATGCTCCGAGGGGCATTAATCGGTTATACAGCCTTTCCAAAGACTTTTACCGATGCACTTTATACCAACACGGATATATACATTCCTATGGATGAATATTTAACAGCGATACACAAGCAAGTCGAAACGCAACACCCCTGCGATTGACTTGTACACAACAAAAGGGGTTAAAAGAAATATTTATGGGAGTTTTAAAACTGTCTGTTATAGAAGAGCAGAACAAACAACTCAAAAATAGATTAAGAGTTGTTGGACAAAAAGGACATATTGTTCGCATTAGCAACTGTTATTGTCCTTGTGAGTGTTTCATCAGAGAAGGCGAAGTTACAATGTGCGACGATGTTGCCTCTGCTGGAAGTTGGAACATTGATTAAAGAATCACTAATTAAGGAGAGCCATTGTTTAACACTTTGGCTTTCCTTATTTTATGCATATGGAAGCTATAGTATTTCAAACTCAAAACGAAAATTATTATTTGTATAGTCCTTTGAAAAAGGCAATATTGCCATTATCAAAGAATATGTACGATATAATTTCAAACGACAGAAATGAAGGAGACGAAACCTTTCGTCAGTTAAAGCAATATGGATATCTTGACAAATATACTTCATCATTTGATAGTTATATAACAGGGAATACTATACAAGGAGTATTGGTAAAACTATCACAAATCATATTTGAGACAACAACACTCTGTAATCTTAGATGCGAATATTGTTGCTATAGCGAAGGATATGATACATTTGATAGCCGAAGAGGTATGTTGGGGAATCTGAAATTTGAAACAGCCAAAGGCATAATTGATTATTTGGCAATTCTTTTTCAGAAAGAACCTCTATCAAATGCACCTAAAGAACCTTTTGCCATTAGTTTCTATGGAGGTGAGCCATTGATGAATTTCGCTGTAGTGCGCCAAATTGTAGAATATGCAGAACGTATAGAATTTCGCAACCGTTCATTGTTTTTTACAATGACAACAAATGCAATGCTTCTATCAAAATATGCAGATTTTTTGTCACGTCACAAATTCAAAATGCTAATTAGTCTTGATGGCAACAAGGAAAACGACTCTTATAGAGTAACTCCTAAAGGGAATCCTTCGTTTGACATCGTAATGATGAACTTGAAGTGTGTTGAGAATTTATATTCAGAATGGTTCGCAACATTTCGCTATAATGCGGTTTTCACAAATAAAAGTGATGTAAGGGAAATTGTTGATTGGTTTAAGATGCAATTTAACACAACGCCGAATTTTAGCCCCCTTCATGTTCCTACAGAGGATGCAAAAGATGGAAACAGAATTCTATCTATGCTTAAAACTTTTGAAATTCCAGAGGATATAGAGTTGGTTCCAAGTTTAATCACTCAAAATCCGCTCTTTAATCGAATTTTGGTTTTTACTACAAGGCTGTTGAACAATTCAGTTAGCAAAGAGAGTGAGCTACTCGTAGATGAAAGTATAGAGAATAGCACCTTGCCAACTGGTACATGTATTCCATTTTCAAAACGACTTTTCGTAAGCTATAATGGGAAAATACATCCATGTGAAAAAGTCAATAGGGATTCACCGTTAGGATATATTGATAATAGTGGCTGTGTTCATATTGATTGCAATGAGGTAGCAAATGGATTTATGAAAAGAATCACAGAAGTTTCATCTTTATGCAAGAAATGCTACATGCAATTTTGTTGCACTAAATGTTCTTTTTGTTATAGCAATGGTAAATGTGATGAGTTTACTTCAAAAAGTAAATTCGCAAAACTATTGTCAGATGCTGTATCATACATAGAATCCCATCCTGACATAATAGAAGTGGTTGAAGAAAACATTATAATAAAATGAACAGACTGTACATAATTTTTCCACATTGCTATATCAAGGCAACATCAAAAGAATTGCTCATATATGATACAATAAAGTTTAGTAGCATATATATGAGGAATATTGTCGTCCCATATAAAGCCGTCAATACATTAAATCAGTGCGGTTATATAGATGATTGCGATGACAACAAGACTATTTTGCAAAAAATCGCCAACAACGGAGTCGGATATTTCATACAACCAAACAAGTCAATGCCTTATTTCCCCAAACGAGGATTACAAATAATGACCTCCTTAAATAAAGAAAACAAAGCTTTAGGGCACAACTTGGCATCATATACAAATATGATGTTGAAATCTATCACTTTTTTACTTAATAATACATTGTCTATAAATCTCAATTCATTTGCTTACAAGCAATTAGAGTATCCAAACGTTAATCATACAGAGATTGACATAGACACAATATTACTGCAACTTATTTCTTTTGACCTGGAAAGAATTGTCTTGTCTGGAGAAATTTCATGCGATAAGTTGGAAAGAATTTTAAATCTTGCCCAAACAAGAAACATACTTGTTGTTTTTAGAGTCCATTACTTGGCTTATCCTATTCAACATATACAAGATATGTTACGCAAGTATAGAACAATAATGGTAGAATTGCTTATCGATTCAGCTACCCCCTTAGATATTATAAACCTAAGAGAAGAAAGGTTAATCCTAAAATATATTGTAACAAATAATTCTGATTTAGACAAGCTTACGGGTGCAAAAGAAAATATAGTATTATGCCCTATATTCTTGGATGAAAAGAATATTACCCTACAGCCACAAATGGTTATAACCAAAGACGAGGTTCTTAAAATCAATCAAAATCTAAAAGACTGTTATTTGAAAGATTACATAAATACATCATACTTTGGTCATATAACAATCAATTATGACGGGATGGTCTATTGTGTAAATCAGCAAATTGAGTCTTTACAAAATCGAGACCTTGCTTGTATTATTAATAATTGGGTTGGTTCACAAGAATGCTATTGGTATTTCACACGAAATAAGAAATTGGAATGTAAGGATTGTGCACTTCAGGTTCTATGCCCTTCCATTTCAATTTATGAGCAACTAAAAATATACAAATGTCCTTGTAGGGTTTAGACTTCACTTTATTATACATGAAGCCTTGTTTTAGCAAAAAACGAGGCTTCATGTATTGTTTAGTCCAAATTCTCAGACGTAATATCTATCGTGTTTTTGGTATATAACTTATCCATACAAACAGAATCCTTTATCTTGATTGAGATTTCTTCTTTTCTTTATAGAATATACCCAATCCTAATTTTTGTGTTCCGTCCCAATTCGTAAGTTGGTCGGCGCAGCCATTGGAGCCACCAAGCGAAACGTATGTATCTGCACTACATGACATATGGTCAACAAAAGCGAGAAAGTTGTCAATGGCGTTGTCTGTGAATTGAACTTCATTCGTGGCGAAGAGTTTTGTCCAATTAGTGACACATTCTTGCTTGAAGTCTGTAAAACCATTCCACGACATACCAGATAAGAAACTTTTTGCTGCCGAATCTATACAGGCTTTAGAGTCCAATCCAATATTATGCTTTACAGCAGATGCCATAATGCCATAGTAT
>ERZ779877.2972-NODE-2972-length-11573-cov-2.842768_pt1 | contig 11573 bp, 9 predicted proteins | sample MGYA00511556_ERZ779877 | MGnify/ENA primary metagenome ERZ779877 (study PRJEB29588, sample SAMEA2159338) | human gut metagenome | biome: human gut; feature: human-associated habitat; material: faeces | place: Denmark | collected 2008/2010 ... | reverse complement strand
GCGGCGTCTTGCGGAATCCGTCGCAGTACTTTGCGGCAAGTACTCGAGTACTCTGCGGAGAGTACAATCCGGCACTCCGCATGCCCTTCGTCCGCTTTCAGCAACGGGCCGGCCGGAACCAAGGACGAAGTTTCATGGCGCGGGGGAATGTTCGTAAACCATTTTTGCTTTGCCGCGCCCGTTTCACAGCCGTTGCAAAAAATATTTTCCCGGATGTCCCTTTTATATGGCTTTTTCTTGGTTTGTCCCGTTTTATTCCGTATTTTTGTTCATCTTAACCCGAATCGGGTTGCACATCAGAAACAGACACCACGGACATGGGAGATAGTATTCTTTACAAACTTACAAGCGGGAAGCCCAACAAGCTGCTCTTCTTGGTGCGCGGCTTTGCGGGAATGGCCGTACCGGGCTGGCTGTTCAGGCGGCTGTTGCCGCACGTGTTGCGGCAAGCCCGCTTGCGGCCGGATTGGGATTATATATGCCGCCGGGCGGATTACTACATACGGCTTTCCGAGCCTTTCGCCCTGCCCGCGGAAGACCGTTTCGAGCGGCAGCGCAGCTGGGCCTTCTACCGCGGCCCTATCGGAAGCTATGGCCGGGCGATGTTCCATACGGCCTACTATCTGGACCAACACGACGTGACGCGCTGGTTTCCGCCCGCCTTCAGGTGGAGCTTCTGTCCCGGCGACGTGTATTTCACGCCCGGGGAGCCCACGGTGGTGAAGAGCCGTCTGCTGGGGTGCGACAACCGCAATTCCGTGATTCTGAAGCTCGACAAGCTGCGCCACTTCATGTTCGTGCGCGACACGATTCCTTTCAGCCAGAAGAAGGACATGGCCATTTTCCGTGGGAAAATCCGCCAAAGCCGGGTGCGGACCAAGTTTCTGGAGATGTTCTTCCGCCACCCGTTGTTCGATTGCGGCGTGGTGGGGCGGAACGAAGGCTGCCCCGACGAGTGGATGTCGCCGAAGAAAACCATACGCGAACACCTGGACTACAAGTTCATCATGGCCCTCGAGGGCAACGACGTGGCCTCGAACCTGAAGTGGGTCATGTCGTCCAACTCGCTGGCTGTCATGACGCGGCCCACGTGCGAAACCTGGTTCATGGAGGGCACTCTGCGCCCCGGTTACCATTATGTGGAGGTGAAGGAGGATTTCTCGGACCTGGAGGAGAAACTGCGCTACTACATCGCGCATCCCGACGAAGCGGAGGAAATCATCCGACATGCCCACGAATATGTGGACCAGTTCCGCGACAAGGAGCGGGAGCGCATCATCTCGCTCGTGGTGATGGACAAATACTTCCGCCTTTCGGGGCAGGAGGGGAACTGAACAAACGAAAAAGAGAACAATGATACACATTGCCTGCAACATAGACCACAACTACGTGCGCTACTGCGGCGTCACGCTCGTGTCGCTCTTCGAGAGCAACCGCGGCGAGGAGTTCACCGCGCACATCATGGCGCGCGGGCTGGACGACGCCGACCGCGACGTGCTCCGCTCGCTGGCCCGACGCTACGGCCATACCGTCCTGTTCCACGAGCCAGACGGACACTTGCTCGACGGCTTCACCATCAGGGCCACCCATGGCCGCCTTTCCACGGCGGCCTACTATCGTTGTTTCTTGCCCGACATCCTGCCTGCCAACGTGGACCGCGTGCTCTATCTGGACTGCGACATCGTGGTGAGGGGAAGCATCGCCCCGCTGTGGGCCACGCCGCTGGATGCCCGGACGGCCGTGGCTGCGGTGGAGGACATGGGCTGTGGCGAGGTCGCCCGCTATGACCGGCTGCACTATCCGCAGGCGGACTCTTATTTCAACTCCGGCGTCCTGCTGGTGAATCTGGCCTACTGGCGGGAGCACGGCGTGGCGCAGGCATGGACTACTACCGCCGCTATCCCGAGCGCATCGTCTTCAACGACCAGGACTTGCTCAACTGCGTGCTCCACGACCGTAAGCGGCTGTTGGACGTGAAGTGGAACGTGCAGGACGGGTTCTATCGCACCTCCGTCGGCGACGCATGGCGCAAGGAGCATGCCGAGGCTTTGCGCCATCCCGTAGTCCTGCATTTCACCAACCGCAAGCCTTGGAGCTACGACAGCCAACACCCCTTGCGTGCGGAGTTCTTCAAATATTGGGCACTGACGCCGTGGAGCGCCGAGCGCCCGTGGGCGACTTTGCCCGCCCGGCTGAAGCGCTTCTTCAGGCTGTTGCCGTTCCGCATCGGGGCAAGGAAACCCAAATACATCAGGATGGACGCCCTGCCATGACAAAGGTTGCAGGGGCGCCGCACGCTGCGGCCATGAGCCGCCTCGCGCATGCGGACCCCGGACGGTAAGAATGGCTGTGCCGAGGCCGCGTCTTCCTTCTTGTGGGATTGTCTGCCCGCGCAAGGAACATAGTGAACGATAAAAAAATACCGATATGAAAGTAAACAGCGTGATAGTCACTTACAATCGCCTGGCCCTGCTCAAGGAGTGCCTGGCGGCTGTGGAAGCGCAGACTTATCCCCAGCATCGCATCATCGTTGTCGACAACTGTTCCACCGACGGCACGCAGGAGTTCCTGGCACGCTTTGCCGCTGACCCGCGCTACCTTGTGGTGCGCACGGAGCGGAACGTGGGCGGGGCCGGGGGCTTTTCGCGCGGCATCAAGGAGTCGGTGCTGGACGGTGCGGACTACACTTGGATCATGGACGACGACACCATTCCCGCTCCGGGCGCCCTGCAGGCCCTCATGGATGTGGCCACCCTGTCGGACGACATAGGGTTCGCCTGCAGCCGGGTGGAATGGACCGACGGGACGCTGCATCCGCGCAATGCGCCGGGCGGACAGAAGCCGGCCGACCGCATCGAGGCGCGTGGCGGCAGCGTCACGGCCACTCGCTGCGAGGTGTGCACTTTCGTGTCGGTGCTCTTCAGCACCCGCGCCGTCTGCAAGGTGGGGCTTCCCATCAAGGAATTCTTCATTTGGTTCGACGACATCGAGTACACGCTCCGGGTGACGCGCGGCGGGTTCAGGAACTATTGCGTGGAGCAGAGCATCGTGGTGCACAAGACCCCCGACGTGTTCAACCCCGACATCGAGCATGCGCCCCCCTCCATGGCCCAACGCTTCTATTACCAGACGCGCAACACTTGCTATTTCAAGCATCGGGAAACGTCCAACTGGCTTGTCTTCCGCCTCTCCGTGTGGAACAAGCTGCGCATCCTGAAGCGGCGCATCAAACGCCGCAAGGACGGCCATCAGCAGGAGTTCATCGATGCCGTGGAGAAGGGATGCCGGGACGGACTTACCTTTTATCCGGAGATTGAATATGTCCGTCCGCAGAAATAAACACTCTTTCATCTAAAAATTCATTACGACAATGCCGCAACAAGATACGTGCAAGCTCCTCACCCTAGTGGTGCCTACTTACAACATGGAGAAATATCTCCCCCGTTGCCTGGATTCCGTTACGGGGCCGTCCATCCCGTCCACGCTGGAAGTCATTGTGGTGAACGACGGCAGCCGCGACCGCTCGTTGGACATCATGGAAGTTTACAGGGAAAAGTGGCCCGGCATCGTCCGTGTCATCGACAAGCCCAACGGGCATTACGGTTCCTGCATCAACGCGGCCCTGCAGGTGGCCCGGGGGAAATATTTCCGCCCCTTGGATGCCGACGACTGGATGGACACTACGGCTTTGGTGGAACTGTTGCGGAGGTTGGAGGATTGCGACACGGATTTGTTCGTCACGCTTCGTTGCGAGTATAAGTCGGACAAGGACGGAGGAGGCGGAGGGCGCGTCACGCGTTTTCCCATGCCTGGCGTGGAATATAACAAGGTGTACGACATGGCGGATTTCGACATCGCGCGCCATGCTCCCGGCGACGAGTTCAACATGCACAGCATGGCCTATAAGACCGAAATCCTGCGCGAGGTGGGGCTTCGCCATATCGAGGGGATTTGCTACACGGATTTCCAGTTCTGCTTCCTGCCTATCGACCGCATCAAGGATTTCGTCGTCTTCGACCTTTACCTTTATTACTATTTCATCGGGCGCGACGAGCAGTCGACGAGTGCCCGGTCCATCCGGAACAACCTTTCGCATATTTGCAAGGTGGTGAGTTTCATGACGCGCCACTTGGATGCCTGTCCGCCCAAGAATCCTACATTGTTGGCCAACCAGACTTATTTCATAGACAAGGCTTTGAACATCTATGCCGTCAGCCTGCGCTGGCAGAAGGGGATTACGGAGGAGACTTATCCCGCCGTGCGTGAGGTCATCGATGCCGTAGACCGGCACCACATCCGGAACAGGGTGCTCGACAAACCTTATCTCCGCATCTGGCGGACGTGGAAAACGCGCGGGGTGCTGAATCTCACGTTGCGTATTTACCAGTGGGTGCATTGCCGGAAGATGCGTCGGTTGGGACTTTAATCGGTATTTTCGGAGCTGGGGACAGACGGTTGCCCCTCAGGGTGCCGGACTGCCGCTTCCTGCAAGGCGGGCATTGTTTTTCTTGCCCCGGGGGTGAAGCGGTGGAAGGTCGATGGCGGTGTCTTGCGGGGCACCGTGGAGGCGGGGCGCCCGCATGAGGAGAGATAAAAAAAATCCCCCGCCCAGGCTGATGTGCCTGTACGGGGGAGGTAAGGGGATGATGGTAGTCTACTTCTCGTAGTTTCGCAGTCCGGTCTGCAGGAAATCCACGTATTTGTTGATGTCTTCGTCGTAAGAATAAGACTTGTTCAGCGGCCGGCCCTCGTTGTCCAACAGGACATAGAAGGGCTGTGCGTTGGCCCCGAACTTGCTGCGTTGCAGGTAGCTCCACTTGTCGCCCACGGTGCGCAGGGTGCGTTCCTGGCCGTTCTCCGTCACTCTCACGGGTTCGGGCAACTTTGTCTTGTCGTCCACGTAAAGCGAAATCAGCACATAATCGTCTTGCATGATGTCGGCCACTTTCTGGTCCGACCACACGGCCAGTTCCATCTTGCGGCAGTTCACGCAGCCATATCCGGTGAAGTCCACCATGACGGGCTTTCCGTGCTGGCGGGCGTACTCCATTCCCGCGTCGTAGTCCAGGAACTGTGCTTCCACTTCATTGTCATACAGGTTGAAGTCCTGCGTGTTCATCGGGGGGGAGAAGGCGCTGATGGCCTTCAGCGGTGCGCCCCACAGGCCGGGCACCATATAGATGGCGAAGGCGAAAGAGAGCAATGCCATGAAGAAACGGGTGACCGACGTGCGGTGGTTGACTATCACGTTGCCCGACTCGTCGTATTCGTCTTCATCATGCGGGAAGCGCAGCCACCCTATCAGGTAGGCTCCCAACAGGGCGAAGATGACGATCCACAGGCTGAGGAAGGCTTCGCGGTCAAGGATGTGCCAGCCATAGGCCAAGTCGGCAACAGAGAGGAACTTCAGCGCGAAGGCGAGTTCCAGGAAGCCCAAGCAGACTTTCACGCAGTTCATCCAGTTGCCGGACTTCGGCATGGTCTTCAACCAAGCCGGGAACATGGCGAACAATGTGAACGGCAAGGCCAGCGCGATGGCGAAGCCCAGCATGCCGACCGTCGGGGCCAGGATGCTGCCCGAGGTGGAGACTTCCACCAGGAGGAAACCGATGATGGGGCCTGTGCAGGAGAAGGAAACCAGCGCCAGCGTGAAGGCCATGAGGAAGATGCTCAGCAGGCCCGTGGTTGCTTCGGCCTTGCTGTCTACGGCATTGCTCCACGACGAGGGCAGGGTGATTTCGAACGCTCCGAAGAAGCTGGCGGCGAAGACCAGCAGCAGGAGGCAGAAGAAGATGTTGAAGATGGCGTTCGTGGAGAGGGCGTTCAGGGCGCTGGCACCGAAGATGGCTGTCACGGCCAGTCCCAGCAGCACGTAGATGACCACGATGCTTGCGCCGTAGGTGGCCGCGTCGCGGATGCCCTTGCGCTTGTCGCCCGAGCGTTTCAGGAAGAAGCTGACCGTCATGGGGATGATGGGCCACACGCAAGGCGTGAGCAGGGCCACCAGTCCGCCCAAGAAGCCTAACAGGAAGATTTTCCACCAGGCTTGCTGTGCCGCGTTGGATGCCGCCTCGCCGAAAGCGGCCAGTTCGTCCACCACGGGTGTCCAATAGTCGGTGGCACCAATGGCTGTCTGCGCATCCTTCGCTGTCGCAGCTGCGGAGTCGGCCACGACGATGTCCGTGGCGGCATCGGCCCCGCCGATTACGGGTGCTTCTTCTTTGCCGGCGGTTTCTTTCGTGCCGTCTTCTGCTTTCACTTCTTTTTTATCTTCAGTCTTTTCGGTCGGGGCCACCTTGTCGTTCGTGGCGGCTTTTTGGCCGGCTGGAGAGCCTTTCCCCGCATAGGCGAAATCCACGTTGGTGGGCGGCATGCAGTTTTCGTCGTTGCATGCGCCGTAGGTCAGGTAGCCTTTCACGGAGTATGACGGTGCGGTGATGCGCATTTTCTGCACGAACACGGCCTTTGTTTCCATGTAGCTCACTTCCATTCCGAAGAGTTCGTCAAACGCCTTGTGCACGTTGCCTTTGGCCGTCAGTTTGCCTGCCGGTTCGGCGCCAGTCTGTTCGTCGAACGTGATGGTGGCCGGTGTGGGGCCGCCATCGGGAATGTCTGTGGAGTATACGTGCCATCCCGGGTCCACAGTCCCGGTGAATACCAGTTCAAATTCCGAGTCCGACAGCTTGTTCTGCGACACGGAGAACTTTACCGGCTCCTGGAATTGGGCCATCAGTGGTAAGGCCATGACCCAAAGCAAGAGCAAAGATGCTACTTTCTTCATTTTCTTGAGTGGTGGTTTAGGGCACAAAGATAGGGATAATCCATGGAATCAGGAAACTTATGGACAAAAAAAGTCCGGCCGAAAGGCTCGGCCGGAACTTTCTTATGGATGTAACAAATAAAATTACAACTTCGGACCTGCGGCAACCAATGCCTTGCCGGCTTCGTTGCCCGTGAACTTCGTGAAGTTCTTGATGAAGCGTCCGGCCAAGTCTTCGGCCTTCTTGTTCCATTCGGCCACGTCGGCATAAGTGTCGCGCGGGTCGAGGATCTTCGGGTCAACACCCGGCAATTCCGTAGGAACAACGAAGTTGAAGTAAGGAATCGTCTTGGTCGGAGCCTTGTCGATGGAGCCGTCCAGGATGGCGTCGATAATACCGCGGGTGTCGCGGATGGAGATGCGCTTGCCAGTGCCGTTCCAACCGGTGTTCACCAAGTAAGCCTTTGCGCCGGAAGCGTTCATCTTCTTCACCAGTTCCTCTGCGTACTTCGTGGGGTGCAAGCTCAAGAATGCGGCACCGAAGCAAGCGGAGAATGTCGGAGTCGGCTCAGTGATGCCGCGTTCCGTACCGGCCAATTTAGCCGTGAAGCCAGAGAGGAAGTAGTACTGAGCCTGCTGGTCGTCGAGGATGGAAACAGGAGGCAGCACGCCGAATGCGTCGGCAGACAAGAAGATGACCTGCTTTGCAGTCGGGCCCTTGGAAACGGGCTTCACGATGTTTTCGATGTGGTAGATAGGATAAGACACGCGGGTGTTCTCCGTCACGCTCTTGTCGGCGAAGTCGATCTTGCCGTTGGCGTCAACTGTTACGTTCTCCAGCAAAGCGTCGCGCTTGATGGCAGCGTAGATATCGGGTTCGCTTTCCTTGTCGAGGTTGATAACCTTAGCGTAGCAACCACCTTCGAAGTTGAACACACCGTTGTCGTCCCATCCGTGCTCGTCATCACCGATAAGCAGACGTTTCGGGTCGGTAGACAGAGTTGTCTTACCTGTTCCAGACAGACCGAAGAAGATAGCTGTGTTCTCACCGTTCTTGTCGCAGTTTGCAGAGCAGTGCATAGCAGCGATACCCTTCAGCGGCAGGAAGTAGTTCATCATAGAGAACATACCCTTCTTCATCTCACCACCATACCATGTGTTGATGATAACCTGCTCCTTAGAAGTTACGTTGAATACAACGGCTGTCTCTGAGTGGAGACCCAACTCCTTCCAGTTCTCAACCTTTGCCTTAGAAGCATTGTAAACGATGAAGTCTGGCTCCTGATCGAACTCAGCCTCGTTCTGAGGACGGATGAACATATTTGTTACGAAGTGTGCCTGCCATGCTACCTCAACGATGAAACGTACCTTCATACGTGTATCCTTGTGTGTACCGCAGAAACCATCTACTACGAACAACTTCTTATTAGAAAGCTCCTTCTTAGCGATCTCCTTAACGGCGTTCCATGCCTCTGGAGTTGCCTTGTGGTTATCGTTGTGATACTCCTCAGAATCCCACCATACAGTGTCGTGAGATGTAGCATCGTCAACGATGAACTTGTCTTTAGGAGAACGACCAGTGTAAATACCAGTCATTACGTTAACTGCACCGAGCTCAGTCTCCTGACCAACCTCAAAACCCTCGAGACCTTCCTTAGTCTCCTCATTGAACAATACCTCATAAGAAGGATTGTAGAGAACCTCAGTTGTACCTGTGATTCCGTACTTTGCTAAAACTGACTTATCAAACTTTGCCATTTTATTTTAAATGTATTTAAGTTGTGAATAATTTCTCTTTACCTTTTTATCTTGGTTGACAGAAGAAATCATCATTCTCCCAAAACCGCCGCAAAGTTACGAAAAATATGTTTTATAGCAAAGATTCTTAGGTATTATTCTTTCTTTTTAAAAGCTTTTTAGGTTAAAGAACTTAAAAAAAGCCGATTCGACCGACATTTGCCACGTTGACTTTGCAAAAAATCTCTGCTTAGAGAAAAACAAGCAGAGATTTACACCTATTTTATATATAAGAGGATATTTGAAGGAAAAATAAGATAGCAACAGTTCTTTCATTCCTCCAGAGAGAAAATAATTGCCCAAACATTTTGCCGTTTCCGAGATTTATTATATCTTTGCAGAAAAACTACAACTATATGAAGATAAATAATTTAAGCGAGCACAATTGCATCATCAACCGCTATCTGGCTGAGATGCGTGACTGCGATTATCAAAAGAACCGATTGCTCTTCCGCAACAACATTATGAGAATCGGTGAGTATGAAGCCTTTGAAATATCAAAGACTCTTAATTACGAAAAGACTGAGGTGACTACACCGCTCGGTGTGGCCCAGGTCAATCTTCCTACCGAAAAGATTGTCATCGGTACGATCTTCCGTGCCGGACTTCCTTTCCACGAAGGTTTCCTCAATATTTTCGACCACTCTGGCAATGCCTTTGTGAGTGCTTATCGCGAGTATACCAACAAGGAGCATACTGAGGTGGGCGTACATATCGAATACCTCGCCACACCTGATCTTACTGATAAGGTGCTCATCATTGCCGACCCTATGCTTGCCACAGGTATCAGCATGGAGATGGGTATGAAGGCTTTCCTCACCAAGGGCAATCCTAAACATATCCACATTGCCTGTGTTCTCGCTGCACCTGAGGGCATTGAGCACGTCAAGAAGACCTTCCCTGAGGACAAGACTACTATTTGGTGTGCCTCTATTGATGAGGGCTTGAACGAGCATAAGTATATCGTGCCAGGCTTCGGCGACGCCGGCGACTTGTGCTATGGCAGCAAGCTCTAAGCCGCAGGCTTTATAAATTCGTACGCTTTATAATAAAGTATAGCAACTCTACTCTGAAATACTCTTCACTCTTCACCTTTCGGCCCGAAACCCCTGTGTTTATCGGCATTCCGAGGGGTGAAGAGTTATTTGTTTCTCTTCACCCACTCTTCACCACTCTTCACCGACAGACATTAAAAAACAGAACTTTCGCATGCGGTTCAAGTACGGACTGAAGACCCAAAAGCTCCTAGCCCAGGGCGTGTGGGGCAAAACTTACGAAAGTTCAATTAAAAAGAGGTACAAGACCGCTGCAACAGAAGGTGAAGAGTGGTGAAGAGTGGGTGAAGAGTGCCCGAACACTCTTCACCCCTCGGAATGCCGATAAACACAGGGGTTTCGGGCCGAAAGGTGAAGAGTGAAGAGTTTTTCGTCTATCGCATAAAAAAGAAAAATCAGACGCCTAAAAGAAAATCAGATAAACCCATTTCCGACCACTGTTACAGACAAACAGCAGACTAGCGGATAAGGCGCTAGTCGGCTGTCCGGCTTCTGCCAGTTGGCTGTCCTACGCAAACAGCCAACTTATCTCCGAAAGATAAAACCTTTAATAATGGAACGAGCTGCCCCCAGGAACTCTCGCAGAAGCGAAGTAGGCGGCAGATTATTATAAGTGCGCTCTTTTAGAACAAAAATCGTATCGTCAAGCGCACAGACAATAAAATAGGAAAAGTTTTTGTTACATAAGACAAAGTTCGTTTTAAATTAATCTTGTATATTTGCACCCATAATTTAATTATTAACGAAAATGCCAAACGTATGAAAAAGATTATGAGAAGTACAATAATATCAGCAATATTAAGCTGCATTTTAACATTAATGGCAAGTTGTTCTAACAACGATGAAAATACTGCGTCATATAGAAAGTATGAGATTCCTACCGATGTGATGATAGAGACTCCAGACAATCAGATCCTTACCATAAATACGAAAGATGACTTTGAAAAGTATTTCAAGAATTGTGTAAGTAGCGCAAAACCTAACACAAAAATAGAACTACCAGAAGTGAACTTTCTAAAATACACGCTAATCTACATACAAGGAGAATCAACACATGGGATAGCCAAACTAGAGAGTTCCTTGGCGTCAACAGAAAGTTGCAAAATTCTATCCATCCATATAGAACAGAACTTTACAAATGTGATGCAAAGATGGAATGTCGCATATCTTATCGACAGAGAGGATAAGCCAAACATCAAATTACAATACCAAATAATAGAGCCATAGTCTTTAAAGAAAAAGTCCAAAGAAAGAAATCTGGTTTGAAAACTATCTTTGGACTTTTTTGATAAGCTACCCTTTAATAATGAAACGAACTGCCCCCCAGGAACTCTCGCAGAAGCGAAGTAGGCGGCAGATTATTATAAGGTATACCCTTGAAGTATTTCAGGAACTTAAGCAACCGGTAAGCTTCAGCATATTCCTCGCAGTTTTCCGGAACCTGCTGCAGCAGCGGCTCTGCCTGCGTCTTGATTACAGCCAGCTCATAAAGCATCGCCGTATTGAGCATCGCATCGGCATTCTCCTGGAACGGGAATATCCACTTGTTCTCACCCGCCCTTACCGAAGGCCAGCGATGAATGGTTTCCTGGGCAGAGACACCCCGATACTTGTAATCACGGATGATGCGGCGAAGCAAACGGTTGTCTGTTGTCGGGATATAATTGTGATTGTCCAGAAGAATCGTGGTCAGCGCCGAAGCATATACTCTGAATATCTGCTCCTGTGGGATGTGGGCCGTCAGCTCTGGGTTCAATGCATGAATGCCCTCTACCACCAGCACATTGTTATCATTCATCTTCAGCTTGTTGCCGCTCTTTTTACTCTTTCCGCTCTGGAAATCATACTTCGGCAATTCTACCTCCTCACCACGGAACAAGGCATTGAACTGCTCGTTGATCAAATCGAGATCCAGGGCATAGATGCTCTCATAATCATATTCGCCCGAAGCATCCTTCGGC
>ERZ779877.2964-NODE-2964-length-11592-cov-2.932305_pt1 | contig 11592 bp, 7 predicted proteins | sample MGYA00511556_ERZ779877 | MGnify/ENA primary metagenome ERZ779877 (study PRJEB29588, sample SAMEA2159338) | human gut metagenome | biome: human gut; feature: human-associated habitat; material: faeces | place: Denmark | collected 2008/2010 ... | reverse complement strand
CATGGTGACGGTGGAGCCGGGCGAGGGCAAAGTTGATTTCTCCCTCGAGAGCTCTGTCATCAACCAGTACGGCAACCAGCTGCGCAAGGTCGCACTGGAGACGCTGAAGAATCTGGACATTGATAACGTCCGCATCACCATTGTGGACAAGGGCGCGCTGGACTGTACCATCCGGGCTCGGGTGGCCGCTGCCCTGACCCGCGCAGCGCAATGCCATGACTACACATGGGAGGTGCGGCAGGATGTATAAGAAGGATCGCTTGCGCCGCAGCATGATGTTCGTACCGGGCAACAACCCCGGTATGATCCGGGACGCCCACATCTACGGTGCGGACTCCATCATGTTCGACCTGGAGGACAGCGTCGCCTATACCGAGAAGGACGCAGCCCGCTTTTTGGTGTACAACGCCCTGAAAACCCTGCATTTCGGCACAAAGGAGACGGTGGTACGCATCAATGACCTTTCAAGCATTACAGCTCTTTATATTCATCGGATGAATATCACTATCGGAAAACAGATTATTGGGTTTGAAGCAGAAGCCATGGATCTTATGAATTCTTTTCCGTGGCCCGGAAACCTTGATCAGCTTCATCATGTTATTAAAGAATTGGTTGTTATCACCCAGACACCTTATATCACTTACGCTGACACAAAGGCTATTCTTGATGCCGAACCGGCAATATCCTGCAATGACCCACAGACCACACTGAATCTGTCCGCCACACTAGATGAAATGAACTATCAAATCATACAATGGGTCCTTGCCGAAGAACATGGAAATAAAGAAAAAACCGCCAAACGTCTTGGCATAAGCAGAAGCACTCTATGGAGAATGTTGAAAAAATAAAAAAAGAATCACAAACGGAAGAGGATGAAGGAATATGCCCCTCGTCTAATTGACTGGAAACATATTACTTCATCCTCTTCCACCTGTGATTCTTTTTATTTCATATTCATATTATTTACTCGATCGCATCCGTCTCAATCACAAATTTCACATTACCATCCATCGCTTTATCCTTACCGCTGAATGTATTGTATTTGCAATCTTCTGATGTCAGCACATCGATTCTGTCGATTACATCACCAAGTTCATCTTCTACTGTGCTCTTTAACTTGCTGGTTCCTTCTTTGTCAAATTTTGCCATGCCTTCTGCAAGTTCTTTTGCCCCTGACTGAAGTTCGGAAGCTCCGCTTCTGAGCGCACTGCTGTTAGCCGCAAGTGTTGCAGATCCGGAAGACATTTGGCTTCCCAATGTATTCAGTCCGCTTGCCAACTGATTCGTTCCACTCTGAAGTGTATTGACACCGGCTACTAATGTCGGACTGTTGGATTTCAGTTTATTTGCACCGCTTACCAGGGAATCATTGTATCCGCTTAACTGAGCGAATCCTTTGTTCAGTGCCGTGATTCCCTGAATTGCTGTCGGGAATTGAGCGGATGTCGCATGATTCAATACAGCCAGATTGCTGTGCAGTGTTCCGATTGCACTGTTCAGTCCCTGCATACCTGCATTTAACTGGTCTACACTTCCTGTTAATGTACTTAACTGTCCTGCCTGTGCAAGAACACCTTCCGCATCTTCGATACTCTTCAACTGCTTCTGTAATTCCGGAAGTGCTGCTGCCAGCTCTCCCGAAGACTTCTTCAAAGTATCTGCATTCGTCATGATCGTTGCTGCACCTGCTTTTAAGGAATCTACATCTATTGTCGGCATCTTTGACGTATCAATGCCTGATAGCTCCTTGAGATTCTGTACGGAATCTGTGGAAGCTTTTGCGTTCTTCAGTGCACTTATAGAACTCTGTAATTGCTTTGCTTCCTCAGAATTCTTATCTGAGATTCCTGCATACTTCGCTTCCAGTGCACTTATAGATGCAGTGATCGCATCGGAACTGTTCTTTGCTGTTGTCTTAGCTGTTGCAATTGTCTGATTGTCAGATGCAACTACATCATTGATATTCTTACATGCATTCTCTAATGCTGTCTGCGCTGTATCAATATTTGCCAGAGCCTCCTGCATACCATTTAATGTCTGAGCAATTGTTGTAAGTGGTGCCTCGATACCATTTGCAAGTGTTCCGCTTAATGTCTTAGTCTCTGCCATCAATGTATTGCCGGTTGTTACCATAGCATTTACCTGAGACATCAGACCCTCTACTTCTTTCGTTCCGAGTGCTGCTTTCATCTGTGCTGTTCCTGCTGCCAGAGCCTTGGAGGCTGCCTGAAGGTCTTCTGTGGTTCCACCCTCACCATTCGTTGCTGCCTCAAGCTGGGAGATTGCACTCTGCACCTGCTTCAGTCCCGCACTAAGCTGTGTCAGCTGTGAAGCTCCTGCTGCCAGCTGCTTTTCACCGTCTACGTAACTGCTTACACCATCTGCCAGTGTATTTACGCCATCCGTATAATCCTGTACCCCTTTGACAACTTTATTCACACCATTCACATACTCTGTAACGCTACCGCTTAACTCTCCGTTAGAACCAAGATATTTCTGAATACCGGCATTCAATGTGTCAACACCTTCTGTATAAGTATTCACACCATCTGCCAGTGTTCCTGCACCATCTGCCAGTGTATCGGAACCACTGACTAACTGAAGTGCCGCATCTTCCAGATCATCCAGCGCTGTCTGCAGATCATCTACATCTGCAATGTCATCCATATTCATATCATCCAACAGATCAGATAATGCAACTGTATAAGTAGAAGACATTGTAAAATCTGTTACATCTGCTTCAATACTTAAGCTTTCCGGAATCGTAACTTTGTCACTTTCTTCACTGCTTAAGTTCAGGCTGTCTTTTAATCCCGGCATTCCGAATCCGACCACGATATTCTTATTTCCATCGGAAATAATCTTGCCGTTATCAATCGTTACATTGCTGAAAGTCTCATTTGGAAGTATCATTCCCGTCATCATCACGAACGGTGTATATACTTCTGTATCTTTTCCATCCAAAGATACATTCTGCTTTTCATTATTCTTATAATCAACGGTAATTTTCAAATGTCCGCTCTTACCCTTTAACTCAGACGGCTTCATCTGTTTTCCGTCCAGATAATAGTTCAGTTTTACTGATACCGGAAGTTTCTTATCTGTCGTTCCCTGATAATAGATGTCCTCACCGTCTGTAGCCCAGGTCAGTTTATCTCCGTCTGACGTATATTTTTCATCACCTTTTACATTCTTGATATCGCTCAGTGTGCTCTCGTCTTCCAGATCTCCGGATACACTTCCTGAATTCTTAAGCCAGTTGGATACCGTTACTTTATCTGTCTTGCCGCTTGCTTTGGCATTCACATATACCGTCTCTTCTTTATATACCTCGCTGTTTGAAGTTCCATTTGCCGCGAAAGCCGGTGTTACACCCATCATCACTGACATTCCGACTGCTACAGATGCTGCAACTTTTCTTTTCATTTTCCTATTCTTATTCATAATTCCTGCTTCCTTTCTTAATTATGATGGATTGTTAATAACAGGTTACTTTGCTTCATTTGTCTGTGCTTTTGCCTTTTTCCCAAGAAATCCGATGGATGTCTTACAGATTAATTTGTCAAATATCATAAACATTGCCGGCAATACCAGAAGAACTACGATCATACTGATAATTGCCCCTCTTGCAAGCAATGTACAGATCGAACCGATCATCTCAACCTGTGAGTAGCAGGCAACTCCAAATGTTGCTGCAAAGAAACTAAGTCCGCTGCTGATAATGGACGGCATGCTTGTTTTATGCGCAATGCTGATTGCTTCCATCTTATCTTTTCCAAGGCTTCGTTCTTTTTGATATCTCGTTGTCATCAGGATCGCATAGTCAACAGTTGCACCTAACTGAATGGCACCGATCACGATACTTGCCACAAACGGAAGGCTGATTCCCTGATAATACGGGATTGCCATATTGATCATAATTGCAAATTCGATAACTGCCACCAGAATAACCGGCAGTGAAATCGATTTAAAAATAATCAGAATGATCACAAATATCGCTGCGATAGAGATAATATTAACATTAACAAGATCGACATCCGTGACATCCTGCAGATCTTTCATCAGAGGCGCTTCTCCGATGACCATTCCCGTCTTATCATATGATTTTACAATCTTATCAATCTTTTTAATCTGTGTATTGACCTGATCCGTTGCAGATTCGTATTCTGTACTTACAAATGCCAGTTCATAATCTTTACTCTGCAGCATCTTCCGGACATCCTTTGGAATTATGGAATCCGGTACACTTGGCCCGATAAGTGAACTCATACTGATGGTCCATTTCACGCCTTTTACTTTATCGACCTTATTCAGCATCTGCTGTTTTTCCTTTGCATCCATGTTCTTATCCATCATGATAATATGCATGTTGCTTGCCCCAAAGTCATCCTTTACTTTTGCAATTGATACATTACTGTTCAATGTTGCCGGAAGTGAATCTGCAATATTGTAGTAAATCTTTGTATGGTTATTTCCATAAATTGCCGGAAGTAAAAGTATAAGGAATGCCGCAATCCATACTTTATAGTGCTTTGTGATAAAGGCTGATGGACGATCCATATTACTTAACAGCAATTTGTGTCTTGTCTTCTCGATTGGTTTATCAAATACAAGGATCAGTGCCGGCAGGATCGTTACACAACAGATAACGCCGATCACAACTCCTTTTGCCATTACGATACCAAGGTCACGTCCGAGTGCGAATGTCATAACACAAAGTGCGATGAATCCGGCCACAGTAGTTACGGAACTTCCGACAACCGACTTAAATGTATTGGCGATCGCATGCCCCATAGCTCTGTCTTTCTCACCCGGGAATCTCTTCTTATTCTCTTCATAACTATTCAGAAGGAAGATGGAATAATCCATCGTTACGCCAAGTTGTAATACTGCTGTCAGTGCCTGCGTAATATAAGACGTTTCACCGAATATAATATTACTTCCCAGGTTGTATAAAATCGCAAGCCCTATACTTAGCAGGAATAAAAACGGAACTACAAATGATCCCGATGTAATCTCCAGTACGACCAGGCTTAACAGTGCCGCGATCACTACATAGATCGGAAGTTCTTTCATTGCGATATTCTTAATATCTGTAACGATACCCGTCATACCACTGATAAAGCACTGCTTATTTGCAATCTTACGAAGCTGTGTCAGTGCCTCCATGGAATTATCAGATGATGTCGTATCATCAAATAATACCAGCATCATCGTTGCATCTCCATTGATAAATGCTTTTCTTATATCTTTTGGAATCATCTCTGTCGGAAGACTGATATCTGCCACATCGTCATACCAGAGTACATCCTGGACGTGCGGCACTTTTTCAAATTCCTTTTCCAGTTTCTGTACATCCTTCATATCCATATTCTCGACTGCGACCATGGAGAATGCACCCATTCCAAATTCATCCACCATGACATCCTGTCCTTTTACCGTCTCCTGGTGATCCGGCAGGTAACTCAGCAAGTCATAATTTACTTTTGTTTTTGCGATGCCGATTATTGACGGAACAATTAATAAGACTCCTATAAGCAGCACCAGTATTCTGTGTCGGGCAATCCATTTGCCAACTTTGACCATTCTTTCCATCTCCTCTTATTTTCTTCATGCATTTATTATTATAATCAAAAATGACTAGTAGTCAATATTTTATTTAAATTATTTTTTTATTTCGTTGATAATCTTTATCCATATTAGCGCACACTAAAAAAGAAACAGCACATCCCGTGTTGTTTCTTTTTTGTTTCTATTCTATAATTTATTGCTTCACACATTCCGAGAGAAGCTTAATGTGCTGCTGCCTCTGCATTTCCGGCAACTTTTTCTTTTCGTTTGTCATGCATTGCAAATAATCCGGCTAACAGTGTTCCTGAGATGGAATGCCATGTACAGGATACCGCACAGATAATCGCAGATTCCGGTGTAGATGCAAACTGGGCAGTTGTAGTTGCAAGATTCGTTGCAAGTCCGGCATTCTGCATACCCACTTCGATAGAAATGGTTCTCTTCTTTGACGTATTCATACCAACCAGTTTTCCTGCTCCATATCCAAGCAGATATCCAAGTCCGTTGTGCAGTAATACTGCTACGAAGATCACAACACCTGACTGGAAGAACTTGGCTCCCTGTGAAGATACCACACCGCCGACAACACATGCAAGTCCGAGAACAGCAACTCCCGGCATAACTTTCTGAAGTTCCCGGAATGTTTTATTCTTTCCCAACAGATAATTTAACAAGAATCCAACACCAACCGGAAGGATAACAGTCTCAATGATTGAAACGAACATCGGAAGTCCCTTGATCGTAATCTGTGTACCGCTTGCCAGTAAAGATACCATGAGTGGTGTCATAACCGGTGAGACCAGTGTGGATACTGTTGTCATTCCTACAGAAAAGGCTACATCTCCGCCGCACAGATAAGACATGATGTTGGAAGATACACCTCCCGGACAGCAGCCTACAAGAATCAGCCCAAGTGCGATTCCATCCGGCAGGTTCAATACCTTTGAAAGCGCAAATGCAAGGAATGGCATGATCAGATACTGCGCAACCGCACCAACACAAATGTCAAACGGACGCTGTGCAAGAATCTTAAAGTCTTCCGTTGTAAGTGTCAGTCCCATACTGAACATGATAATACCAATGATAATAGACTGACATGTGAACTTGTTCGATACCATGTCTGTGAACAGTGCCAGATTTACCCAGCCCATCATAGACGGAAGGAAAAATGTAACCACTGCGATTGCGATTACAACAATTGACGTGTAGTCTGATAAAAATTTGCTTGTTTTTTGTAATGCTTTCATTACTCTTCTCCTCCTTTAAGCAATCACTGTCCACCAAAAAAAATCCCTTTCCAGAATATACTCTGAAAAGGGACGAAATCTATCCGCGTTACCACCCTAATTCTGTAGAATCTTTCTACAGCTCTCATTCACGTACCATCATACATGCTCCCTGTAACGGGGGATACCGGCGAGGTTTACTTTGATATTGCTTTCAACCCGCTTCTTAGAGAGGATATCCTTATCTGCTTATTACCTGCTTCCACCAACCGCAGGCTCTCTGTGAAATAACGATAGATACGGCATTGTTCTCATCAACGAATTTCGGTGAACTATATGTGTTTTTTACAAGTCCTTATTATAAACCTGTCATTTCAAATGTCAAGTATAATTTTTCATGATTTTGCATATTTTTTCATCTCATCTTGCAAAATACTCCTTGCCTTCCCGGATTTTTACTCTCCGATCCTTGGAAGATTCCATCTGTAATGAGCCGCAAGAAAACGTATCAGCATAACGATCAGTGATGACACCACCATCGCCGGAAGTTCTCCGTAACTTCTGTATATGATCACACATATCCACGCCCCCGCAATGGATGCGCATGCATAAATATGTTTCACAAATATATACGGCGCAACTCCTGCCATCGTATCACGCAAGAGTCCTCCTCCGACTCCCGTCATTGTACCAAGGAAGACCAGCAGAAATGTATTGTCGATATAGCCGCAGCTGATACCTTTTGTCACTCCCATCGCCGAAAAGATTCCAAGTCCTACAGAATCCATTGCCAGCATAAGTTTATCATAGACCTCACCAAAACCATCCTGCAGATATTTCCTGCGGAAATATATAATACAAAACACAAGCACCGCAGCAAGTACGGCATAGATCACATATACCGGATGCAGAAGTGCCGATGGCACCTTCCCAAGTATAACATCACGAACCATACCTCCGCCAACTGCCGTTGACACACCAAGCACGATCACTCCGAATATATCCATGCTGCACTCAATTCCAACCATTGCCCCCGATGCTGAGAATGCTACTGTTCCGATCAGTTCGATTGCAAATATAATCCACTCCTGAATATCCATCTTGTTTTCCCCATCTTGTCTTTTATTTTTTGTAAATTTACTGTCCTGTTCATGCTCTGTCATTCTATTTCTGAAGGTCTTCCAGCATCTCTCTGACCGTCTTCCCATACACCGGATGACGTTTATAAGGTGCAATCTCATGCAAAGGCTCCAGTACAAACGCTCTCTTATGCATCTCCACATGTGGAATGCATAAAGCATCCATCTCTGCAACCAGATCGTCATAGAATATAATATCCAGATCCAGTGTTCTCGGTCCCCAATGTATGATTCGTTCTCTTCCTGCCTCTTTTTCAATTCGGTTCAGCTCTTTTAATAACTCTTCCGGATATAATAATGTCGAAAGCTTCAGACAACCGTTTAAGAAATCCGGCTGATCCGTCACTCCGTACGGAGGTGTCGTGATAAATGTCGATACCTTCTCCACCTTTGTATTCTTCATCTCATCCAGCGCCTGTACCGCGGCTTCCAAAATGCTTCTGCTATCCCCCATATTCGATCCGAGCGCAATATATGCCGTATGCCATTCACGCTCAATCTCTACACTGACCGTCTTAAGCGGCAGTCCGACCGGTGCCCACGGTTTCTTGATCTCAATCTGCACCTTCTGAAGACCTGCTATACGCACCAGCATCTCCTCTGCCAGTCCTTCCGCAACCTTCTCCAGAAGCTTAAACGTATGACTTTTCAAATACTCTGTGATAAATGCACTTGCTTCTCCATAATGGATAGATGCAGTCAGCTCATCTGTCAGTCCTGCCCGTCTGGTATCCGTATACATAACCGCAGACACCACAAATTTCTGCCCAAGTACATTTTCCTCCGGAAACACACCATGATTGGCAAATACTTCCAGATCTTCTATCTTTATCTTGTCCGGTTTCATCTCATTCCTCACTCTTTCTATACTTCGTGTCCCCGCATGATTGCTTTCGTCATCTGAATGGCTCTCTTATTTTTCTCTACATCATGGACGCGTACGAATGCACATCCCTTCTGTACCCCATATACGGTCGTAACCATCGTACCTTCTTCCCGCTGCGTCACCGGAAGATCCAGCGTCAGTCCGATTACGGATTTTCGTGATGTTCCGAGCAATACCGGATATCCAAGTTCATTTAATATCTCCATCTTATCGATAATCTCCAGGTTCATCTCATAAGTCTTTCCAAATCCGACACCAGGGTCAAGGATGATCTTGTCATCCTCAATGCCTGCTGCTTTTGCAAGTCTTACACATTCTTTCATATCATCCATGAAATCTTTCAGAAAGTCCTGATATTCCGCCTTTTCCCGATTATGCATCAGACAGCATGCAGCCTGATACTTTGCGATCACACTTGCCATCTTCTTGTCATATTTTAATCCCCAGATGTCATTGACAAGATCTGCACCTGCCTGAAGTGCAGCCTCTGCGACATGGCTTTTGTAGGTATCGATCGACACCGGTACATCAAATTCTTTCTTAAGCACTTCAATAATTGGCGTCACTCTTGCAATCTCTTCTTCATCCGTGATCTGGATATGTCCTGGACGCGTAGATTCCCCGCCTACGTCAATGATATCTACACCTTCTTCAACCATCTGGTGTGCATGTGCAATTGCCGCATCCATTCCGTTAAACTTTCCTCCATCGGAAAAGGAATCCGGCGTCACATTCAGGATTCCCATAATGTATGTATGATTTGCTGTATCAAAATTCTTTCCACCTATGATCATATTATTATCTCCATATTTTTCTCTTCTTCATTCCAGTTACACTTCTTCTCTGCCATGCAGGAAAGACACATTCTGGAACGTTTATCACTTTCATAGAACAGTTCCTCTATCGGCTTCATATGCTCATGCCGTCTGCGGTGTCCCCTGACTGCCAGACAGATCAGTGCTTTTTCTTCATCCGTAAATGTAAAACCAGTCGGAAGAGAATCCAATATCCGCCTTGCTATTCTCTCTCCTGCGATCTCATGCGGAATCTGCTGTCTGTACTGAAAAGATTTGCCAATATCATGCAGCACCGCCGCTACGTAGATCAGTTCCTTATCGAATCCAAGTCCTTCTTCCAGATTCTTAATGTAAGCAATTCTTGCCACATCCAGAAGATGGTTCATCTGATGACAACAGAATACTCTATCCGTCTCACATTCACAGATACGCTTATAGTATGTCTGATACACTTCATGATTCACCACCGCATTCAGACGGGGCATCCCTTTTTGTCTTTCTGTTACTCTTTTCATCTACATCTGTATCTCTTTCTTTTTATCGTCCAAGCATCCGGAAAAATCTCTCTTCCAGTACCGGATCTGTCTCAAATGCACCGCGTCTTGCAATTGTCACAGTCTGGCTTCCCGGCTTCTTGATCCCACGCATTGTCATACACATATGCTCTGCTTCGATCATAACGATAGCCCCTTTCGGCTGCATATACTCCATCAAAGCATCAGCAATCTGTCCGGTAAGCTGTTCCTGAAGCTGCAGTCTTCTTGCGAATACCTCCACGGTACGGGCAAGTTTGCTTAATCCTACAACTTTCCCATCCGGAATATAAGCAATATGTGCTTTCCCATAAAATGGCAGGAGGTGATGCTCACATGTCGAATAGAATGTAATATCTTTCTCTATTACCATCTCATGACTGTCAACGGTAAATGTCTTAGAAAGATGTTTTCCTGCATCCTCATCCATACCTCCATATATCTCTTCATACATTCTTGCGATCCGGTCCGGTGTATCAATCAGTCCTTCCCGGTTCACATCTTCTCCCATTCCTTCCAGGAGAAGCCGCACTGCCTGTTCTATCTTCTCATGATCTATCATATTCTTTCCTTTCTCTGCGGATTCTGTACGCATCCTTCCATACACCGGATTACTTCACTTAGATATGACAATGAACCACATGCGATCACCGCACGTTTCCCACTGTCTTCTGTTGCATAAGTATACGCTTTTGCAACAGCATCTCCAATACTCTTTTCTGCGTACACGCTCATCTGTTCTGTCATACAGTCTCTTACACATTCTGCAAGCTTCTCTGCCGGCAGTGTACGTTCCTTATTCGGCAGATCTACCGTATACACCCGCTTTGCTGACGGACACAGAATCTGTACGATCTTCTCATATTCTTTATCTTTAAATACACCCATGATCAGGATAAGTTCCTCTCCCGTAAAATACCGTTCAATGGATGTCTTAAGCTTCTTCGCAGCATCTTCATTATGCGCACCATCTACGATCACAACCGGATCTTCAGACAGACAAGTAAAACGTCCCGCCCATCTCGTTGCATCAAGACCGTCCCTCACTGCTCCTTCCTCAATCTGATATCCCAGCTTCCTGAGGCTTTCAATTACTTCCAGTGCCACAGAAAGATTTTCTCTCTGGCACTCTCCTGCAATGTGGTTCTGCATATGCGCATATTTTTTATATGAAAATGTAAGTCCTTTATAATCTTCTTTTTCGATACTCATCTGTTCCGGCTCTGCTTCTGTGTATATACAGTTCAGACTCTCTGCTTTCTTTCGCAGGATCAGTCTGACATTCTCCTGCTGTCTTGCTGACACTACCGTACATCCCGGTTTGATGATCCCGGATTTCGTCTGTGCGATCTCTTCCAGGGTATCTCCGATCACTCCCAGATGATCAACACTGATCGTTGCAAATACTGCGCAAACTGTATTCTTAATTACATTCGTCGC